>Ga0172378_10007036_pt1 | contig 10474 bp, 8 predicted proteins | sample GrowelOW332metaG_FD_119755 | JGI IMG/M metagenome (GOLD analysis project Ga0172378, IMG submission 119755) | Groundwater microbial communities from an aquifer near a municipal landfill in Southern Ontario, Canada - Pumphouse #3_1 metaG | ecosystem: Environmental > Aquatic > Deep subsurface >... | reverse complement strand
TCGGCCACTTGGACCTCAACATAGAGGTCGCCAGAAGGACCGCCAGAGACGCCTCTAGCGCCTTTCCCAGCGACGCGAATCTGCTGGCCGTTATTGATGCCAGAAGGAATATTGACGTCAAGGTCACGGTGGACCCTGCTATATCCGCTCCCACCGCACACATGGCATTTCTTCCTCACGACTTTCCCCGTCCCATGGCATCGAGGGCAAGCGCCTTCGCTTTCCATGGTCCCAAAGATCGTCTGCTGCCTGGTTCTTACGTATCCTGTCCCACCGCAATCTGGGCAAGTCGAGATGTCGCTAGGATTCTCAGCGCCCGTCCCTCCGCAGTTGGAGCATGGCTCATCATAAGTGACTGGAATTGAGATATGGCGGCCATTGATGGCATCCATAAAGCCAATCTTGATACGGTAAAGGCTGTCTTCGCCTTTCCGAGGGCCTCCCGACGAGGAGCGTCTTCCGCCCATTCCGCCTCCGCCCATCCCTCCTCCAAAGAATGAGGCGAAGATATCGTTTAAGTCGACATCGCCAAAACCTTGCGAAGAGAAACCGCCGCCAAAGGGATTCCCAGCTCCGCCCGTTGAAGAGCCTTGCTGAAAGGCGGCCATTCCGAACTGATCGTAGGTCTTGCGCTTATTGTCATCATAAAGGACATCATACGCTTCCTGAATCTCCTCGAATTTCTTCGGGGCGTCAGGAGAATGGTTGAGGTCAGGGTGATACTGCTTGGCTAATTTCCTGTAAGCGGACTTTATCTCATCCTTGCTGGCGTTTTTATCGACGCCAAGAACCTCATAATAATCACGTTTTTCTTCGGCCATAAGTTGGGCCTCCTTCCGAAACACATTAGGCGCCCCCGGCTACAAACCAGGAAGCGCCTAAAGGAATTTTTAAGGGCGATTAGGCCTTTTTATCAGTGAAATCGGCATCCACTACATCATCTGGGCCCTCATGTCCTTCGTTAGACGAAGAGCCAGTTGATCCCGCGGTTCCGGCAGCGCCAGGGTTAGCCCCAGCGTTATTTGGATTGCTGCCAGCTTGTTGCTGAGCGGCATTCGCGGCATCCTCAAGCTTCCCGACGATCTCGCGAAGCTTATTGATATCGTTAGTCTGGATGGCGCCCTGCGCCTCATCACGAAGCTTGGTGAGCTGGTCTTTCTCCTCTGGCTTCATGCTTGAACCTTTCTCTTGGAGAGTCTGGTTAAGCTGATCCACATAGGATTGGGCTTTGTTCTTGACTTCGATGTCGTCTTTGCGTTTAGAATCGGCTTCTTTGTTCTCCTCGGCTTCACGGACCATGCGGTCGATATCGGTCTTGGAGAGTCCATTGCTGCCAGAAATCGTGATGTTCTGCTCTTGCTGGGAGTCAAGGTCTTTGGCCGAGACTTTCACAATGCCATTGACATCGATTGAGAAAGCAACTTCGATTCGAGGCTGCCCACGTCTAGCTGGTTTGATGCCGCTAAGCGTGAAGTGCCCTAAAAGCTTATTATCATGAGCCATTGGACGCTCGCCCTGGTAGACCATGATGTCTACGGCTGGCTGATTGTCTTCGGCTGTCGAGAATATCTGGCTCTTGGTGGTAGGAATAGTTGTGTTCCTAGGAATGAGAGGAGTAAGCACGCCGCCTAAGGTTTCAATGCCTAGGGTTAACGGGGTGACATCAAGAAGCACGACGTCTTTCACTTCTCCTGCGATAACGCCTCCTTGGATGGCGGCGCCAATCGAAACGGCTTCATCGGGGTTGACCGAGAGGTTAATTGGGTGGCCGGAGAGATTCTTGACGAGATCTTGGACGGCTGGCATACGGATGGAGCCGCCAATCATTAGGATATCGCCAAGGTCATTATATGATAACGAGGCATCGGCCATGGCTTTCTCCATTGGGGTCTTGCATCTTTCAAGCAAGTTCTTGGTAAGATCTTGGAACTTCGCTCTAGTGAGCTTTCCTTCATAGGAGATTGGGCCTTTTGGTCCCATGCCAATGAAAGGAAGGGAAATCGTGGTCTCAAGGCTGCTTGAGAGTTCGATCTTGGCCTTTTCTGCGGCGTCAAGGAAACGCTGCTCAGCCATCTTGTCGCTTAAATCCGCGCCCGTCTCAATCTGAATCTGGGCGTGAATCCATTCAGCCACGGCGTGATCCCAGTCATCGCCACCAAGGTGAGTGTCACCAGATGTGGATAGGACCTGGAATGTGCCATCGCCAATATCAAGGATCGAGACATCAAGCGTCCCGCCTCCTAAATCGAAGACGAGCACTTTCTCGCTCTTCTTGGTATCTAGTCCATAAGCGAGGCAGCTCGCTGTTGGTTCGTTGATGATACGGACTACTTCTAGCCCAGCGATGGTCCCGGCGTCTTTGGTGGCCTGACGCTGCGAATCATTGAAGTAAGCAGGTACGGTGATAACGGCCTTTTTAATGGTTTGCCCAAGGTTTTTCTCAGCATATCCTTTCATATAAGCAAGGACTTTGGCTGAGATTTCCTGCGGGGTGAAATCCTTATTGAGGCAATTGATGTGGAATTTGTCGCTAGAGCCCATATGACGTTTGGCGCTCCGGACGGTATCAGGATTGGTGATCATCTGGCGCTTGGCAGCATTGCCGACGATCTCTTCTCCGTTGGCTTTGAAAGCCACGACCGATGGGGTGGTGTTAGTCCCCTCTGGATTTGGGATGACTTTGACTTTGCCATCCGGTTGTAGGTATGAAATGACACTGTTTGTCGTGCCAAGGTCAATTCCGACGATGATTTCTTTTGCCATAATTATTTAATCTCCTTTTTAGGCCTTATGGGCCTCATTTGATTTATCGCTAAGCGGCTTGGCGTCGCTTGGTTCCGTTTTTGTTTCGTCCGCTTTCTTAACTTTCGTTTTTGAGACGCTTACCATGGCTGGACGAACGAGACGGTCATGGAGCATATAGCCTTTCATTAAGACTTTGACGATTTTATTCGAAGGGCCATCGGTTTCTACTAAGTCCACCGCATGCATGTCCTTAGGATCGAACTCGCATCCGATCTTGGGGAGTATTTCACTCACCCCTTCGCTCGTTAAGGAGCTTTGGATCTGATTGTAGATGTAGCTGAATCCTATCTTATAGTTCTTCGCTTCCTCGCCTTGTGGAGCGGCTTCAAGGGCTATATAGAAACTATCGAGGGCGGGAAGAAGGTTCTCAAGGAATCCTTCGGAGCGATAACGTAACGCTTCCGAATGGTCTTTCTCAAGGTTTTTCCTTAGGTTATCGAGATCGGCGTAGGCCTTATAGTATTCGTTTTTCCATTTCTCGGCTTCCGCTTTGGCCTCTTTTAGCTCCTTTTCGGGAACCATCGGCTCTTTCGGTACTTCTTCCTTTTTGGATGCTTCCGGAGTTTCGGGGTTGACATCCTTGTCTTTCTTGAAGGGGTTTTTCATTTCTTCTCCTCTACTTTGTTCTTTGTTCGCGGCGTCTTGGCTTTCGCTTTTGGCGTCTTTTCTACTGTCTTCTTGCTGCATGTTTCGTTGTCTCCTTTCGCACACGTGGCGAAGTAATTGTCTAAGGCTTTGGCGAAGTAGTTGAGGGTGGATACGACTTTCTCATAATCCATTCTCGTTGGGCCAAGTAGGGTGAGGCGAGGTTCGCCTGGAAGGTTAAGCCCCGTGCTGACGATTGAGAGGTCATTGGCCCCTTCTTTGTCGGTCCCAATATGAACAGCTACGCCACTATCGGTCTTTTTCGAGGAATCGAGGGCCTCTCTCACCGCTGTTGGGCTATCGAGGAAGGCGATGAGCTTCTTGAGCTTATTGACATCCCCGGCATACTCAGGCTGAGAGAAAAGGGCATCTTTTCCATAAAGCTGAATCCTTTCACCGGTGAACTTCACGAAGGCCTCAAGTAGGGCCTGGTAAATCACCTTTTCCCCCACCACATAGTCGGTGAGAGCAGGACGCATGGCTTCCATCTTTGGCACAATATCGCTGATCGCAGTGCCTACTAGCCTATCGTTTAACGTGGTCACCATCTTCTCAACGTCTTCGATCTTCATCTTCTCATCGATTATGAAGGTCTTATTCTCAACATAGCCTTGGTCGGTGACGAAGACCGCGGTTGCGCTATTCTTGCCTAAAGGGATAAGCGAGACTTTGGCGAGGCGCTCTTCCTTGACGGAAGGTCCTAGCACCACCGAGGCGAGGTTAGTCATATGGGATAAGATCTCGCATGACTCCTTAATCACCTCTTCCACCGATTTCGTCTTTTTGTCGAGGACACCTTGTAAGGCGTACTTAACTGAAGAGTCAACCGAGGAATCCCTTAACGTGGTGACATAATACTCATAGCCTTTTTTAGAAGGGACACGGCCTGAGGAAGTGTGGGTCTTTTCAAGGTACCCATCATTCTCAAGGGCGTTCATCTCATTTCTGATGGTGGCCGAGGAGACAGAAAGATGGTAGACGTCAAGCAAGGTTTTGCTCCCTACTGGCTCTGCGGTCTTCACGAAATGCTCGACGATAAGTTTTAGAATCTCATCTCTACGGGTCATTGTCGTTCTCCTCATTCCCTTTTTAGCAGTCTGGCTTCCCAGGTGCTAGTTACATTATAGGGGCCGTTTTAGCACTGTCAACCTTCAAGTGCTAATATTTTGCAAATTTTTCAGGTAAGGCCCCATGATATAGGTTTATTGGAGTCTATAAAAGAGGCGTAAAAATGGCCATAAATTCAAAATTTATGGCGTTTTTGTTCAATTTTTCTTCTTTTTTATAAATCTGGATGGCGGAAATCAATGACCAAACTATCGGTCAATCTATCGAAAACGCTTCGCTCAGTGTGGACTAGAAGCATATATACGGCATTAAGAAGATCCATGGCCCAAATTCCAGTCAGTAGTGACCTTAGGAAGCACTGCCCACCGCTAATATGGCCGCCTTCTGGCGTGTAGCATCTTATCCCAAATATGAGCATCCCTAAAGTCGAGCCTCCTGACATCCCCATAAAAATAGGGACGAGGATAAAATATGCCACATACTGGACAAGGAATGATAAAACTAGGGCAAGATAGACCGAGGAGAAAGCCCCTCCTAATGTCCTAATGAAGAAAAAGAAAGCGATGGCAGGCCCTAAAGCCATTATTTCATCGATAACCCAGCCGAACATTCTTTTCTCGTATCTTGCGATTTTCATAAATTAATTATGAGCGAAACAAGGATTTTGTCTAGAAGAAGTAAGCCTTTATCGCTAGGAAAAATGCGTTTGTCGGTCTCAATAAGGAGGCCACTTGCTATTAAGCGGGCTGCCTCAAGCGAGAACTTGGAGTCAAAAGAAAAGCCAAAACGCCTAAGGAATTCCTCTTTCTCAAAGCCTTTTTCAAGGCGGAGATTAGTGAGGAAAAATGTCTCAAGGTCATCATTTAATGAGGGCGCGTCTTTTGTTACGATTCTTTCCCCTTTTAAAAAAGCGGTCAAGCTTTTGGCATTGCTATAATGGATTCCGTTTTCAAATCCGCTGGCGCCTAAGCCAATCCCAACATATTCTTCGTCTTTCCAGTACGTCAGGTTGTGATGGCATTCAAATCCTTTCTTAGCGAAGTTGCTCACCTCGTAACGGTCATACCCCGCTTCCCTAAATGATTTAAGGATAAGCTCGTATTCTTCACCTTGTTTATCTTCATCCTCTTCTTTAGCGCCACGTGCGCTAAGGATGGTGCTATTTTCTAGAATCAAGGAATAGGCGGAAATATGAGGGACGTCAAGTGATAAAAAGGCCATTATGTCTTGCCTTAATTCATCTATGGTCTCCTTAGGCCAGGCGTAAATCATATCGACGTTAATGTTATTTAATCCTAGTTTTTTGGATAGGCCCACGGCATCACGCAAAGTAAGGAAGGAATCGCTCCGCCCCATTTCCTTAATAATCCGCTCTATGGATGATTCTCCACCAATTGAAAGGCGGTTCACCTCGTTATTGATTAGGATTTTCAGTTTCTTTTCATCGAGCGAGGAGGGGGTGCTTTCCACGCTAAACTCGCCACCTTTCTCTAGAAGTGGCGATAAGGCCTTAAGAAGATCTTCTAGCATTTGGTAAGGAAGGCAAGTTGGGGTCCCTCCGCCTAAATAGATGGTCTTGAACTTCTTTCCGCCAAGCTTCTTTAAGTCTTTCTTGATCTCTTCTATATAAGAAAAAGCCCACGATTCCTTGTATATGAGCTTTGTAAAGTCACAATACGAGCAAATCGAGGAGCAAAAAGGAAGATGAACGTAAAGGGAACTTGCCACTACTTCTTTTCTTTTTCTTTGTCATCGTCAGAGCCTAAATTGACTGGTTCCTCATTTGGATGGGTCTTCGAGTATTCTTCCATCTGCTTTTGGAAGTCTTCATCCCCATTCACCGTGGCGCGATGCGACTCATAATTAGCCGCCTCTTCGCGATTTGGGATTTCTTCTTTAACTTCTTTGGTCTCGATTTCGGCTTTATGGACCTCATCGAGGGACTTATTGTCTTTCTCATCCATCGGCACGGTCAAACGCTCCACCTCTTCTTTGGCGATTTCCTCATCGCTCTTGGGTTTTTCGTCGCTTTTAAAGAGAGGGGAATACTTTTTTAAGAGGATGACTGCCACAACGATAAAGCCAAAAACCGCCAAGATGATAATGATGAATAGCCAGCCTGGCAAATTGGAATCTAGGACGAATAAGTTAATTAGTTCTTTCATTTTTTATCTCCTTGCTGAACGGGTGTGTAGACATACTTGTTCTTAATTTGCATTTTCTTATAGTAGGCTTGCCCGGCGAGTTTGTCCATTGAAGTCCGCGCAGTTTCGTAAGCGCAGTGGGCGAATGACTTAAACTGCTGGATCGTATAATATCGGCCTATCGTGCAGTGCCCCGCCAAAAACGCGGCTTGATGTTTGGACAAAGATGGATTGCTCTCAAGGAGATAACGCGTATATTCCTTGATCTCTTTATCGGATAGCCCTATGTCTTTCTTGCTAAGCGAGATGCTAACTTCCCCTTCTACTTTAGGAAGCGAAGCAACTGGTGCCTCCTCTTTTTTCTTTTCTATAACCGGAACAGGTGATTCGTTTACTGGAGGCACGCTCACTTCCTTTGGCGTCTCTTCTTTTTTCTTTTCTTCGATGAGACCTTGGGCTTTGGCGGCTTTTTCCTCTTCAAGGGAAAGTAGCTTCGCCTCTTCTTCATAAACCTTTAGCTTCTCTTTTTCTATCGTATCAAGAACGGCGTTAAGCTTTGAAGAAATTAAGTCGAGCGCATAAAGAACATAGTAAGTGAGGTCTCCGCTCATCTGGACGAGATTAAAGAGGGTCGGCTCGTAGCGCCCCTCTTTCTTTAGTCCTAAAGCCAAAGGCAAATAGAAAGCGGAGTTCCCGACTTTTGAAGAAAGGTTAGCTGAAGCAAAAAGCACCGCTAACTCGTCATTGAACTCATTGAATGGCTTAACGTAATCGAAGAAATAAAGACTGGCCAAGGCCTTGATAAGAGGTTTATAAGAAGGGTCAGCGACGAAAAACAAAAACGAGTCCATCATGCCTTCTACTTGGTCGCTAGGGGCATAAGGAAATGGAGAATCGATGGAATAACGGGCTTTTTGAGCCAAAGAGTCAAAGTCTTTCTCCCGGTAAAAGGAAGTAAGCTCTCCCCCTAAAAGTAATCCATAAGCTTCGCCTAGGAAGCTATCGTCTGGAATGGATAAGGGCGCCAAGAAATAATAGTCGATGGTCTTTAGATACGAATTGACCCTCGTTTCTTTCTCGTCTTCTCCTCTAAATAATCCATTTACCATAGCCTTTAAGGACAGGGGACTCACGGCATCTTTCTTCATTAGAGGAATGCCTTCTATCGCGGCAAAGCGGACGTTCTTCAAGGAAGTCTCGTAGCTTTTATCTTCTTTGAGGTTAGTGATGACCGTCCCAAACTTCTGGGATAAGGAATCAAAGACATCAAGCTTATTCTGAATGGCTGGAGTCAAGGTGAGAAAGAAAGGGTGATTAGAGACCGTCTTAAAAGGGAGCTTAGTCACAAACTTCTCACGGTAATGGGTAAGATCATCCCAATACCCATCGATGAGGCTCGTCTTCAAAGCGGCCTTAAGCTCTTCCTTTGAAAGGTAATTCTCGTCTGTGTATTGTCTCGATAATTCTTTCTCGTCCATGACTCTATTCTAATTAAGCAAAAGCCAAGAGGCAAGAATAACAACTAAAAAACTACTAACTTTTATATCTCACACCATAATCATGTATCAAAGAAGCTTAGGAACCACCGCTTATTTCACGAAAGCGTGATCACCAAGTCTAGCCCCAGAGAGGAAGCTTGCCCCATCCATCTTGCCCTTGCCTTCGATTTGGACGACGAGGAGCTCAATGACCCCATCATAAAGCTGAATGAGAAAATGCTTTTTATTCGGGATGATCTCGCCAACCGCCCTAAGGACATCGTGACTATATAATGAAGCGTGATAAATCTTGAGCTTCTTATCGCCTAGTTCAACATAAGCCCCCGGCGTCTCGCTTAAAGCCCTAATATAGGCGATAGTCATTTCACAGTTTTTAATCAAAGGAAGATGCTCATCTTCTGGCTTTATCTTGTTGGCGAAAGTCACTTCTTTCTCGTTTTGCTCATGGCCTTCTAAGGTGCCATTTGCGTAAGAAAGAAGATCTTTGACGATCAAAGTGGCGCCCGCTTCAGCGATTTTGCTGCAGAGTAAAGTATAGGTATCGTTAGGCAATATGGACACTTTTGCAACATCATATACTTTCCCAGCATCCATTGCCGAAACCATTTCCATTAAGGAAACGCCAGTCGTGGATAAATCATCCATGATGGCCCTTTGGATTGGGGCCGCGCCTCTATAAGAAGGGAGGATGGACCCATGGAGATTGATGTTTCCGACTTTAGCTAAGGAGAGAAGCCCATCAGGAATAAGCTGCCCATAAGCAAGGCAGACTATGCAATCGAAGTCGAGCTTAGTGGCAAAAGAATAATCTAGCCTAATCTTATGTGGGGTGAAGACTCGAATATTATGCTTCTCAGCCACGATTTTAGTTGGAGCGGATTGCATTTCATGGTGACGCCCCACCTCTTTGTCTTCTTGGGCGACAACGCCAACGACAGTAAACCCGGCCTCGATGATCGCTTCGAGAACATGAGCGCTCATCTCTGGAGTCCCTAGATACAAAACCTTAACATCTGAATTCTTAGTGTATTTATTCATATTTTCTTCCTCGTTTTTCATATTATAGAGCCAAAAATGGGGAGAAAGGTATTTTTAGAAACGTCCGATATGCAAAAATTTTGATTTTCGTCTCTTTTTCCTTCTCCCTTAGCGGTGTAACATAGTTCAGGAAATAATAGAGGAAGCACCTAATGAAGCACATTGAATATGAAGACTCGCAGCGGTTTGTGGATTCGGCCAAAGCCCTTCTATCGACTAACCGCACTTTCCAAGATATTTATGAAATGGCCACCACGATCCATGGCCTTGAAACTGCTGCCATCTATTTTGATGAGGATGATAAAGTCCAATCCTACAATTATGAGAAATATAAAACGAGGACATATTACCTCGCTCAGCGCCTAGCCACCACGCTTAGCGCCATCCCGGCTGGATCTATTGTTGCCCTAAAGCTAAAGAACTGCCCAAGTTGGCCCCATCTTTTCTGGGCCATTTTGATGAGCGAGCACACCCCTCTTCTTATCGCGGCCAATCTGCCTTACGAAAATACCGCCAATCTTTTAAGGCAATCAGGGGCCAAGGCTATCATCGTCAATGAGGAAAAGCCCTATCTTGTGCCTTCTTTTAGGCTTAACGATATAACATCAAGCGGTGTCGATCTCGATTTCACCCCACGCTGGGCCAATAAAGTCATATTCTGCTCTTCTGGAACAACGGGCGATGCGAAGATGATGGTCACTACGGGCGAAGCCTGTTGCTACCAAATCGCCTCGGCCGAGAATATGCCAAAAGAGTCGCTTTATATCCTTCATCCAGGCGTGAGCAACATTTTAGCGATGATTCCTTTCCACCACATATTTGGCTTCACCGCCGTTTTCCTTTGGTACACCTTCTATGGTAAGGCCATAGTTTATTCGAAGAGCCTCTCCACGCGGGATGTCATTTCAGCCGTCAAGAAAGGCAAAGTCACCCATCTATATTCCGTTCCTTTATTTTGGGATGGGGTCGCACAAAGTGTCGAACGCACGATGGCCCTAAAAGGCCCAAAGATGACTGATTTCCTTAGGAAAATGATTTCTTTCAACACTGGGAAGATCTCTGGGCGCGAGGCGGGAATGGCCGCTTGGCCCATTTGCCAAAACACCATAAGGAAGCAAATTCTTGGTAACCAGATCGAATACTGCATTTCAGGAGGAGGGTATCTCTCTTCTAAGACCCTTAACGTCATCAATGGCTTAGGCTATCCTCTTTATAACGGATACGGGATGACTGAGATCGGAGTCACTTCCGTTGAGCTTTCCCCTCCCATTGAAG
>Ga0172378_10007035_pt1 | contig 10475 bp, 4 predicted proteins | sample GrowelOW332metaG_FD_119755 | JGI IMG/M metagenome (GOLD analysis project Ga0172378, IMG submission 119755) | Groundwater microbial communities from an aquifer near a municipal landfill in Southern Ontario, Canada - Pumphouse #3_1 metaG | ecosystem: Environmental > Aquatic > Deep subsurface >... | reverse complement strand
TTGGGTACATGCACGTTTGTAGTTCAGCACCTTTAGACCACTTCCCCGCTCCCGTATCCTCCCCAGAATGTGCCCGGAGCTTCCAACTCCGGATCCGCTCCCGCTCTCGCTCCCGGACAAATCCGTCGGGTGCCGAAGACCTTAACGGTACCTACTTCTGACGCCTCTGTTTTTCAGGACGAAAACGAACCGCGATAAGGGATGCCCACGAGCACGCCGGCGCTCCATATCCCGTCTGCATTCTTGATAGGGCTTGTTATGCGTTAGTAAGCGAATTCTAACATTGCTATGGGATGCCTGTGAACTGTATATGGCTTATTGTTTTTTCCTCATTTGTCTATGCAACGACCCTCTTTTAAAAATTCTATTCCAAGTAGCTTACAGTTTTCTGTGGAAAACTGTAGCACGTACAATTACTGGAAAACTACAAATTTAATTGGAATTATAGTTTTTCAATCAGTACCAGAGTATAACCATGCTCGTCAACAGAAATGGTGTTTTCCGCAACAGCGGCACCGTTTTCGGCGTTCGACAAAGTATATTCATTGTATCCTAAATCGGAAAGATTGATTTTTGTCCTGACTGCATCCCCCAGGTTACCGATCATCAGCAGTGTCTTGCCATCCTTGCGTTTGGCGACGGTCATGCGGATATCCTTTGCATCAGTGGTGACGGGCTGTTTTTCCCAAGTAAAGAAAAGTTCAACGTCGTCACGACCGTAACCAAAGTCGAAAATGTAATTCCAGGCTTTGTCGAACCAGTCACGATAGATGAGTCCCTGGTCCATAAGGTGCATGAGACCAAAAGAACACATTGTGGACATCAGCGTTTTTAGTTCCCGCTCTTTGCGCGTCTCATCTCCCATTCTCGTCGAAACGATGGGGAACGGATAAACGCCCGCCTGCGTCCCAATGGTATCTGCAAGAATATTGCTTTCAGGGAAACGCACCTGATAGTCGCCGCCATTGGAACCACGTTCCCAAGTAGTGATTGTGGAGGCGAAACTTACCAGCGGGACTGGCATGTACATCGTCGTATGCACATCCACCCAAGGGCGCCCGTAGACCAGTTTCTTTTCGGAGTAAAGCATGTGTGCGGTTCGCTTTACCGCCAGACGCCAACGCATGATGCCGCCGCCGCAGTTGTGGCGAAGCCGTCCGTTGTTGTCGTGGTAAGCGTTACTGGTGATGGTGTTGCCTCCGCCAGCGCCGCATGGGAAGCAGTCGAAATTGATGCCCATAAATCCAAGTCTGACCAGTTCTCGGGCATCATAAACAAGTTTATCGCGTCGGCTTTTGACAAGTGAACACATATATTCATTCATATAGTTTTCTTCAGGGTAGTTGAATTGCTGCCACTCACTTTTGTACATTTCCCATTCCGGCCAGAAACAGGTAAGCAGTGCCGGATTCATATAGCTGCCGAGGTATTTCATATAGGTCTGCCGCCACCAGATACCTTGATGTTGATGGTATTCCGCTGAAGAAAGGCCGTTCCGGTCAAAGTAATCCTGATTGCGTTTTACGAAGGCGTCGAGCACGGCGCGATAGTCCTTAACCAGTTTTTGCTGGCCAAGCTTCCCTTCATGCACCCGTGTTTCTGCTGGTTTCGTCTTGCCAGTAGTGGTAATGATATACTCCTGCAAGGCCTTGTCGTCGTTGGGAAAGGTCGGAATCGTCGCCGTCTTCGGGTCGATAATAACAGGAGAAGCAATGCATTTTGCCCAGACGGCATTTTCCGGTGCGAGATACTGGTACATGTGTTCCGCAGTGCGGTAGAACGCTTTTGCTACCGGCTTGACAGGCGTCGGCTGAAAGCCCATTTCCATTGTCGCGTTTTTTCCCTTGGGCCAGGTTGTGAGTTTGTTGATGAAATCTACCGTAAATGTGATCTTGTCACCGTTACGAACCAGTCGTTGGGCAGGAACTGACTCTTCGTGGGAGAAGTGTTGGTGACCGGATTCGATGAACCAGCAAAAGCCCTTATAAATCCCGCCAAACCAGAAATATTGTTGGAAACTGACATCAAATGACCAGCTGCCGCCGTAAATTTTTCCGGCATCATTGCTGGTCCAGACTATGCCCTGTTTATCCGGCACATCAAGGCGATGCGCACCCTTTGCCCGGGTTTCGTTGGTAAAAAGATTAGCATTGAAAAGTGTGACATATTTGCTTTGTAACGGAATTTGTAGCGTAAGCGATTGGATTCTGACCATGTCAGCGGCGTTGAATTTCAGCGTGACAAAGCAAAATCCATCATAATCATAATCCTGAATGACCTTGACTTTCAGATTTTCGTATATCCCCCCGGATTCAATGACAATGCGATCCTTTTCCTGCAGGACAATTTCCGGTTTTTTACAGACGAATTTCTCGCCGTTTATCAGCAATTCGACTGGCTCCGCGAGTATATTTTCACCTTGTGCAAAAATCTTATTCCAGAGAATGCCGTCGGCCCGATAACCGGTCTGAATTGCGTGCACCTCATTTTCGTTTTTAACTTGAAGCGGCATAAAAGGCGGTATGATGACACGCTCCAAACCGACCGGAGCCTTCTGCCACGGAAATTCTTGCACGGCAAACGTACGTGGACAAGTGAACTTATTTCCGGATTTCGTCGTGCTCTCAAGGGTGACTTTGTATGCTCCTTCAGCGAGGCCTGGCAAATTTATCCGGCTTTCCCAATTGTTACAGAATTCGCCGTTTTTTGGCACAGTGACTGTTTTAATGACGCTGTGGTTCTCGTTGCTTATCGTTATGATTGCGCTGATAATGTCTGTTTGGCGTCCCTTGGAAAAGTTCAACAGTAGCAGGTTTTCGTATGACGGGTAGAATGCGGCCAGCAGATTCGGGACTCCAAGTTCATCTTTCCAGTTATTCCCTTTGCTCAGATCCCATGCTATATCCCGCTGGTACAGCATTTTTTTATTGGCATCGACGAAACGAAACTTCAGGAGATTGATTTTGCCGGGCCACAGGTTGTAGGCCACATGAGTTCCGTAGGCAGCTTGTCCTGCTACTGGCGCCATAAACGCAGTAATGTTTTTTTTACTGATTTCCGTGTCGCTTTCAAAGTCGCTATTGAGTTTGGAAGTGCCACTGGCGATAAAAGCAGTTCCTTCACTGTTGATCTTTATCGGTTTTTCAGACGGATTGAATGCGGTGAAATTGAAGGTGTAGTTGGCGGAAGCGCGCCAATGAATATATTCGCCGAAGTCCGGCACGCCGACTGCAGGAGCAAAGGCATCGGGGATGAATGTTCCCATCTCTCCGGGATTTGCGGGAAAATGCCAATAACCAGCTTCCTGCGGATTACACCAGTTGCGAACCATCTGCAGTCCCCATTCCCGGCCTTCCTCAACTTTGGCGCCGATTGAAACGAGGGGAATTGCGATTTCAGCTTCCCAGCACGGATAACCGTAGGGGCGTATGCGATTTATAAAGCCAGTGGCGTATTTCGTTCCGCTGGGAAAATTATTTTTTCCGAAGGAATTGAGTGTAAAACTCATTGCTTTTTCTGTTCCCGGTGGTAAAAGCATGATTTCGACTGTGTCATCAGACCCAAGCACAATCGGAGGCAATGGAGTTTCGGAACGGAAAGCAAAAAATAGATTGTCAGTGTCATAACCGAAATAGTAAACGCAATAACGATTGGTCATCAAGCCGTTGATATTGGAACGCCCGCCAAAAAAGGAACTTCCAGAGAGCCACTCGCTCCGTTCGATACTGCCGTCGATTGTTGGTGGTGCAACCATTTTCCCTTGCTGGATCAGAGTCGGGGTTGACGGAGCCAGCGGCTCTGCAGTTGTTCCGATGAGTTTGCAGCACAGCAGTTGCACCAATACTAGGCACAAAAACTTTTTCATCGTTTCTCCTTTGTGGATAAAATGATTCCAGTATCCGGAAAATGAGCGAGTGCAGCTTGGACGCTTTTGTTTGCCCTATTGCACTTCTCCGACCAGTTGTTGTCCAGATGAGAGCCTTGGACAATTTCATAAAATTATGGTTTTATTTGCTGAACTTATTGCCCAATCCCGCGCACCCAATAATTGAATCCGCTAAAAAGAAAGTATTGATTCTGGCTAATACTAACACCGCCACTAACATTTGGGTTCGGCCAATTGAAGAGGGTAGCAAATTTATGGCCTTCGACATGCCCATCAATATAAACTCCATTGGCCTGACCCCCATTGTTGATAATGTCGTTGTTACCCAGACTGCGGGGAACGTCAAATCCACCATGGCGAAAAGACAGGGTCTGGGCTCCATAAAGTCCAACCCCGCTCTGCAGACTGGAATCCCCGACAAAATATGCTTGGGCTGCATTGGTTATTGAGGTCAGCATGCGGGGATGGTAGAGACTGTCGTCTTTTGCGGCTCGGAAGCCGGTTAGCCAGAGGTTGATAGCATAATGAGTGCAGCTATAATTTTTGCCACCGTTAGAGCTATTGGCAAATACCAAGCCTTCCCCTGGGCAGACGAAAGTGCCCCGATTCGTACCTGTACCATAGAATTCACAGCCGTAGCCACCGGAATAGTACACACTCAAAGAACCCAAAGTACTGTTTCTCCCGGACAGCGCAACATACCAACCGTGGTTTTCGGTGCTGGTACTAGCGGCTTTGAGATTACCATGGCAGATCCAGTCATTATTTTCGTTGGAATAATTGGCTCCAGCCAGTCCAATCGTTTTAAGGTTGTTTTTGCAGGACACTGCAGCGGCTGCCGAACGTGCTTTGGCCAGGGCCGGCAACAGCATCGATGCTAAAATTGCAATGATCGCGATTACGACAAGCAATTCAATCAAGGTAAACAGGTGAGTGGAAATTTTCTTCATTTGTTCCTCCTTTTGTATTAGAAACCAGATTTCAGATTACTCAAAAGATGTGCGTCAGTCAGCCTATGATATTATTGAACTTAGTTGACAAAAGATTTTATGATACAGGGAAAGTTAATGCACTTTGCTTTCAGATTTCAATTGTTCGAGAAATGCCATACCGTATCGGGTGTCTGGCTCGAGGTAACTTCCTTCAGTCCATTCGTTCCAGGCATTGATGAAGAAGATGCGTTCAGCAAGTGGACGTTTTTTAAGGACGTCGACGGTTTTTTGCAATGCGCAGGCGAAATCCTCCGGGGTGGCCTCCATGACTGGCATCCACGGATAGTTCCCCATTTCGTAGGTCTCCGACTGGATACAGCGAGGGGAAGAATCCCAGCTCATAGTGACCACGGGGTAATAGGGAGCTGGCAGTTGTTGCTGTGCCTTACGGACGATTGCCAGATATTCCTCCTCCGCTTTACAGTAGTCCACCCTGGGAAAAGCCCCATCAAACCAGGATTTACCCACGCACACATTGTTGTAACTGGTATAGCTGTTGAAGCCTAAGCGTTTCACCCAATCCGCCTGGGGACAGGCCGAACAGGCGGGATGACTGTCCAGAACATCAAACCAAATTCCATTCAGATGAATGCCGGGCAAGCCAGCGGCTTCGGCTTTCCGTCGCAGCAGCGCAAACACTTCAGCCGTGGCTTCCATCCCCCCCATCTGCAGAATAAAGCGATTCATCGCATAAATAGAGAAGTACGGCAATCCGTCAACTCTCCAATACTCAGGACGGGTAAAAAAATGTTCGATCAGATAATCCCAGACCAACCCTACCGTTGCAGCCGTCGTACTCCAAGGAAAATCCATGGGATATCGTGTCGTGTCCCGTCCTCCGGGATGAAAGTTTTTCCAGTCATGATTAGCCCACATCAGCGCGAATTTAAGTTTATCACGGTTCGGGGTGCCGAGATATCCCTGCTTCAAGCAACGTTCAAGAAAAGGGCCTTCATACCAGTACCAGTCAAAAATGAAAGCATCCACCCCGTGATCGGCAGCGGCATTGATTTTCTGCGCCATGATGGCGGGATCGGCTTCATCCTGGTATCCCCAGAGAGGGACTTTCGGCTGAACATGTCCAGGAAAACGCGGACGGGCACACTTCATCAGTTCCCATTCCGTCCAACCTGTTCCGTGAATTTGCTCATTTCTGGGATCGAGATGGTAGTTCGGAAAGTAGTATACGGCGATTTGACAATTTTTGCTCATGCAATCCTTTCATGCTCTTTGATAATTATACTCATTATTCCAGCAAAAAGCTAGTGTAATACACTCAAAAAATGGTATCATCAGACATTTTCTTGTTGTTATGTACAATTGTTCTCGTTTTGTTTCATTCAATCGTCAGTTTAACTGCTCGTAATTCAAAAAAATCAGTTACCGTCGTATTGTGATCATAATAGATAACAGCGGGAATAAAAGCCACAGCATTCGCTGGCATCTGAATCGGCCCTCCGATCACTTTCCAGTCTTTGCCGCAGAAGTTATACCAGGCACCGGTCGGGCACGGCAGATAGAAAGAACCTTGATGATGGAGCCGCACTCTGGTGCCCTCCGCAAATTCGGCAAAGAGGGGTTTTTCCAGAGTGACTCGAATCTGTTGTTGTTCCTGCATAAAGTGAATGATTTTAGTTGAGACTCTGGGGTTAGGCAGATCTGAGGCATCCGCCTGGATATCAAAAGCGACAGTAAGCGCCCAATGGGGATGCATCTTCCATTGCGGATTGCTTTGTACCAGAATACTGGTGTCATTGATATGAGTTGGAGCAGCCAGGATCGTTTCACTGTCAGCAATGTTCATATAATGTCGGGAATGAATCTGTTTGCCCTGCTGATCACTGAAGATAACAGCCAGACAAATCCCTTGCAATTTGACCTCGTCAGGATTGCGGACTTCGCCCGTCAGTGTGTAATGTTTGCCTTTTTCCACTTTTATAGGGTTTGCGGCAAAAAAATGAAGCATTCCCTTTGCCGTAAAAACCCCATTCTGGAATTCGACATTGGGATTCTGCTGCCAGCATTCCGGTCGGTCATAATGGATTTCTGTAGCGTCCAGCCAGCCCGTTGAGATCATTGGCAGCAGGAGAATAAAAAGGATTTTTTTTATCATCTTATCCAATTCCATCAAGGCAGTTTTTCAACTTTCAACAGGGCATAACCATGTTGGGCTATTTCGATAACGGGATTTGTGCTCGGTTCGAAAACATTTCCGCTATAGAGGTCGGTTGCCGTGAAACGAGAGTATCTAAGGCCGCTAAGATCAAGGTTCACCCTGACCTCTTCTCCAAGGTTTCCGATCAGTAAAAGGGTTTTCCCATCCGGACGAACGACGGACGTCAAGCGGATATCCGGTGCAGAACAACGCACCGGTTGCGGCTCTTTTCCCCAGAAAGGATAAATCTGTACGCTCGGGTCACCATATCCGAAACTGAAAATAGTATCCCTTGCAAAAGCATATTCCTTATGGCCGCGTTCCACGCCCTGATCACAGTGATTCATTATGGCAAAGCCGAAGGAAGTGGCAATCAGGGTTTTTACTTCTTCCGCTTTTGAAATGTCCTCCATAGCTCCTCTTGTCGAAACGATCACACGAGGAATAATTCCGGATTGAGTGCCCACAATATCTGCAAGAATGTAGCTTTCCGGAAAACGGTTCTGGTAAATTCCGCCGCCGCTTCCGCGTTCCCAAGTAATGGTGGTGGAACAGAATGCCGTCACGGGGACGCATTGAGCATGCGTTGCGTGCAGTTCAACCCAGGGGCGCCCATAAACGAGTTTATTTTCCAGATAAAGCATGGTCGCAGTGCGCTTGCACAGTTCACGCCATGAGAACAGACGTGTACCAGAGCTGATTCCGGGCGGTGCAATCGAAAGCATATTCTGGTTATGAATGAAAGGGACTTTGCCTGGTTTGACCCGCACCCCGGCACCGATGACCGTGTTACAACCACCCCCCAAGGGAAAACAGTCAAAATTCATGCCATCGTATCCCAGGCGAGCTTGATTCCGCATTTCATAAAGAAGTTTATCGATATATTCTTTCGTATGAGTGGCGACATATTCATTGGATGCGTCATCGACCGGATAATCCCAAGGCAGCCATTCCGCTTTGTACATTTCGGCTTCCGGCCAACGGAACGAATACAGAGCGGGATTATGATAAAGGAGAAAGTATTTTTTCCCATATTGGCGTTTGTCAATCAAGTTTCTACGAAGCACCCGGAGATCAAGCATTGGCATGTTTTTTTTGATCCAGGAAACGTTCCGGGCAAAATAGGCATCGCCAAATTCTCTGCGTTCGGTTTCACTAGGCGAATTATTACGCGATTGCATTAAAAAATCATAAAAGCTCATGTCGCCATTGGGTACCGTACCAATCGGGTAATAGAGCGCATTTGCCAGATTAGACGTCCCGGCCATGCCAGCGTGGTCTCCACCTTGCGGCGGCGGGTAGTCGTACATGAATCCGCCGACTTTCCGGTATCCTTCCGGCTGGGGTTTGACTGGCGTGGCCTGGAAGCCCATGACAATTTCAAAAGGGGTCTCCCAGGTGACGGGATGATTGACGATATCAATCGTATAGGTTACGATCTCGCCTTTCCGACTAAGCCGCTGGGCTTCCCGATCCGCTGCCAACGAGAAGTTGCGTTCGTTCTCAATCATCCAGCAAATGCCTTTGTATTGCCCCCCAAACCAGAAGTATCTTTCCAAATGGCCATTACGGGTGCAAACAGCAGGCAGGGTCAGAACGCCTTCTCCCTCCGGTACAGCCAGACTCGGCGCCCCGGTTGCCCGATTTCCAGCTTTGTCCAGGGGATTGTAGAATTGCACAAATTGATCCCGCAGGGGAAGGAGGAGCTGAAAACTCTGCACATCGACTTTGCCGTCGGGAATTACTTTGAGAAACACTTTACAGAAGCCATCATAATCATATTCATGACGCAACTCTAGGGTGACGGATTCCCCGGATACTGAAGTCTGATAGACCACCCGATCGGGTTCTTTGGATAGCAGTTTGATTTTTGCATCAGAAAAGCTTTTCCCATTAAGACGGAATTCAATCGGGGCAGCCAGAATATTTTCCCCTTCCGCAAAAACTTCTTTCCATAAACCACCCCCAAGTTGATATCCGGTAAGCAAAGCGTGAACTTCTTTTTTTCCCTCCTTAACCACAAGCGGCTTGAAAGGCGGTATGATGACGCGTTCTTCGCCGATCTTCAGGCCCTGCCAGGGAAACGTCCGGATGGCGAATGTGCGTTCATGGGTATATTGTTGTTTGTTCTCGGCAGTAGACACCATGCTAACAACATATTCTCCCAGCGGGAGATCCGGAAGAACTTCGGAATCCTCAAAATCTGCGATAGCTCTTCCAAAATCCGAATGATCAAAGGTTTTCCAGACTTTCCCATTGGCATCGCTTACCGTAATGACTGCTCTCAAGCAAGGAAGTTTGGAGTTAAATACTGCTGCTACCCTAAGCAGATTGCCATAAGATGGGTAAAACCCCGCACAAAGATAGGGCAAGCCGAGATTGTCCTTCCAAGTAGCAGTTTTCTTCGCCATGCTGACATCCCAGAACATCGCCCGGGTATAGAAAACCGTGTTCGTGCTCGTATCCTGAACCAAAGAGTAAAGCAACCGGGGTTTCCCAGGGAATTGTGCCATCTGATATAGCGTAAATTCCTCCGTTTCTCCCGCTGCCAGGCTGAATTTTCCGCCAATCGGTTTTTTGCGTTCCTTACCGATCAGATCCGGATTTTCAATATCCAGTGTTGGTGCTCCTTCAATACCGACCATATAACAGCCAGAAACGAGATTCAGTGGCTGTCCGGTGGAATTTTCGGCGCGATAACTCCAGACGTAATTGCCGGTAGCTTCATATTCCCAATAGCCGAAACCATCGAAACTGACTTGGGGAGCTTTGGTGTCCGGGATAAAGGTTCCCAATTCCCCTTCGCTTTTCGGCTGATGCCAGTAGCCAATTTCCACTTCACTGGACCAATGCCTGGCCATTTGAATGCCCCATTTCTGCCCGTCCGTCAGTTCATTGATCTTTAATGCAGCCAGGGGAATGGCAGCTTCTACAGTCCAGCAAGTCCCGCGATTGCTGGAGATCAAATCCGTTGCAACGCCATGGGCGACTTTTGCCCCCACCGGCAAAAGGTTGGCAGACTCTTCCGGGCTCAGGCGGATGACGAACGGTTGCTCCGCATGGGGAGGCAAAATCGTCCATTCCACCAAATCTTCCGCTGTAAGTTTCTGTGGTGGAATCGGCATTTCGCTCGTCAGGGCAAAATAAATAAAGTGCTGATCATAGCCGAAACGGAAATTGTTTTTTCGTGCCGTCATCAACCCGCTTTTATTTGAAATTCCCCCAAAGGTAGTCGAGGCATACGTCCATTCATCAAGAGTAATCTTTCCATCAATTTGTGGGGACTGCGGCATGGGAGCCAGACGCAACAGAGTTCCTTCCGAAAGCCCAGCCTGGCAGCAGCAGCCGATCAAAAAAAAAAAACTAAAGAACATTTTTTTCATGACGTTTCTCCCAAACTCACTTTCTGAACTATATGCACAACAAAAAAAACAAACAATAA
>Ga0172378_10007031_pt1 | contig 10478 bp, 11 predicted proteins | sample GrowelOW332metaG_FD_119755 | JGI IMG/M metagenome (GOLD analysis project Ga0172378, IMG submission 119755) | Groundwater microbial communities from an aquifer near a municipal landfill in Southern Ontario, Canada - Pumphouse #3_1 metaG | ecosystem: Environmental > Aquatic > Deep subsurface >... | reverse complement strand
GGATATATTAATAAAGAATTTATTGGCAATGAGTTATTTGATTTTATTGTATCTTTGCAAGACGATGATTTTTGGTCGAATCAGATTACTCAAATTTATGTTTATCCAAATCTGGAAGTGGAATTAATTCCACGTGTGGGTTCTCATATTATTTATTTAGGTTCTTTATGTCATGCGAAGCAAAAATTGGCCAAATTATTGACCTTTTATCAGAAAGGGTTGCCTCGTGTTGGTTGGAATAGGTATAGTTATATCGATTTGCGTTATCGTGATCAAGTGGTTTGTGTCAAACGCCAAGAATAGTAAAATTTGAAAATTAATATATATTTATGGACTCTGAAATTATTGTAGCTGCCGATTTAGGCAATTTTAAAATTGCTGTAATGGCTGCTAAAAAGTATGCTGATGGGAAGTTAGAAATTCTAGCTTTGGAATCAGAGCCAACGCCTTTGGATAGTATTCGTAATGGGATACTTACTAAACCTAGTGAAGTTGCTGCACGTTTGAGTATGATGCTTAAATTATTGTCTAATCGCATTAAACTACCTATTTATCAATTTTATGTGGGTATCAATGGTCGTTCTTTGCATACGGTTCGTGTGAACGTACCTCGTATTTTTGGTCATGATGAGGAAATTACGGAGGAGGCTTTGGCTGAAATGCAAACTACGGCCGAAAATACAGCCATTCCTGAACGTGAAATATTACGTGTATTAGTGGATACCTTTGCACTGGATAATGAGCAGATAAAGAATCCTCTTGGTGTTTTAGGTGGAAATTTAGCTGCTCGTTATGTGTTGGCGGTTGGTAAGCCAGAATTAAACTTAAATATTGAAAAATGTGCAGAACGTACGCTGGGATTTACTATCGCACAAAAGTTTTTAGCTCCAATGGCCACAGCTACCGCATTGCTCAGTGAGTCTGAAAAAGCGCTAGGTTCTGCTGTTATTGATTTTGGCGCAGGTTGTACCTCTTTGGTGGTATATAAGGATGGTTTAATGAAACATTTGGCAGTGATACCAATTGGAGGTAAACAGATTACGAATGATTTAAAATCTTTGAAATTACTTGAACAAGAGGCCGAAAAATTAAAACTTATGTGTGGTGAGAAATTCTCAATGCGCGATAAGAAAATTTTAAAAATAGAATTGCCGGCTACTGCTGAAGGTCTAGAGCAACGTTCAGTATCTACAAAAGATGTAGAACTTATCATTACGGCACGTGTGAATGAGATTCTTGATTTAGTATTAGTGCAACTTCAAAAATCAGGCTGTATCGATTCTCTTGATGCCGGTTTAGTGATTACTGGCGGAGTGACCAATATGAAATATATGGATGAGCTGGTCAAAGAAAAAACGGGCATGGAAGTGCGTATTGGCTCTTATTTGCCACGTTTGACAGAAAATACGAGTAATGATTTTGTAAGAAGTGAATATTCACAACTTATAGGACTCTTGTTGTGTGGAACCCAAAATTGTTGTGAACCACTAAGTAGCCCTAAAAAGCAGTCTAAAAGACCTTCTAAAAAAGGTTTTAAAGATTTTTTTGGTTCAAAATTGGGTGATCTTTTTTCGGATGATGCTCAAATGACAGAACGCGTAAAATAATAATTACAATAACATAAAAATTGATAATATGGGTCTTGAACAAAATTTGACAGATTTGACCATGGCAATGAATAGTTTGTCAATCATCAAAGTAATTGGAGTCGGCGGTGGTGGTGGCAATGCGGTCAATCACATGTTTCGTCAAGGAATCGCTGATGTGTCTTTTGTTGTCTGTAATACCGATGATCAAGCATTGAAACGATCTCCTGTCAGTCGACAAATTTTATTAGGAGAAGGACTTGGTGCTGGTGGCCGACCAGAAGTTGCTCGTCAGGCAGTTGAATCCTCGTTGCCAAAAATTGAACAATTGCTTCAAGATAACACAAAAATGGTTTTTATCACAGCTGGGATGGGTGGTGGAACTGGAACCGGTGCGGCTCCAGTTATTGCCAAAGTGGCTCATGATATGGGTATTCTTACTGTTGGTATTGTGACTATTCCATTCGCTTTTGAAGGTAAACGAAAAATTGACCAAGCGCTCGAAGGTGTGCAGCAAATGAGTCAACATGTAGATGCTATCTTGGTCGTTAATAATGAGAAACTTCGTCAAATTTATCCTGACTTAGAATTATCGAATGCGTTTGCTAAAGCCGATGATGTGCTGACAGAAGCAGCGAAAGGCATTGCAGAAATAATCACAATAGATGGTTATATCAACGTTGACTTTGCCGATGTGAATACCATTATGAAAAATGGTGGTGTTGCCATTATGAATACTGGTTATGCCGAAGGCGAACATCGTATAACGAATGCTATTTTAGATGCACTTCATTCGCCACTACTCAATAATAATGACGTACACGAATCCAAAAAAATATTGCTGAATATTTATTGTTCTACGACCAATGAAATTCGCATGGAGGAAATAGAGGAAATTAATGCGTTTATGGCTCAAATGGGTGAAGATATTGAGGTGATTTGGGGCGCTACCTTTGATGATAATTTGGGTGATGGAGTTAAAATTACACTGATTGCAACTGGATTTAATTCGATGGCTATTCCAAGATGTATCCAAGAGGAAGAACTTGAAGAAGAAGTGGATCAGCCAAAGAAAGTGAAAGAAATACCAAAACCTTGGGAAACAAAGCCGCTTGATGCTAAAGAACAGTGGCGTCAAGAACTATATCCAGATACAAATCAAAAACAAGAGGAGGCAACGGAATTGGCTTCATTATTTGATTTAGATGATGATGATGCATTGGATTATCTTGAAAATCAACCAGCTTATTTACGTAATAAAAAATAATAATTTTTAAATAGAGATGATTATGGATTTGTTTGATCAAATTAGTGAAGATATTAAGAAAGCCATGTTGGCACGTAACCATGCTGAAACAGAAGCTTTGCGTGGGATTAAAAAAGAATTTTTGGAAGCTAAAACAGCAAAAGGTGGTAATGGCGAATTGACTGATGATGCGGCGGTTAAGATTATTCAAAAAATGTCGAAACAAGTGAGAGATGCAGCCGTTATTTTCAAAGAACAAAATCGTATGGATTTAGCTGATGAATATTTGGCACAAGTGGTTGTTTATGAACGTTATTTGCCAGCTCAAATGAGTGACTCTGAATTGGAAATCGCTGTACGTGAGGTGATTGCACAAGTTGGTGCTACTTCTATTCAAGATTTGGGTAAAGTAATGGGCTTGGCAAGTAAACAATTAGCTGGGAAAACGGAAGGCCGTTTGATTTCAGAAAAGGTAAAACAAATATTAACTGCTTTGTAGTGAAAAGATAGTTTTAGATTGCTTTAAAAGGTTAGCAAACAAAAGTGGCGAAGAAATAAAATTTCTTCGCCACTTTCTTTTTTATCCTGTGATTGGCATTTTAGACGCAATTATTTTTCAAGTTTATGATAATTGAAATAATTTTTTAATGTCTGATACATAGTCTAATTTTTCCCAAGTAAATAATTCGACTTCGATGAATTTAGGTTCTTCATAACGTGAGCCAAATCGTTTGGTTACCACTTGTGGCGTGCGTCCCATATGTCCATAAGCAGCTGTTTCTGAATAAATAGGATACCTTAATTTTAAACGTTCTTCAATAGCTTTTGGACGCATATCGAATAACTTTGAAATTTTATCAGCAATTTCACTATCACTGAATTTTACGTTGGATTTCCCGTAGGTGTTAACATATAAGTTGAGTGGCTCAGCAACGCCGATAGCGTATGATACTTGTACTAGTATTTCATCGGAAACGCCTGCCGCTACTAAATTTTTGGCAATGTGACGTGCAGCATAAGCAGCCGAACGGTCAACTTTGGATGGATCTTTTCCTGAAAAAGCACCACCTCCGTGTGCGCCCTTGCCGCCGTATGTGTCCACAATAATTTTTCGTCCTGTAAGACCTGTATCGCCATGAGGACCTCCAATAACAAATTTACCAGTTGGATTTACTAATAAGACATAGTCGTTATCAAGGAATTTGCTAAAAGTGTTGTTTTGATTGAATACACGTGGCAATAAAATGGTTTGAACGTCATGTTTGATCGTGTTGACCATCTCTTCGTCGGCTTCTAGTTGTGATTTGTTAGCATTAGGTGTGATAAAATCGTCATGTTGTGTCGAAATCACAATCGTGTGGATACGTTTTGGATAATCATCTTCGTCGTATTCCATAGTTACTTGCGATTTAGAATCTGGACGTAAATAGGTCATTTCTTTACCTTCGCGTCGAATAGCTGCTAATTCTATTAATAGTTGATGTGAAAGATCGAGGGCCAAAGGCATATAATTTTCCGTTTCGTTCGATGCATAACCGAACATCATACCTTGGTCGCCAGCACCTTGATTCATCATGTCAGCTCGTTCTACACCACGATTAATGTCGGCTGATTGTTCATGAATGGCAGATAATACACCGCACGAATTGCCATCAAACATATAGTCGCTTTTGGTATATCCAATACGGTTAATGACTTGTCGAGCGATATCTTGTACGTCAACATAAGCTTTTGATTTGACCTCGCCACCGAGGATAACTTGTCCTGTTGTAACGAAGGTTTCGCAGGCTACTTTTGAGGTTGGATCGAATGCTAAAAACTCATCGAGGATGGCATCCGAAATTTGGTCGGCCACTTTGTCTGGATGGCCTTCTGAAACTGATTCTGATGAAAATAAATATCCCATAATAACAGAATTAAGAGTGAAACAATTTTGTTAGTTTGGGAGAAACGAGGCTTCGCGTTAGCGATAAAAAAGTGCAGTAGTAAAAACTATTTTTAGCATTTTTTTTAGTGGTTGCAAGCGGTCAAATCTCTCCACAATTTCTTCAGCTGCAAAGATACAAAATCTTATTGAAGTGCCAAATAGATTTTGTTTTTTTATTCTGTAATCCATTTAAGTTCCTAGTATTTAAATGGTTACTTGGCCTTTAGCTATTATTTGATTTGCCATTCAGTAATCACAGGGTAGTGGTCTGAGTAGGATTCGTGGATGATGTTGTAGGTCAGAGGAGTAATGTATTTTTCATTCACTAAAACGTGATCAATATTCACTATCATGCCATTTGTGTAGAAGGTATAGTTATATCCCCAATTAGTGGCAAATTGTATGTCACATAAGTCTTTTGCAATAGTTCTGTAGGCATAAGATTGTGGAACATCATTGAAATCGCCACAAACAACTACTGGGTATGGTGAATGTATGATTTCGTCATTCACCGTACGCGCTTGCTGCGCACGTACGCGGTAAGCTGCGCCAAGCTTGTAGGACATGTTTTCAGTAATAGACCAAAGTTTCTCGCGGCTAAAATCTTCCGATAGAGATCTGTAGTGTTTTACATCATGTATGGTAAATTTATTCGATTCCAAATGATTATTAAATACACGTACTGTGTCTGAATCAATAACGATGTCTGAATATACGCTTACATTATAAGCTGACGTGTAGTCTATTTTTTTCTTTTTGATAATTGGATATTTCGAAAATGTGGCAATCCCCCACGATACATTATTGGTTTGGTTTTTATACCATAAATGACGATATGGATAAAGTTTGCGTAAGCGAGATAAAATTTGGTATTCTGTTAGTAAGTTGTGGCTGGTGTAAAATCCAAATTCTTGTAAGCAAACAATATCGGCATCGGTTTCTTCTATTAAATGCATGATGTTTTCGAATTCTTTCTCACCACCAAATATGGAGACGTTGTACGTCAGAAGTTTGATCGTTGGTTTATTTTCTACGAGTGTATAATTTTTATGGAATGGGAATGTGAAAGCTCTATTGACTGCTGGGAATGAGATTGCTAACAGACCTAACGAAATGAGAAAGAACCATTTTTTGCGTATCAGCCAAAAAATTACAAATCCAAATTGAATCAAAATGAGTATAGGGAAAATGAGTCCTAAGTATGAAAACCATACAAATTTATCAGAAGGGATAATGCTTGATAATAACCCACAAACATAAAGCAACACGAAAAAAATGTTGGTAAGTAGTGATGCGTATTTTATAATTTTACGAAACATTTTTACAAAGATTGACTTTGGTCAAATAAACGTTGTTTCTCTTTGGCAGATAGAGTCTCATAGCCAGAGTGTTTTATTTTATCTAGAATTTTATCCAGTTCTGCTTCTTTTTTTACTTTGGATTGATTGTATTCTGCATCACTTTTTACTGGTCGTATTTTTTTTGACCTTTTGATTTGGAAGTGTGGCTTGCTTTTAAAAATAGTGACTAACCAATCGATAAACTGATTTATAGGTTTTGATAAATCAGTACCTCTGTTTAAAAAATACGCGTAAAGAAATCCGACCAATGCACCACCTAAATGAGCAAATTCGCCACCGGCGTTGTCACCAGCCATACTCAACATACTTATTAGAACTGTTATTCCTGCGAAATATTTCATACGAATATCGCCGATTAAGAAAAGACGAATCGAATAGTTGGGAGACGCAGTCGCTACAGCTAAAATAATGGCCATGATTGAAGCCGATGCTCCTAAAAGGTATGATTGGTCAATTTTGTCTGAAAAGTAGGGAAAAACGTTGTATGCAGCAAAATAAAATAAAGCGCCTCCAAAACCACCTAAAAGATATAATCCGACCAATTGTTTTTGAGAAAAGAAATTCAGAAATAATTTGCCAAACCAATATAGGCACAACATGTTGAAAAATATGTGGAAGAAATCCATGTGAAGAAACATGTACGTTAACAGGCTCCATGGTTGATGCCACAAAGTTTGAAGTGAGGAAGGCATCTCAATGTAGGTGAGCCATGAATTCGTATTAACTCCTAGCAATAAAAGAATAACAGTTCCAAGTTTCAATAGGACAAAAAGGCCTACATTCAAATATAGTAATTTGATTAAGGTTGAGCCATTTTTTAATGGTTGTCGTAAAGAATCTAAAAAAGTATTCATATTGTCTTGCGCGTTTATTAGTTTTTATATCAACTAATATTTTTATTACTTATTTTGTTGAAATCCGTTATTGTTTGTAAAGTGTTCCTTTTTTACGCCAATACAGTATGAGTAGTATACCAAAAATCATACCACCCAAATGCGCAAAGTGTGCCACGCTATCACCTGAAAAATTAGCGACGCCTAAAAATAGTTCTGCCAATCCGTAAATTAGTACAAAAATTCGTGCTTTAATCGGTATTGGGAAAAATATCATGATTAATTTAATTTCTGGGAATAGCCAGCCGAAGGCTAATAATATTCCAAACAATGCGCCTGATGCTCCAATTGTCACCGGGAGATTGAATAAAGCCGCTTTCATGCCGACGATGTCTACTGCTGTTAATGCTTCTAAATTTTGAAAATGGAAATAATGGCTCAAAAAGGCTTCTTGGCTTACCAAAGCAACTCCTGAGTTTTGTGCAATTGCTATATTGAGTGCTTCCGAAACATTCCAAAAATCGATGGTCCAAAATAATTGTTGTACAACGGCGGCGCCTACACCTGTCACCATATAATAAAAAAGAAATTTTTTAGCACCCCATACTTGTTCTAATATCCGTCCAAACATATATAACCCGAACATATTAAAAAAGAGATGAAAAATGGAGGATGTGTCGTGCATAAACATGTATGAGATTAACTGGTATACCTGAAATTTATCCGATGCCCAGTAATGCATGCCTAACATATCTGTAAAATCAATGCCTAATTTATCAGGTAAAATGATGCTCGCTAGCCAAAATAAGGTATTTATTATGATTAAATTAAGGACAACTGGTGGTATTTGGCTTAAAAACGAGGGCTTATTGATATTCATAAATTCAAATTTTCCGCAAAAATAGGCAAAAAAACGGTGAAAAAGGTGTCTTATAACAGAAAAACAACCTTTTTATGCATTTTTTTTGAAAAAATTAGGAAAATAATTTGTTACCTAAAAAAAATCCCCTATTTTTGTCAAGGAATTTCATTTAACCCTTTAATTGTTCTCTAACCTTTTAATTTCGTTTGACTATGAACAAAGCAGATTTAATTAGTGCTATTGCTGCTGAAGCAGGCCTTAGCAAAGTTGATGCAAAAAAAGCTCTTGAAGCTGTAGTAGCTAACATCTCTAAAGCTCTTGCTGCTGGTGATAAAGTTGGTCTAGTTGGTTTTGGTACATTTTCAGTAGCCGCTCGTGGTGCTCGTCAAGGTATCAACCCTGCAACTAAACAACCTATTACTATTGCTGCTAAAAAAGTAGCTAAATTTAAAGCTGGCGCAGAATTGGCTGACGCTATCAAATAAGTAAAACTTATTTAAAAAAAATGAAAAGGACGCAACTTGTGTCCTTTTTTTTGTACCCGTATTTTTTGTATCTTTGCTGCCCCAATTATTAAGTCATTAGTATTATGAAATTAGAATTAATTGTTGCTAAAGCTGTGGCTCAGGCTGCCAAATCGCTTTATGAAATGGATATTGTCCCAGATAGTGTTCAGCTTCAGAAAACAAAAAAAGAGTTTGAAGGAGATGTAACGGTGGTTGTTTTTCCGTTTGTTAAAGCGGCCCATAAATCACCTGAAGAAACGGCCAATGAAATTGGTGTTTTTCTAAAAGAAAATCAGGCTCTTATTGCCAATTTTAATGTGATTAAGGGATTTCTTAATCTTTCTATCAGCCAAGAATTTTGGTTGGAACAATTGAATGAAATTGCTAGTCAGGCTACCTATGGTTGTGTTACTCCATCCGAAGATGCTCCGTTGATGATGATTGAATATTCGTCTCCTAATACCAATAAACCATTGCACTTGGGGCATATTCGTAATAATTTATTGGGCTACAGCATTAGTAGAATTCAAGCGGCCAATGGGTGGAAGGTTGTGAAAACTAATATCGTGAATGATCGTGGTATTCACATTTGCAAATCTATGTTGGCTTGGCAGCTATTTGGCCATGGCGAAACTCCTGCAAGTAGCGGTTTGAAAGGTGATCATTTGGTTGGGAAATATTATGTGACTTTTGATAAAGAATATAGAAAACAAATAAAAGAGTTGATGCTTCAGGGGCAAACTGAAGATGAGGCTAAGAAAAATGCGCCGTTGATGCTCGCAGCTCAGAAGATGCTTCTTGCTTGGGAGCAAAACGATGTAGAAACTCGTCGTTTGTGGGAAACTATGAATGGTTGGGTTTATGCTGGATTTGACGAAACCTATAAAAAACTAGGTGTTGATTTTGATAAAATATATTATGAATCACAAACGTACTTGGTTGGGAAACAAAAGGTAGAAGAAGGACTTCAAAAAGGAATTTGTTACCGTCGTGCAGATGGTTCTGTTTGGATTGACTTGACTCCTGATGGGCTTGATGAAAAACTCTTGTTACGTGCAGATGGCACTTCGGTTTATATGACTCAAGATATTGGCACAGCCAAATTGCGTTATGATGATTTTCCTATCAAAAAAATGGTTTATGTCGTTGGTAATGAACAAAATTACCATTTTCAAGTACTTTCCCTTTTGCTCGATAAATTAGGTTTTGAGTGGGGCAAAGAATTGGTTCATTTTTCGTATGGTATGGTGGAATTGCCTGAAGGTAAGATGAAAAGTAGAGAAGGAACGGTTGTCGATGCTGATGATTTGGTAGACGAAATGGTGCAGACTGCTAGTGATACCTCTCAAGAACTTGGTAAATTGGATGGTTATACACCAGAACAAGCTAAAGAAATTGCCACAATGGTAGGATTAGGAGCTTTAAAATATTTTATTTTGAAAGTGGACCCTAAGAAAAATATGACCTTTAATCCAAAAGAATCTATTGATTTTAATGGAAATACAGGTCCATTTATTCAATATACACATGCTCGTATCAAGTCGGTATTGCGTAAAGCAGAAGAACAAGGAATTAAACTTGTGCCGGCTGATAGCACTTTACCATTGTCTGAAAAAGAGGTGTATTTAATTCAATTATTAGGTGATTATCCTTCAGTCGTGAAGGAGGCTGGCGATAGTTTTAGCCCAGCAGTGATTGCTAATTATACGTATGATTTAGTGAAAGAATATAATCAATTTTATCATGATTTTTCTATCTTACGTGAAGAGAATTTAGCGTTGAAGAATTTCCGTTTGGTACTTTCAGCAACTATTGCTACAGTGATAAAAAATGGAATGTACCTACTTGGTATTGATGTCCCTGAAAGAATGTAAGCAAACAAAAAAGGCTGCTTGGTAAAACCAAACAGCCTTTTAAATGTTTTTAATTACTTAAGCAGGGTGAATTGCGTCTGAAGGACAAACATCAGCACAAGTGCCACATTCTGTACAAATTTCTGGGTTGATAACGTAGATGTCACCTTCTGAAATTGCATCTACTGGACATTCGCTAATGCAAGTGCCACACGCAACGCAATCGTCATTAATAACGTAAGCCATGTTTTTATTTTTTTTTGATTAGTATTAATTAGCATTGCAAAATTACACTAATTTCCAT
>Ga0172378_10007030_pt1 | contig 10478 bp, 11 predicted proteins | sample GrowelOW332metaG_FD_119755 | JGI IMG/M metagenome (GOLD analysis project Ga0172378, IMG submission 119755) | Groundwater microbial communities from an aquifer near a municipal landfill in Southern Ontario, Canada - Pumphouse #3_1 metaG | ecosystem: Environmental > Aquatic > Deep subsurface >... | reverse complement strand
GCAACCAATGCGGCCAGCGAATCTTTTAATGCTAAAATCAAACAATTTAGAGCGCAACTCAGAGGAGTGAGAGATATTTCTTTCTTCTTATTCAGATTATCCAAAATTTATGCTTAAATCTTCAATCCCTCAGAATTTCGGTATGATCCAGGATATCTCTTAGTATATTATCGGATTTCATAGGACAAAGATAAGAATTTATCAAGATAATGAAAACAACCTAAAATATCCGTTGACCCCTAAAATATCCGTTGACCCAAATATCCGCTGACCCATAATTGTTAGGAATAATAAAAGAAGATAGGATTTTCATTTTATTGAAAATCCTATCTTTGAGAGCGGAAGACGGGGCTCAAACCCGCGACCCTCAGCTTGGAAGGCTAATGCTCTATCAACTGAGCTACTTCCGCAAATTTTGTGGGCAAAGATGGATTCGAACCACCGAAGTCGAAAGACAGCAGATTTACAGTCTGCCCCATTTGGCCACTCTGGTATTTGCCCTTTTGCTCTCGAAAAACTTCTCAACTTTTGCGTTGATTACGTTTGTTTCTCAATTGCGATGCAAAGGTACGATTATATTTTGATTTTCCAAATATAATCCAACATTTTTATTGCGGAAATTGCACATTCATCGCCCTTGTTACCGAGCTTCCCGCCACATCTGTCCTCTGCTTGTTCCATGTTGTTTGTGGTAAGTAAACCGTAAATAACTGGTATGTCGCTAATTGTATTAAGATGAGCCAATCCTTGAGTAGTTCCTTGGCATATATAATCAAAATGTGGAGTATCACCTCTAACTACGCAACCAAATGCAATAACTGCATCAACTTTTCCGCTTTTAATCATTTGTTGTGCTCCAAAAATCAATTCAAAGCTTCCGGGAACAGTCTGAATAATTATATTTTCTTCCTTAGCACCATGTTTTTTTAATGTTTTTACTGCACCCTCCATTAAAGGTATGGTAATATTATCATTCCATTCTGCCATAACAATTCCAAATCGCATCTTTTCAGCAGATGGTACAGAATTAAAATCATATTCTGATAGGTTGTGATAAATTGTTGCCATTTATTTACGTTTTATGTTTTATAAAAAAAGGTCGTCTGTACTTTTGGTGCAGACAACCTTTATATTTTTGTTCAATGATTTACTTACTTGATTGAAGCACGTTCAATATATTTGTCAATGTCCATTGACTGGTATGATTCAAAGTACTTATTCTTAATTAAAGTATATGCTTCAACTGCTTCGCTGTTCTTGTTTAGCTTTTCATATAACTCTCCAGCTTGGATAAGGTATATTGGACTTAATGCTTGGCTGTCTGCTTTATCTGCTGCTTTAATAAGAGTAGAAGCAGCTTTGTCAAGTTGTCCTAACTGAGCATAGCAGTTACCAATTGTACCAAGAATAGCAGGACCTACAAGCTGATCATCTGCGCTGAATTTATCAAGATACTTTATAGCATCTTCATATTTGCCAAGCTGAGCAAGAGAGATTCCGGCATAAGCATTAGCTAAGTTACCAGCATCTGTTCCACTAAACTCTTCAGCTACTTTTATGAATCCTTTGTAACCAACGCTGTCACCGTTAAGTGCCAACTCAAAATTACCATCATCAAAATACTGTTCACCTTTAAAAATTGCCTCAGTTGCTTTTGCTTCTTTTGGCTCAGCTATGAAGTGTCTGTATCCTAAGTAGCCACCAACAAGAATAACTGCTGCAGCAATACCGCCAATAAGCTTGTTCTTATACTTAAGAATAAATGCTTCTGAAGAACCCATTACCTCGTCTAGATCTAAAGGTTGATGAGTATGTTTTTTTTCTGCCATTTTATATTTTTTTTTATTATTATCTAATAATTTATGGAGAACAAAAGTAGTAGAATTATGTGTATTAAAGAAATTTAGAGAGTTTTTTTTTTACTAATTCTCTTTTTTCTCGCTAATTTTGTCTATGAATAAAATAAACTGTTAATGATACTGAATCATATATCAATTCTCAATTTTAAAAATCTAGAACAAGTAGAACTCGATTTTTCAAAAAACATAAACTGTATTATTGGTCACAACGGTATGGGAAAGACCAATATACTGGATGCTATATATTATCTGTCATTCTGTAAGAGTTTTTTTAACTCTGTTGATTCTCAGAATATTAAGCATGATCGTGAGTTTGTAGTAGTACAGGGTTTCTACTCGACTGATTCCGGTGACCCGGAGGTGATATATTGTGGATTGAAACGAAAGCTGAAGAAGCAGTTCAAACGTAATAAAAAGGAGTATGAACGTCTGTCTGACCATATAGGCTTTATCCCATTGATTATGGTATCACCATCAGATTCAATTCTTATTTCTGGAGGGAGTGATGAGAGACGTAGGTTCATGGATCTTGTTATATCTCAATATGACAAAGGGTATCTTGAAGCATTGATGAAATATAACAAAGCCCTTACTCAGAGAAATATGCTTCTTAAGGCTGACAACATGCCTGATGGAGATGTAATGGATATTTTAGAGGATGTTATGTCGCAGACTGGAAAAGTAATCTTTGAGAAGAGGGAGAAATTTATATCAGAGTTTATTCCGGTCTTCCAGGAGATATATTCCACAATATCACAGAACAAAGAGAAAGTTAGCCTTGAATATGAATCTCATGCCAAATTAGCCGATCTTTCACTCTTATTAAAGGAGAGTAGGGAGAAAGATAGAATTATGGGATTCTCGCTTAAAGGTATACATAAGGATGATCTGATTATGGGACTTGGAGATTTTCCAATAAAGAGGGAAGGGTCTCAAGGACAGAACAAGACATATCTTATTGCACTAAAGTTGGCACAGTTTGATTTCCTTAAAAGAACAGGTAGCAATACTGTACCTATCTTACTTCTTGATGATATATTTGACAAGCTTGATGCTACAAGAGTTGAACAGATAGTACGACTTGTTTCAGGCGATAAGTTTGGTCAGATATTTATTACAGATACAAACCGTGACCACCTTGACAAGATACTTTCTAATAATGATGATGAGTATAAACTCTTCTTTGTACAGGATGGCAATATTAACGAAATAACTAGAGGATAGCTATGAGAAAAAGTAACGCGGAGTCAATAGGATTGCTTATACGCCAATTCATGAGGCAGAACGGAATGGAGTCACCCTTGAACGAGTATAGGCTTATCCAGTCATGGAACGAAGTTGTCGGTCCTGCCATAGCTCGCTATACTGGTGATATGTATATAAAGAATCAGATACTATATGTACATCTCACCTCCTCTGTATTGCGTCAGGAGCTAATGATGGGTAGAGAGCTGTTGGTGAAAAATCTTAATAATAAGGTAGGTGCTCAGGTTATAGTTAATATCATTTTCCGATAATTATAGCAGTTTGCCGTTTTCAGTCCATACCTCATCCAGAGGTATGTCGAGTTCATCTACAGGTACTTCGTCAACAACCTGAAAAGAGAAACATATTCCTATTTTGGGGGCCTTAATCTTTGGTAGCAGTCTGTCGTAGAATCCTTTGCCACGTCCCAATCTATTGTGATTTCTATCGAAAGCCATACCCGGAATTATTGCGATGTCTATTTTATCAAATTCTGTAAAATCATTTCCGCTTGGCTCTTTTATCCGGAAACTGTTTTGGTCAGTTAACTTCTCTTCATTTACATACTTCCTAAGTACAAGTTCATCTCCGCAGATTACAGGAAGAAGTATACATTTCTCCTTGCACCATCTCTTTATGAACTCGGCAGTTTGCACCTCATCAGCAATGGAGTAATATAATAAAACTGTTGCTGCCTCTTTGAAGGCAGCAATAGTCTCTATTTTCTTAAGCAGTTCTAATGACCAGATCGAAAGTTGTTCCTTTTGGTGACACCTTTTCCGATCTTTTATCTGTTGTCTGAGCAATTGCTTTTGATCTTTTTTTTGCATCTTTTTTGACTTTTGCCGGAGGTTGTGGAAATGATTTGCCTTGATCGAGCATCTCTATAGCCTTAAAAATAGTAGGGTCACTTTGATTGAGATATTTCAAATATGGCTCAGTGCCCAGCATATTGTATATTATATTGCCATAGATATTTTTTTCGAACAACTTCTGTGATTTATGCATAAGTATATTTCTTCTCTTCAATCCTTTCTTATCTGCAAAAGAAGCAAATTTATCAAGAAGATTCTGTTTCTTAATATAATTCAGCAGTTCATCTTCATTCTCGTAATTCAAGAGTTTTTGTCTGTTAGCATCAGTATAATAGAATGTAAACTGTAATATCAGCCCTTTGTTAGCTGCTGTGGTGTAATATGAAGTTGCACCAAGCGTATCCTGAGGAACAAAAATGTCAGGCATAATACCACCGCCACCATATACAGTACGCCCTAAGCTTGTGTGATATACAAGAGATTTATTAAGTTTTATACTATCTTGTGAGAAGAACTCTCCATGTTGATATCTTGTAATAAGATCCATTTCATAGCTTGTATCATTACCTTTTACATAAGGTTTTTGTATACATCTGCCAGAAGGAGTGTAGTAACGAGCTATTGTGAGGTGTATTGAAGATCCATCACTAAAGTCTATAGGCTGTTGTACAAGTCCCTTTCCAAAAGATCTTCTTCCTATGATAAGTCCTCTGTCGTTATCCTGAATAGCGCCGGCAAAGATTTCACTAGCAGAAGCTGATCCTTCATCAACAAGCACTACTATTGGCATACTCTGACTACTACCTGTACCATTAGACGAGAAGTTTTCGCGAGGTTGTTTTCTTCCTTCTGTATATACTATAAGTCTGTTCTTAGGAAGGAACTCATTTACCATCTGTATAGCTGCAGCCATATATCCTCCTGTATTTCCTCTTAGGTCGAGTACAAGACCTTTACAGCCTTGCTGGTTAAGCTTAGCAAGAGCAATAAGAAGTTCAGGGTATGTAGTCTCTCCAAACTTGTCGACTTTAATATATCCGAAGTTTTCATTAAGCATATACGAAGCGTTTATGCTCTTTACAGGAATATCGCCACGAGTGATTGAGAAAGATAGTAACTCATTCCCGTAAGGTCTCAAGACTCCTATCTTAACTTCACTTCCTTTAGGACCTTTCAGTCTGCTCATCGCTTCCTGATTGGTAACAATCTTTCCAACAAAAGGCTTTCCCTCAACAGAAATAATTCTGTCGCCAGCCATCAATCCAACCTTCTCAGAAGGTCCTCCTGGTATGACACTATTAATATGTATGGTATCTTCTTGTATTGTAAACTGTATACCTATTCCACTGAAACTACCTTTAAGTTCTGCATTTGCAGCTTCCACATCCTTTGCAGCTATGTATGAAGAGTGGGGGTCGAGCTCAGCAAGAATTTGTGGCATGGCATCTTCCACTAGATTAGCAATATTCACAGTATCTACATATTGGTCATCAATGATTCTCAGAAGAGCATTGAGCTTATTAGATGATGTGTTAATAATTCCCAGTCTGTTGCCTGAAAAATGGTTTGCATAAAAAGTTCCAATCAAAATACCAATCACAATGCTTATTGCTGTAATGATAGGAATGAAACGCGATCTATGATTATTACTCATTTCTTTATATAATATTATTCATTCAAATTAATATATACCACCTCAATATTGGCTTTTCTCAAGAGATTTAGTCCATCTTCCAGTCTATATTTTTCTGAGTAGACTACACGCTTGATGCCCGCCTGTATAATCAGCTTTGCACATTCTATACAAGGTGAAGCGGTAACATACATAGTTGCCCCGTTGCTACTGTTGTTGGAACGGGCAATCTTTGTTATAGCATTAGCCTCTGCATGTAACACATATGGCTTTGTCAAGCCGTCACTGTCTTCACAAATATTCTCAAATCCAACCGGAGTGCCATTGTAACCATCCGAGATTATCATTTTATCCTTTACAATCAATGCTCCGACATGTCTACGCAGACAATATGAATTTTCAGCCCATATAGCAGCCATACGTATATATCGCTTGTCTAGATTATATTGTTTATCTTCCTGTATACTCATTATTCGTGTTTAAACTGTATAAAAGTATTTTTACCTTCTGGAGCCAACTGTAAGAATCCATTCGCTCCTCCCGTTCCTCTATAATATTTTGCGTTTTTCAAAGTCTCAAAAAAGAGCTTTGCCATTGTAGAACCGGTTGGTTGACTTTGATAGCCTATAGTAATATATCTATTCTTTCCGTCAGCACTCCATGTACCCGATAAAGTACTGCTGTTTGCTATGGCTGTAAATGAACCATCTTGTTTGAAAAGTATTGTGAACTTCTGTAACTCTTGAATTTTTGCTGCATCAGTAGGATTAATACTAGGGTCATATGTTGTTCTCGTATTTTTGGGCGTTTGGCCTTCCCAGTCAGTTGTCTCATAAAAATTCAACAGAGTCCACGTTCCACTACAGAATATAGCGTTTACATCATCCTCATTGTTACATGCCGTAATAAAAGGGAGCATACATATAAGAGCTAAGAGATACTTAAGTTTCATATTACAAAAGGTTAATTAATAATATTGTTGCGCCTTAATAGAGCATCAATAGTAGGTTCGCTACCTTTGAATGATTTATATAGCTCAATAGGATTTTTCGTTCCTCCTTTAGATAGGATGTTTTCTCTGAAAGATGCTGCAACTGATTTATTGAATATTCCATTATTCTTGAAAACAGAGAATGCATCAGCCTCAAGTACTTCAGCCCATTTATAACTGTAATATCCTGCAGAATAGCCTCCACTCATAATGTGTGAAAACTGTGCAGACATGCAGCATCCATCAACCGATGGCAGAAGCTTTGTCTTCTCGAATACCTCTTTCTCGTATACCATCACATCTCCTTCGAATTTACTTCTCCTCCCGTACCATGCCATATCAAGATACCCAAGACTCAGCTGGCGTATACAAAGATATCCAGCATTGAAATTTGAAGCATCTATCAAATTCTGAATAATTTCAGAAGGTATTTGTTCACCTGTTTTGTAATGATTAGCAAATGTATTCAAAAAATCCTTCTCATTAGCGTAATTTTCCATTATTTGAGAAGGCAACTCAACAAAATCCCAATAAACATTTGTTCCACTCAAACTTTGGTAAGTTGAATCAGCAAAAATTCCATGAAGGGCGTGTCCGAACTCATGAAGGAATGTATTTACTTCTGAGTGGCTTAGTAAAGCAGGACTATCTCCAATTGGTTTTGTAAAGTTCATGGTGATAGAAACGTGAGGACGACTGTCTCCGCTTTTATCTTTCCATTGTTCTTTATAGTTAGTCATCCATGCTCCCGAACGTTTCCCTTCTCTTGGGTAGAAGTCAGTATAGAGCACAGATAAGAATTTCCCATCATTGTCGAATACTTCGTATGCTTTCACATCCTCATTATATACCTGTATATAATTATTCTCTCTGAACTGAATGCCATAAAGTGTGCTGGCAAGACCTAATACGCCATCTATCACCTTACTGAGCTCAAGATATGGGCGAAGAACCTCTTCATTTATGTCAAATCTGTTCTTCTTCAGTTTCTCTGAGTAAAATGACCAATCCCACGGCATAAGTACGAAGTCGTCACCTTCCAACGATTTAGCCAAATCTTCGACCTCTTTGACCTCTTTCTTAGCAACATGCATATAAGCGTCATAAAGTTCATCAAGTAGTTTGTAAACTTCTTCACAACTCTTAGCCATTCTATTTTTTAGAACATAATCGGCGAAGCTTTCGTATCCTAAAACTTTTGCTATCTCAAAGCGAGTGTTTACAATATCCTTTACAATAGTAAGGTTATTGTATTCATTATCATGAGTACAAATAGTATTGTAACTCTTATATATTGTCTCTCTTAATTCCCGTTTATTGCAATATTTCAAAAAAGGAACCATGCTAGGAGCATGAAGTGTGAAAATCCAACTATCAGTTTTGCCTTTTTTTTCTGCTAGCTCTTTTGCAGCTTTAATACTGTATTCAGGAAGTCCCTGAAGGTCATCCTCATTGTCAATAACCAATTGGAAGTTGTTTGTCTCCTTTAAAATATTCTGTGAGAACTTAAGAGTCAGTGTGGTAAGCTTAGATGTCAGACTACGGTATATATCCTTTTCAGAATTACCTAGGTTAGCTCCGTGGCGTACAAAACTATCATAAGTCTTATTGAGTAGCATTGTCTGCTCGTAGTTCAAATTGCTACTTTCGTCAGAGTTGTATACCTCTTTTATTCTTGCATAAAGCTTTTCATTTAGAAGAATATTGTTACTGTGTTCAGAAACCATTGGCATTAATCTTTCTGCCAACTCCTGTAATTTATCATTAGTTTCTGCACTAAGAAGATTTGAAAAAACAGTAATTACTCTATCAAGAAGTTCACCTGAACACTCTAATGCTACTATGGTATTATCAAAAGAGGGTTTTTCTATATTATCGGTAATTTGCAGTATTGCTTCGTTCTGCTTTCTTATTCCCTCAAGTATAGCGGGCTCATAATCCCAGTCTCTATTAATTTAAATGGAGTAGTATTATGTATTGTATTATATTCAGCTATAAAAGGATTATCTCGCATGTTTCTATATTGCTTTTAAATACAAAAATGAGAAAAAAAAGTATTTTTCTTATTATCTCATTTACATATTTAACAAATAATATATAAGATTGTTAATCAAAAAAGATCGATGGTAAGTTTGCTGAGTTCAGGAATATAAATCTCTTTTCTGCTAAGTTCAACCAACCCTTCACTTTGCATCTCGTTTAATACGCGTGATACATTTATTCTTGTATCATTGATTAGATGTGCAAAATCATTCATTTTTATATTTAGAAGTTTCTCGCCGTCAGCTCTATTGCATCTTATAAGAATGAAATTGACAATTTTTTCTCTTGTATTTCCGATATGAGTATTCCATAATCTGTCGAAAGTAATCTGAGAGCGGTTACTTAATATGTTGAGATAATTTATTCTGAATATATCATAGTTGTTAAGTTCGAAAAGAATAGCAGTTTTACTGATGCTTACCATCTCTACATTTCCTGCAGTCGTATACGTTGCCTGATAACATGGCTTCATACCAAATAGTGAGTATGGCTCTATAACTGTTGGACCGTTAAGGGTTTCACTTAATGAGTATACATTATCATAGTCAACAGTAAGAGATTTTATTTTTCCATTTAAAAGAAACATCAGTTTGTTACACACATCACCTTGGTTTGCTATCAACTTATTATCATTATATTTAGTAAAATGAAATTTAGTCTTACCAATAATTTCAGTAAAGTCGTTTTTGCTTAATCCTTGAAATAAAGGCAGCTGCAAGAGTGTGTCATACATTGTTATTCTCATATCTTTTATTCCTGTTTTTAAAGATAACACAAAAATAATCAGTTTAGTTAAATTATATCTTAAAAGTTTATGACACTTTTAGATTTTTATTATTTATTTTATAATTACAAAGTTTGATTATCTGTTTGTGCGGTGAATAAATTATGAATATATTTGCATAAAATTTTTATATACAAGATGGGATCATTTAATTTTCAAGAGTTTGTCAGTGCATTTATTGTATTATTTGCAGTGATAGATATAATAGGTTCAATTCCTATTATACTAAACTTAAAGCAGAATGGTAGGAACGTGAATGCAACTAAAGCTACTATTTTATCTTTTGCTTTATTACTAGGCTTTTTCTATGCCGGAGACATGATGTTGAGACTTTTTCAAGTAGATATTGCTTCATTTGCTATAGCAGGTGCTTTTGTAATTTTCCTGATGTCTCTTGAGATGATTTTGGATGTAGAGATTTTTAAGAATTCCGGACCTATAAAGGAGGCAACGCTTGTTCCGTTGGTATTTCCTCTTTTAGCTGGAGCAGGAGCTTTTACCACACTTCTATCTCTACGAGCAGAGTATGCTCCTATAAATATCATCTTAGCTCTTGTTTTTAATATGGTATGGGTTTATATAGTTCTCAAACTTACTACCAAGATTGAACACTTTTTAGGGAAAGGTGGCATTTATGTATTGAGAAAGTTCTTTGGTATAATATTGTTAGCTATTTCTGCCCGTCTTTTTACAGCAAATGTAACGCAGTTAATAGAACAGTTCCAGAAAAATCTATAAATAAATATATGGTTTTAAAAAAGTGGAATACTATAGAAGTATTCCACTTTTTTATTCGTTTACTATGTATCGTTTCATTCCGTCAGTCATCACAATTTCGTACCCTCCTTTATGGTTATCACAAATGAAGTATGCATCAAGTTCAGGGTGTGCATCGCATAGCTTTATTGCCTTCTCTTTTCCAATTACCATAAATGCTGTAGCGTAAGCATCTGCAGTAGCACAGTCTTTGGCTATCACAGTAGCGGATAATATTGAGTGCTGAACAGGATATCCATTTCTTGGGTCTATGGTATGAGCATATTTCTTTCCTCCTTTGTAATAGAAGTTTCTGTAGTTGCCCGAGGTTGCCATTCCTATATCACTAATT
>Ga0172378_10007028_pt1 | contig 10480 bp, 2 predicted proteins | sample GrowelOW332metaG_FD_119755 | JGI IMG/M metagenome (GOLD analysis project Ga0172378, IMG submission 119755) | Groundwater microbial communities from an aquifer near a municipal landfill in Southern Ontario, Canada - Pumphouse #3_1 metaG | ecosystem: Environmental > Aquatic > Deep subsurface >... | reverse complement strand
TTTGGGTGTTGAAATTTAAACTATCTATATTTTTCCATTGAATTCCCATTGAAATAATCCCTGTGCTTGATGCAGAACCACTTATTGATGCTGTTGTTGTTGTAATATTTGTTGCATCATCAATAGTAAAGATTGGGTAATTATTAACATAATTAAATGTTATTAGTGAATCAGTAGTATAACCAATATTACTTAGTACTCTTCCCGACATATTACCATTTTTAAATTTTAAGTTTGTTAATGAAATAATGTTATCACTTCCAGGGAATGTTGTATTTGTAGAATCTATATTTGTAGAATCACCAGAGGCAGGAATGATAAAGAAACCTCTATTATTTGGAATTGTATTAATATCATTTAGCCCAATAGCCCAATGGTCTATTAAGTTCTGGTCAGCATGGAATACTAACATACCTTTTCCAGGTGTATAGGCATCCCATTTCTTTTGATTTCTATGTTCAAAGATATAATATTCTGTTGAACTAATATTATCAATATATGCTTTATTACTATCCCCAATAGCTGGTAATGAGAGATTGGCACTATATGATGTAATTTCATTAGGTGTGCTACTCATCCAACCTAACATCAATCTTTCCTTAGCATTAAGATAAGGTGGAGTTTTTGAATCATTATTGTAATTACCACGATCCATCACTTCCCAATATCCTAAAGTTATTGCTTCTCCTCCCGAACCTTCATAATCTGTATCATAGAAATCAGGTAAACCTAAAACATGTCCCATTTCATGACATATTGCACCAATTCCTTCACAAGAAAGATTATAGTTTAATTCATTGGAGCAGGAATAAGATCCTAAATTAACTCCATCAAATGATGTATTGTAAGGAAATGAAGAAGAATGAGCCCAAATAGCATTAGCTCCACCTCCATTATGTTGTCCTCTTCCTGCATAAACTATATGAACCATATCAACTTGACCATCACCATCATTGTCAAAGTTTGCGAAGTTTACATCATTATTTGCTAATGCTGCTGCATCATAGGCAAATTGTCTACTTAAAACATCATGTGAAGAACCTGATTCAGCTCCATAATAAGCTTGAGAATGAGGTAGGGTATAAGGACCAACAACTGTGAAATTAGGGTTAAATGTTCCCATTGAATTGTCATAGAAATAATCTTTCACACTTCCTGTTGCTCCATTTGAAGTATAGTTTGCTTGACTAATTTGATTTTTAGTAGGGAGAATATTATTAGCATTAAATGTTGTATCAGTAAAGTTAACTAAAATAACAAGGAAGTTTGGAGTTCCAGTTGTTGGTATTCTTTCTATTGATAGATTTGCATGATTTTCATTTCTTTCTATAGTTGCTTTTTCACGTTGCCTTATACTGAATTGTAGATTAGGTTTTATATTATTCAGAAAAAGAATATCCTCACCGCTTCTTTCATTAGCATTTGTTGCTATAACATTTGAAGCAACTAAATCATTTTCTTTATTAAGCAAGGCATAAGTAAATTGCTTTTCGCTGTTTCTTAGAAGAGTATAACCATCAAGAGTTTTTGCCAAATGTAAAAACTCATCACCATATAATATATATGTTAGCATTCTGCCATCAGATTGTTTTATAGTGATAGGTTTATTATTTGCTGGTATTGCATAGACTGAAATAGAAACTAATATGCAAAATAACTGAATAAAGAATTTCATTCTGTTCATGATGTATAATTTTTTTTACTGAATAAATAATTTAGGTTACAAAAGTAAATAAAAATTAAACATTCAACAATTTATGCAACAGAAAATTAATTTTTTAAGTTTATTTATGTTTTTGAGCTTATTGGTTGATGAGATAAAAAGGACGATATTAATAACTTTCTTTGTCCACAGATTTACACAGATTTTCTCTAATTTCTTTTTCTTTTAATTTATTAGTGTTAATTCGTGGAAATCTTTGGACAGAAAAATGTTTATAGTATTATTTTTAGCTTAAATCCTCCTTCTGTTGTTGAGCTTGGGTAGGCATTGGAAATATAAGGTGTATTTAATGTCATATCAAAGTATGCAGTTAGTATTACTTTTTCTGTTATTGAATATTCTCCAGAAAGATTAAGAGTAAAAACGTCAGAACCCGAAGACATAAGATTTACGTCCTGGTCTATCTTTCTAAGAACAGTAGTATTTTTATTCCAAGTAATGTTTGCTTTTACAGTAATATCACTTTTTAGTTGTCTTGTTGATTCGCCAGCTCTAATGTTTACTACTACATCTTTAAACCTGTATCCCCCTCCAATAATGTAAGATAAACGACTTATTTCAGTCAATTGATTATTTGAAAAGCTTAATGAAAGATTGCGATCTTTCTTAATTTCAAAGTTACCTTGAAAACTATTTTTAAGATTAACTTCCACTTTAATTAAAGGGCTGAATGATTCTATAATTGTTATATTATCAATAACATCTTTTGCAATATAGTTATTATTAATAGTATTTCGTATCCATTCATATCCATAATCATAACTATCATCATCGGGCACTCTAACATCTGAAGTAAAAGAGCCAACATTATATGTTGATGTATATCCATTTGAAAGATTGATTGAGGTTACCCATTGTTTTAAAAATTCCATTTTTCCTAAACCATTATATTCAATTTGCCAATTAGGCAATGGTATTTTTGTAAAAGGATTAAGTGAACGTGTATTAGCAGAAGTTCCGCAATATGCAGCTAAAAAGGCTGGAATAAGTACTTGTTGAGATGTTGCTCCATAACCATCAGGATAATATTTACCATTATTAGTGTCTAAAACCATAAGTCCACTATAATTAGGATTTGATGCAGCAAGACGGTTAGCTATTGTTGTTCTATAATCTAAAAATCTTTGGAATACAGAACTTACATTATCTGAGTTCATAGAAGAAAATAAGGTTGCAATAGTTATAATTGAAGTAGAGAAATTCCCTGTTCTTGTTGGAGATAATGGTCCTGTTACGGATGTACCATCATATTTATAATATGCTAAATAGTTTTCTGATTTTGTTTGATTAAATTTCAGATTAATTTTAAAATCAACCAATGGTTCAAGTGTTATTTGTCCACTAATAGTTTGGGTACTTTTTTGTTGAAAAGCATTATTCATAAGAGAGTCAGTTGATAACCAGCCTTCTTTTATTGCCTTATTCATAATATTAGCTTGTGAACCAAATACAAAACCAAAGCCAGGAGCCCAATTATTATTTGGCGTCATTCCAAAGTACTTGGCAACAGGCATAAAACCAGGGATATAAGTTCCTCTATTATTATTATAGTTTAAACTTGCTTGTTTAACAGATGTAAGAATACGAATTGAATAATTACCAATAGTTTTAAATATCTTATTAATTTGTGATTCTGCTGTACTATCTTTTTGATCATTTGGTTTCTTTTCCTCTGGTTTTTTCTCGTCAATTTTCTTTGGCTTTATTGGGATGGTTTTTTTAGTTTTTTTAGCTGATGTTTCTTCAAGTGCTTTCTTTATAAAAGGTATTTTATTATAAATTGTTGTGAAGCTCAGATTGGTATTCAAAGATATTTTAGCACTATTTTCAATAGTATTACCTAATCTTTCTAAGGCTTGTGTCGAGCCTGTAAAAGTGTAAGTTGCTGCATAAGTTGTATTAACTCTTACCCAATCTAAGTAAGGTAATTTATTAATAGGTACATTCCATGTTAAATTTGTTGTTTGATTAAACGATTGAGCTCTTCCAAGTTCAAGTATTGAAACCCAAACTGAATCTTTTTTTGTCCTTGTGTCAATTTTTCCACGAGGTTCTTCAATTCTTGCATTCATTGTTGCTGAATATTGAAGTTTTAGGTTTTGAGTAATGTCATATGCAAATGTATATGCTCTATTCCAATAGAATTGTTTATAATAGTAAGGCGTTGTTATAACTATTCCCTGGCTTTTCGGACGAATTAATGTTTCTTCAAAATCTCTTACTATTTCATTTCTAAAAGTCATTGTTTTTGGAGAGTAATAAAATGTTAAGTCTTTTAATATAGAAAATGCTTTAGCTTTGAAAAGAGGAATTTTGTTAAATGGTTTAATTGATTTTGTTTTAAAAGTGTAATTATAGTTTAATCCGCCACGATTTTCTGTTTTAGAGTTATAGGCAATATCAACATCTCTACTATAAGTATTAGAATAAGAATATGAAGCATCAAAGTTTTCTATACCCAATAAATATTGTTTTGAATCAGCGGTTGGAGTCTTTTCTTTGCGGACATTCATAAAGTTTATATTAGTACGAGATGTAAATTCTTGCACCATATTTCTTATAGAGTCTCTTTCTCTTTCTGTTTTATAAGTTAAAAGGTCATCTTCTAAAAGAACATCGGGGTCTAATGGATTATATTTAGGATTGCTTACAGTCTGTGAATAATCAAAGTGCATAGGAAGTTTAATCCCTGATTTCTTTGGTAAGAATTTTCCTAATTCAATATTTGTTGCAATATCAAATGTTCCAATATTATCTTGAGATATTTCTGATATTGATTGTTCTAAAGTCCCAAATCCAGCAGAACGATAAGACCCTGAAAGAGATAAATCACCTAAATCTGCTAAATTAGTTCTTGCTGTTCCTGTAGCAGCCCAACCTGATGATTTATTAAAATCGGTTAAACGTAATTCGTTAATCCAGACCTCAACACTTTTAGCTAACATATCATCGTCATCATTAACGTTAGTTTTCTTGGGGTTTCTTACACCTATCATCATTACTGTTACATTACTAATGCTTGGAGAGCCAAGTACGGTTACTTTTTTTCCGTCTAAAATTTCATAGTATGGAAGTAATGAAGATACCGAATTGTCTCCAGAGCGTATTTTCTCATTTCTATTTTCTTTTACATTCACTATCTTCTCCAAGTCTATTTCCACATCATTTGCTTCCGGCCAAATTGCTGTTGCATCAGATGAACCGGTATACCAAGGCGTGAAGTTTAAAGGCAGTTCGTATTCATAATAATTACTTGTAAAGTCAGAACCAAGACGAACAAATAAATTAACTTCACCACTTTTATAATTATCTTTTTCTAATAATTTTTCAGCGTGAACAAACATTTTTAACTTCTTATATTGGCGTAAATCCAAATCAGAAGTTTTATATATTGCTCTTGCATCACCGTCAGATAAATCTCCTATCTTCATGCTGAGAGCTTGCTCATTTACTTGGGTATAACTTGTTGTACTATATACTTTTTCTCTGTCAATGCCAGGGGGTAATACGTAAGGAACTGGAGTTCTTTTTCCATTTTCTTCAATATTTACAGTAGCAACTGTAAATGTAGTATTTTCTGTTTGTGTTCCTGAAGGATACATGCCAGAAGTTAATAGATTATCTGTATATTTTCTCCAGTCTCCACTAACGAGTTCAAATGTTGCAAAACGTAATATTACAGGTTCTTCGAAATTTTTTAAGAACATTCTAATAAAACGAATTGATTGATAACCTTCAATAGAACCAACTGTCTTTTCTGGTGTCCTAATTGGAATTTTAAATTGATACCATTTGCAATCAGTATATTCTCCGTTAGGTAATGAAATATTTGTTGCATTTTGAATATCTGTAATATAATTTTGTCCTACCACTAAGCTATTAGGATTTAAGTCAATTACGTATTCATAATAGTTTTCTGATTCTGAAAGAGTATTATCTTGATTTATATCTTCTACATTAGGTAATGAAGATTGTTGAGTAGGGTAAAGATCGGTTGAACTTGTAATCGCAGAGTTCCCTTCCGCATTATTATAGTATTTATAACGGTCTGTAATTTTAACATTATTATCATCATAATATGAACTTCTAAAATAACGGAAATCATCAGCAGAAGGGTCATTAGATAAAGAAGCATAAGCATCTGCATTTAACTGTCCTTGTGCAATTTTTGTAAAACGTTGGAAAAATGAATCTTCATCATTTGAAGATAATCCATCATAACCTATATCTTGATATTGACGAGATGTTGCATCATTATCGAAAGCATTCACTATGGCTTGAAGCTTTGGAACTCTTCCCCATATTGTTGTATCAACATCAACAACTTCTGATGTTGTAGGTAATCCATTTTCAAAACTCTTTCTACCGTCTCTTAATATATCTTCAGAAATATCCCCAAGATTAAAATAAAGTTTTCCTCCTTTTGCCGTTTCATTTCCGATAAATGGATCCATTAACCAAAACTCTATGTATTCTATATTTGCAGCATCGAAGTCGGTTGTTTCAAGTTTACGCATAATACCTCCCCAACGAGTTTCTGGCTTTTTTAACGTTCCATCAGCATTTAATCCATAAGAATAAACACTTGTTGTGTCATAATTATATGGTCCTCTTTCTGAAGGATAAAAAGCAAGATTAAATTCGGTAATATTTGTTGGTTGTCCAGATGCAATTTCTTTATTTGGGTGAACTTCTCTCTCTAAGATTTGACGAGCATAAGGTTGAGAACGGTCATCTTTATTAATATTTGAAGGTGCAGAAGAACTATAAAAAATATCATCTATACGATACCACGCAACTTTAGCTCTGTTAAATCCATATTCCCAACCTGTTGATTTTGCTGTTTCAGGGAATAGTGGATTTGACGATGAATAATCTTGAGGTGTACTAGCCAAATACCAAACTCCAACGGCACGAAGGTCAATTGAAGTTTTTGATGCTTCAAAGTCATCTATATAAGATGTGCCAGAAGATCCAATAACGGAAGGATTCCCAGGAATAAATTGTGCGAACTCACCAGTTAAAGAAAGGGTTGAAGGTGTTTTTGTTGAATAGAATGGCAGCCAATCAATAAGTTTTGTTATAAAGTTTACTTCTTTTTTATAGTTAAAATCAAATCCCCAAAGAGTATTGTTCATTGGTTCTTCACCATAATTTACCTTTGTAGTAATAGGGCTTTCGTGAAGATTAAGTAAAGTAGCTCCAACATTAAAATCTTTATCGACTTCATAACTTGCACGAAATCCCATCATTCTTTTAGTTGTTGTACTAAATAATGTTTGGCTTTCAGTAGAAACAGTTATTGGTGTTCCTGAGCTTAAGTAACCAGGATTAATAATTTTAACTCTACCCATTGCATAATCCACTGTATAATCAATGCCTTCAGTTAGAGTTATACCTCCTGCCATTACTTTAACAGAACCTTGAGGCACATTCGTTGCATTAAGAGAGATTTCGGAACCTGATTCTGATTTATATCTTCCTTCTAAATAGTATTTATTTTTATCTGGATATTGTTGTGCTTGTGAAATAGTAAGAGAGTAAAGAGAATCGAAACAATATTTATCTGCAATATCATCATCATTTAATATGGAACGAAGGTCTTTACCAAAAGGTTCAACATAAGGAAACATTATTAAACCCTTATCTGCTACTATTGTACCTCCACTAACTGTTGCATTATCAATAAAGTCAAATACACCATCAGGGTAGGCATTTTGTTGATTATCCATTCTATCTAATCCAAATACTTGAATTAAAGGAACCGCTTTTTTACTTCCTTCTGTAAAATATCCTGTTGGTATTCCTTGATCATCACCTTGATAAAGGACATTTAAACGAAAACCATCACTTTGTATTTGATATGCTTGAAGATAATAAATGTTTTTCATCATAAGTTTCCACATAGGGTTGCGAACATTTAGTGTAGAACTTTTTAAAAGTTTAACAATCAAAGTATTTGGATCATTTATTCCGTCATCTGAAAATTCTCCAACTTGATATACTGTTGTATCTCCAATTATTTGATAACGAAAAGCAACAGCCAAAACTTGGTCATTAGTCAATGCTTGATTTAAAGATATAAAACCAAGTCTTGAATTATAAGTATATTCAGATGAAGTAAGTTTTCTCGCACTTTCTATCTTTTCGTAATTTTGTCCAGAAACAAAACCCATTCCTTGTAAAGTAGAGCTAACATTATTTATACTTCTTATGCTGTTAGGGTTTATGACAGATAATAAATTGTTAGATCTTGCTCCATCTGGATAATTCATTCCTGCAGGGTTTTCAATAAAAGGACTTTGTCCATAAGGTTTCTTTTCACCAAGGTCAGCAAAAGCAACAATATTACGATTTTCATTTACAGCTGATCCAACATTTGTTTTCCAAACTTCAATCTTTATTATATTTACATTAGAGTTTATCAAAGGCAAAGAAGCCATTGCTGTATTATAGTTATCGTAAAAATATTGCGATAAAAAATAATGTTTATTTGCATCATATTCATCTGCTTTGAAATCGAAGTTTCTTAATTGAGCCCCTCCTTCAACAGTAACACTACTTGACTGAGACTTTTGTTCAGAAAAAACAGCATCAACAAATAGTTTGCCAAATTTTAGTTTTGTTTTTACACCAAAAAGAGTTTGTGAACCTTGAATAAGAGTAGTGGGTAAGGGGAAACTTATATTACCAGCTTCAATAGACTGAATAATATTATCTTCTTTACCTTCATATTTTAATTTTAGTTCGTTTTCAAAAGAAAAGGTCGCTCCTGTATTATAGTTTAAGCCAAAAGAAATAGCCTCTCCAATTTTAGCTGTAACATTTAATTGTATATTTTCTTCAAAGTCAAATCTTGTAACACTACGTTGGTCTTCTTGAATAGAAAGGTCTTGCCTTTTATTATTTACAAGAGCAAATTTTAATTCTGCACTACCAGAAGGACGTATATCAATAGTTTGTCCGCCAAATATTGTTTCAAAAAGTTCGGAATTAACTTTTAACTGAGGAATAAGATTATTTAAAACGCCTTCACTTGAAGCCGATTGCTTTGATGTAGATGAGCGATTTCTCCAATACTCACTAATCATTTTATCCATATCATAGTTTTGATAGTCAGCAAAAGACAAGACTCGTCTCTCAATGACTAAATCTCCAACACGTTTAATGAGAATATATTCATTATTCTTTTCATCATATTCTATCGTTGTTATAAAATTTGTTGGATTTGCAAGATGTAATGGACTTGTTCCTTCAACACCATAACGAGTACTGTCTGGTTCATCACACAAAGTATAAGGTAATGCTTCGGCATAACCTTTAGTAGTAAAAAAGAAAGAAATTAAAATAACAAAGAGACTTATAAGTCTCCAGCTACTACTTTTTATTTTCATCAACAAAATTTACTATAGTACTTTTAAAGCTTGTTTTATTAATAATTCAACGCTTGCATCTGGATTATTACTAATAATTTTATCCAACGCTCTTTCAATTATTAATTTACTAAAGCCTAACGTTTGTAATGCTAATAACGCCTCTTCATGGCTTTTATTGCTTGCAACACTTGTATTCATTATATCAACATCTAATTTAGATAGAGGTTCTTTTAATTCCAAGATAACTCTTTGGGCAGTTTTTAACCCAATACCTTTAACTTGCTTAATAGCATTAACATCTTCTTTTATAATGGCAATCAGCAATTCATCAGTATTCATAGAAGATAGCATCATGCGAGCTGTATTAACTCCAATACCATTAACTGAAATCAAAAAACGAAACAACTGACGTTCTTTAGCCGTTGAAAATCCAAATAATTGATGAGCATCTTCCCTAACAACATGATGAATTAAAACCCTACCACTATCCATTGCTTTAATATCAGAATAAGTAGTAAGAGATATTTCTATATGGTAACCAACTCCAGAAGCATTAACAACAACAGTAGATGGCGTTTTATACTCAAATTTTCCTTCAATAAATTCGTACATAAATTTTATAATTAGTTTACAAAGATACTTATTATTTACCAACTAAATGCAGTGCTTTTTTAAAATAATTACTCAAAAATCCATTTTGATTACTTTTATTTCTAATTTTGCCGTCTATTAATTAGAAATTAAAACAAAAGATTATGTCAGCTATAAAAGATGAAAACGTTCGTATGGTAACTGTTCACGTACTCCAAGCGATGAAAACAAAAGGCATAAAGATATCTATGATAACTGCTTATGACTACTCTATGGCTAAGTTAGTTGACGATGCAAATATTGATGTGATACTTGTTGGAGACTCTGCTGCTAATGTAATGGCAGGTTATCAAACAACACTTCCAATTACTCTTGATTCAATGATCTATCATGCAGCCTCAGTTGTTAGAGGAACAGAAAGAGCATTAGTAGTTGTAGATTTACCTTTTGGAACTTATCAAGGTAATTCAAAACATGCCCTTGATTCTGCAATTAGAATAATGAAAGAAACAGAAGCTAATGCAGTTAAGTTAGAAGGAGGAAAAGAAATATTAGAATCAGTTGAAAGAATTCTATCAGCAGGCATACCTGTTATGGGACATTTAGGATTAACACCCCAGTCAATAAATAAATTTGGCACTTATGTAGTTCGCGCAACATCAGAAGAAGAATCAAGGAAGTTAATAGAAGATGCTCATGCCTTAGAAGATGTTGGTTGCTGTGCATTAGTATTGGAAAAAATTCCAGCAGACCTTGCAACAAGAGTAGCATCAGAATTAACTATTCCAGT
>Ga0172378_10007026_pt1 | contig 10482 bp, 8 predicted proteins | sample GrowelOW332metaG_FD_119755 | JGI IMG/M metagenome (GOLD analysis project Ga0172378, IMG submission 119755) | Groundwater microbial communities from an aquifer near a municipal landfill in Southern Ontario, Canada - Pumphouse #3_1 metaG | ecosystem: Environmental > Aquatic > Deep subsurface >... | reverse complement strand
TATCCTCACAGATCGATATGCAGCTCGACGCCGGTCGCAATGTTTTGCTTGATATCGACGTAAGGGGAGCGCTTGCCATCCGCAAGCTGTATCCGTCGGCTGTGCTGATATGGCTGCTGCCCGAGAGCTTTTCGCAGCTTGAGAGCAGACTTCGCGAGCGCGGCACGGAAAGCGAAGAAAAAATTCGCGGCAGGCTCGATAAGGCGCGCGAGGAGCTTAACTATTTCGATGAGTTCGATTATCTCGTCGTAAACGAATACGGCAGGATAGACCGCGCCGCCGACGATGTTCTGACGATTGTCCGCGCCGCCGCCATGCGCACCAAGCTGTGCCGCGGTTTTTATGACAAATTCGTGCGCGAAATGCAGTGATTATCAGCCCGGAGCGTGCGCTTGTGCGCCGGGAATCTCTGAATAATGTGTAATTCGTCTGCGCCAATGTTGAAATACAAGGGCTGAACGCTCTTGATATCAACGCTTCGGCGAATTAATCAGAAGTATTCTAATTTATCGTCCGTCAGCCATATAATATTAAAGGAGCTTAAATATGATATATCCCTCGATCGAAGAATTGTCACAAAGCGGCAAATATAACCGTTATACCCTTGTAATCGCAACCTCGAAGTGCGCCCGCATGGTCACCGACGAATATGTCGCTCAGCGCGAGATCGCCGAAAAGCTGCTCGCCAACAAGGAAACCGATAAAACGCTCGCATCGATGATAAAACGCGAATTCCGAGACGAAAAAGCGGTCAAGAGCGCCATCAAGCGCTTATATCAAGGCGAATACAAGATCAATGACGAATCGCTCGAGCCTGCTTATCAGGCGGAAAAGCTCAAGGAGCGCGAGGAGCTTGAACAAGCCGAAAAGGAACGCCGCGAGCATAACATCAAAACCGAAAAGGTTATCGACGACCGTATCGACGACGATACGACGCTCGACGACGACGACGCGTTTCCGGAGGCTGATGAGCCGGAGGACGTTGAAAATGATGACAATGATGACAATGATGACGGTGAGGACGGCGGAAAAGACGTCGAATAACGCCTTTTTTCTTCAGATATAAATATATTTTTTAGGCGGTGATGCTTTATGTTGACTTCTCCGCTTGTCGCGCGGGTGCATCTTATCGACGCGCCCTATCACGCCGACAAGAGCTATGATTATTATATCACGGCGGAGATGAGAGGGAGCGTCGCCGCCGGCTGTTTTGTCAAGGTGCCGTTCGGCGGCGGCAACCGCCGGCGCGCCGCGCTGGTCGTCGAAACGCTCGCGGAGAGCGATTTCCCAATCGAGCGCATGAAGCCGGTCGAGCAGATCATAAACGAGAGCGTAACGCTCAATTCCGAGATGCTCGGGCTTTGCGCATTTATGAAGGAGCAGACCTTCTGCACGGTCGGCGACGCAGTGCGCACCATACTGCCGCCGCAGTCACTTTCAAAGCTGATCGAATATTACAAGATCGCGGCGCCGCTTTCCGGCGGCAGAGTGACTGACGATATGATGACCGTTTACAATTTCATATCGCGCGTCGGAGAAGCGACCGACAGCCGCATACGCGACGAAGCTGGCGACAGCGCACCAAAGGCGATAGCCGCTCTGCTTTTGGCCGGAGCGATAGAGCGCGGCGCGGAGGTGCGCGACGGAAGCCGTTCGAGATATATTTATTACGCGCAGGCGTCCGAGAATGAAAATCCGGTCAGACCGCGCGGTAAAAAGCAGGCGGCGATAATCGATTATCTGTGCGGTAACGGCAAAACTACCTTCGACCGTCTTAAAAGCGAGCTTGCGGCGACTCCGGCGCAGCTGAAGGCGCTGTGCGACGCGGGTCATATCGAGATAACGCAGGTCGATTCCTATCGCGATCCCTACGGTTCGCTCGATGCCGCGCCGCCTGACGGCAATATTCTCTCCGACGAGCAGGAGAGCGCCGCGCAGACGCTCAAAACGCTGTTTGAAAGCGGAGAGGCAAAAGCGGCGCTGCTTCACGGCGTCACCGGCAGCGGAAAAACACGGGTTATCAAGCGTATGATCGACACGGTGCGCGAAAGCGGACGCTCGGTGATCATGCTTATTCCGGAAATTTCGCTTACGCCGCAGACCGTGGCGTTTTTTCGCTCATATTACGGCGATAAGGTTTGCGTGCTTCATTCCGCGCTTTCCGCCGGGGAACGTTTCGACGCGTGGCGGCGTATGAAAAAAGGCGAGGTCGATGTCTGCGTCGGAACGCGCAGCGCGGTTTTCGCGCCGTTTGATAATATTGGTATGATTGTCATCGACGAGGAGCAGGAGAGCACCTATAAATCCGACATGACGCCGCGATATCACGCCCGCGACATAGCGCGCTACCGCTGCGCCAATCATCATGCGCTCATGCTGCTCGCCTCCGCCACGCCGTCGCTTGAAAGCTATTACAAAGCGGAAAGCGGAATTTATACCCTTGTCGAGCTGAAAAACCGTTATGGACTGGCGGTCATACCGGAGGCGCATATCTGCGATGTACGCGAGGATACCGGGGCGGGCGATATGTCGGCTCTCGGACACGTTCTTCGCGGCGAGCTTGAGAAAAATCTGGTGTCTGGCGAGCAGAGCGTGTTGTTTCTCAATCGCCGCGGCTACAATCATTTTCTCTCCTGCCCGATGTGCGGAGAGGTTATAACCTGTCCGCACTGCAGCGTTTCGCTCACCTATCATACGGCAAAAAACGCCGGCGGTTATCTTGTATGCCACTACTGCGGCTACCGCGCGGTCACTCCTCAGAAATGCCCGAAATGCGGCTCTGAGCATATCCGCTATATGGGCTTTGGAACGCAGAAGGTTGAAGAGGAGCTGCACAAGAGCTTTCCCGCCGCCCGCGTAATGCGTATGGACGCCGACACGACCTCGACGAAATTTTCGTACGATACAATGCTCGCCGCATTCCGCGACGGCGAATACGATATCCTGCTCGGCACGCAGATGGTCGCAAAGGGGCATGATTTCCCGCGCGTCACCCTTGTCGGTGTATTAAGCGCCGATATGTCGTTATATCTTGACGATTACCGCTCGTCCGAGCGCACCTTCGACCTCATAACACAGGTGGTCGGACGCGCCGGACGCGCTTCAGACGGCAGTTTGTCGGCGGGCAGGGCAGTAATACAGACCTTCAGTCCGGAGCATCCGGTGCTTCGCTTCGCGGCGGCGCAGGATTATAAGAGCTTTTATCAGAATGAGATCGCTCTGCGCCGCACGCTGATGTTTCCGCCGTTCTGCGACATCATATCGGTTACGCTGACAGGCGACGTTGAAAACGAGCTTGCCGCTTCTGCCGAATATTTCGCGCGTCGGCTCGGCGAAACCGCGTCCAAGCGTTTTTCGGACGTTCAGATCGCTGTTTTCGGACCGATAGAGCCGTATTTGTACAAATTGCAGAACAAATTCCGGTTGAAATTCGTCGTAAAATGTGTATCAAACAAGCGTACGCGCGAGCTTATGCGTATGCTGCTGCGCGATTTCGGCGAAACTATGTATAAAAAAATATCGATAGCGTTCGATATAAATCCATCTAATTTATGACGCTGTAAAGGAGTAGAAAAAGTTGGCAATACTAAAAATTATAAAGGACAGCGATCCGACGCTGCATAAGAAAAGCCGTAAGGTCGATGCCGTTACGCCGCATATAATCCGGCTGCTCGACGATATGCGCGATACGCTGCACGACGCGAGCGGCTGCGGACTTGCCGCCGTGCAGGTCGGCGTGCTCCGCCGTATTGTTCTCGTTGAAGTAGAGGAGGGCAAAACGATAGAGCTTATAAATCCCGAGATAATCGAAAGAAGCGACGAGCGTCAGCAGGAGCTTGAGGGCTGCCTTTCAATCCCCAATCGCTGGGGAATCACCGACCGCCCCAAGCACGTCAAGGTTCGCGCGATGAATCGTGACGGTAAGCTGTTTACCGTTGAGGGCGACGATCTGGCGGCGCGTGCGTTCTGCCATGAGATAGATCATCTTGACGGAATCCTTTTCACCGCCGCCGCCGTTCATATGCTGACCGACGAGGAGCTTGAGGATTACCGCAATTCCTGACGACGCGCAAAAATGTTTATACGACCGGAGAATAAAAAATGACCGATAAATTAAAAATATTATTCATGGGAACGCCAGATTTCGCGTCGTGTTCGCTCGCTACGCTGCTCGACGCCGGTTATGACGTCGCCGGAGCGGTCACGCAGCCGGACAAGCCGCGCGGACGGCATATGGAAATGGCCATGTCCAGCGTAAAAATGCTGGCTCTCGAAAGAAATATCGCCGTATATCAGCCGCAGACGCTACGCGGAGAGCAGTTCGCCGCACTTCTCGGGGAAATCGCTCCGAATGTTATAATCGTCGCCGCTTACGGCAAATTGCTGCCGCAGAATGTGCTCGATTATCCAAAATACGGCTGCATAAATATACACGGTTCGCTGCTGCCGAAATATCGCGGCGCGGCGCCGATACAGCGTGCTATAATCGACGGTGAAGCCGTCACCGGTATCACCACAATGAGAATGGATTCCGGAATCGATACCGGAGATATGCTTCTCCGCGCCGAAACGGCTATCGCCGACGATGATAATTTTGAAACTCTGCACGACAGGCTCGCCGGAATGGGCGCGCACCTGCTTGTTGAAACGCTTCATGAGCTTGAGGCTGGAACGCTCGTTCAAACTCCTCAGGGCGAAGGCTCGACCTATGCCGCGAAGATCGAAAACGCTGACTGCGAGCTTGATTTCGGCGTCGGCGTGCGTGAGGTTTTCAACAGAATACGTGGACTTTCGCCGTTTCCTCTTGCCTATACCACATTGCCGGACGGCAAAAAGCTTAAAATAGTATCGGCGCGTCCGGGCGAGTGCAGGATGCCGCCTCGCGAACCCGCCGGAATCGTCGCACCGCTCGACGGCGATGTTATCCGTGTCGCCTGCGCCGACGGTTACATCGAGATCACCTCGGTCATACCCGAGGGCAAGGGAAAAATGTCCGCCAAGGATTTTATAAACGGCAGAAAAATAAAAATTGGCGACCGTCTGGGCGGTATTCGCAAGGTCTTGTCTTAAAATGAAAAAACACGAAATAAAAACTATAAATCTGAGTTTTTATTTCGGATTTTTAGGTATAAAATAAATTTTTCCATCTACCTTTATACAATTTTACCGTTTGCGGAGATTTTACAAACAAGCGCTAATAATATTGTTAAAATAAACAAAAAGCCGGTGAAAAATTATGTTTTTTGACTGGACATATCTGGTATTCATACTGCCTGCGCTGATAATCGCAATGATGGCGCAGGCGAACGTTACCTCGACCTTCGCTAAATATAAAAAGGTGTTAACATCACGCGGAGTTACCGGCTTCGAAGCCGCGCGGCGTATTTTAGACAGTCACGGTCTATCCTATGTCTCGGTATCGCGTGTTGACGGGAAGCTGACAGATCATTTTGATCCCAAAACGAATGTTATCCGGCTTTCCGCCGACGTTTATGACGGTACCTCGGTGGCATCGGTCGGAGTTGCGGCGCATGAAGCCGGTCACGCGGTGCAGTATGCCGAGCAGTACGCACCGATGAAGCTGCGCTCCGCCATTATTCCGGCGACAAATATCGGCTCGAATCTCGCATTTCCGCTCGTCCTGCTCGGCGTAGTGTTTTCGTATCCCCCGATCGCTTATATCGGCGCGGCGCTGTTCGGCGTCGCGGTGCTCTTTCAGCTTGTGACTTTGCCCGTCGAGATGAACGCAAGCTCAAGAGCGCTTAAATGCCTTGACGAATCGGCTATGTTCACCGCCGACGAGCTGTCCGGCTCGAAAAAGGTCCTCACAGCGGCGGCGCTCACCTATGTAGCCGCGTTGTTTACCGCCCTTGCCAGCCTGCTTCGTCTGCTCGTGATAGCAAACCGCTCAAACCGCAGATAAAAATTATATTAAATTAATGAAATTAGGTAAATAATGTCAAAAAACATTCGCGCCGCAGCCTTCGTTTCGCTTATGCGTATAGACGGCGGCGGAAAATATTCCAATATCGAGCTTGACGCCGCAATAAAGCGGTGGAATCTCGAGGGGAGCGACCGTGCGCTCTTTACAACGCTCGTTTACGGAGTCATTGAGCGCAAGCTCACCCTCGATTATCAGATAAACCGCTTTACATCGCGCGATATCGACGATGATGTGCGCTGTGTGCTGAGAATCGCGTTTTATTCGATACTTTTTCTCGACCGTATCCCAGATCATGCCGCCGCTTATGAGGCAGTCGAGCTTTGCAAAAACCGCTGCCGGCGCGGAATGGCGTCCGCGTCGCTCGTCAACGCCGTTATCCGTTCGCTCCTGCGCGACGGCTCGCGAATCATCTATCCCGAGCGCGAAAAAGATGAAATACGCTATCTTTCCGTGCGGTACAGTCTGCCCGCATGGCTTTGCGAGCTGTGGACAAAATCCTACGGCAAACGCGCCGAGGAGATAATGTCGTCGTTGACCGGCACAGCTCGTACCGATATCGCGGTGAACACACTTCGCGCCGACGTTTCGTATGTAGCGGACGAGTTGAACTCGTCGGGCTGCTCGGCTTCCGCTATACCGAATACAGTGCGCGGCGTTACGATAGCCAGCGGCGCGCCGATAGCAGAACTGCTCGAACAATATGGCGGTCTTTTCTATGTTCAGGACGCGTCCTCGCAGCGTGCCGCCGCCGCTCTCGGAGCGCAGCCGGGGGAGAATATCCTCGACGCCTGCGCCGCCCCGGGCGGTAAATCGTTCCATATCGCGCTCGATATGAACAATGATGGAAGCATTATTTCGTGCGATCTGCACAAAAATAAGCTGTCGCTCATCGAACGCACCGCCGCATCGCTCGGAATCGATATAATTAAAACGCGCGAACAAAACGGCGCGGAGCATATCTCCGAATGGGACGAACATTTCGATCGCGTGATTTGCGACGTTCCGTGTTCCGGACTTGGCGTTATCGCCAAAAAACCCGATCTGCGCTATAAATCTCCGAACGATATCGGCAGACTGCCGGAAATACAGCTTGCTATCGCCGAAAACTGTTCGAAATATGTGAAAAACGGCGGAATATTGCTTTATTCGACCTGCACTCTCAACAACACAGAAAATGAAGCGAATGTCCGAGCGCTGCTCGAACGCTGCCCGCAGTTTACATTGTCCGAAGAAAAAACCTTTTTCCCCGATTCAGACGGCTGCGATGGCTTCTATTATGCCAAGCTGATTAAAAACATACAATAAAACGTATAAATATACAAAAAAATCCGACATTATTATGCCGGATTTTTTTATTTATAAGTTGGATGATAAAACATTGAGTACGCGGCTTTTTGCAAAAACCTTAATTAAAAAATAAATCTATTTCAGTTTAAAAGCCGTTTGCACAGCTATTCCTGTAAAAAGTGCGTTGCTTTTTTGTTATTTCTAATCTGATATGCTCACTTGACCTCGCGGCCGCCGACCTTTTCGAGAGGACGGACATAGCCGGTGGTGAACTGCGGATAAACGTCGGGAGCTGCCCAGAATATCGCGTTTTCGATGACCTTGAGAACCTTTTCGTTCTTATAGGAAGGAACGGATTCGTGACCGGGACGGAAATAGAATATTTTGCCGCTGCCGCGCTTGTAGGTCAGACCGCTGCGGAAAACCTCGCCGCCCTCAAACCATGAGATGAACACGACCTCGTCGGGCTTTGCGACCTCGAAAACCTCGCCGTAAACCTCCTCATGCTCAAGCTCGATGTATTCGCCGATGCCCTGAACGATCGGATGCGACGGATCTACGACCCATAAGCGTTCCTTGTCGCCGTCCTCACGCCATTTCAGGCGGTCAGAATGTGTGCCGCAGAGCTTCTGGAATATCTTTGAGGCGTGACCGGAATGGAGGACGATGAGTCCCATACCGTCCTGAACGCGGTTGAAAACCTTATTCACAATCTCGTCCGAAACCTCGCCGTGAGCCATATGTCCCCACCAGAGCAGAACGTCGGTGCTGTTCAGCACATCGTCGGTAAGACCGTGCTCCGGCTCGTCAAGGGTGGCGGTGCGGACGTTCAGACCGTCCACCGTGTCAAGATACGCCTTGATTGCGTTATGAATTCCGTCCGGATAGATTTTGCGGACGTTTTCATCGCATTTTTCGTGACGGTATTCGTTCCAAACGGTAACGTTTATAATTTTTTTATCCATAATATAAGATTCCTTTCGGATTAAGAATTAAAATTATTTTTGACGGAATACATTTTCGATCGTGCCGTTGCCAACGCGTCCGAGCTGACCGATTCCGCATACGCGCTGATACGCGCCGTCGTTCTGAGCCGATGAATAGCGGTCAAACCATTCGAAAAGCCGCTGACGCAGTCCCTCGCGCACCGCGATGATGTCCGGATCGGCGCTGTCGATGAGATTTTCGCGCTCGCCGGGATCGGCTTCCATATCGTAAAGCTCGCAGGGGAATTTCTGCTCAAACGCGTCATAACGGTGGACATATTTGTATTTTCCGCGCCGTATCATGCGCGCCGGGCCGTATTCGTCGTAAGCTACGACGTCGCGTATGGCGGGAGCGCCGCCGCAAAGCACCTTTTTGAAGCTCTCGCCGGGCATTTCCGCGGGTTTTTCAAACGGTATGCCGAGATAGTCGAGCAAAGTCGGAAAAATATCGAGATGTGAGAGCACCGCGCCGCTCACCCGCCCGCCTTCAAAGCCATTTTTATGCGCCCAAAGTACCGGAACCTTGACCGATTCGTCGTACATATTGACAGGGAAGGTGCCGTTGCCCTTGCCGAAGATACCGTGATGCCCCATGCACATTCCGTTGTCGCCGGTGAAGATTATAAGCGTATCGTCAAGTGTGCCGTCTGACTCAAGCCGGTCTAAAATGCGACCGATATTGTCGTCCATCGCGGTGATGGCGGCGTAGTAGCCGGTGAGGTATTCGCGCGAGGTATTTTCGTACTTCTCGCCGCTCATACCGCGCATATCGCCGTATTTGTGCGCTGTTTCATGCGGAACGCTGTCAAATGGGCAATCGCGGTACATATCTATGTATTTTTTCGGATGATGGCTCTCCGCCCACGGCGCGTGCGGTGCGGTATAGGCGACCGTCAGGCAGAACGGACGGTTTTGGTCGCGTATGTCGAGGTAGGAAAGCGCGTTGTCGGTGATAAGGTCGGTGACATACTCACCGTGCTTGAGCTGCATGATGCCGTCCTCGAGCATGACCGGATAATAGTAGTTTTCTCCGCCCATCGCGATGGTTTTCCAATATGTAAAGCCCGCCTGAGGCGTCGCGCTGCCTCCCAGATGCCATTTGCCGGAGAGCGCGCATTCGTATCCGGCGTCCGCCAGATGCGCCGTGAAGGTATCGTGACCGTCGAGGAAGCGTATGGCGCGGTCGTCCTTGAGCTGCGAGCGCGGCCATGAATATTCCCACGGAGCGTTCGGATCGTCAAACGCCTTTTTCAACTCGTCGGAGAGTATATCCGAGTCGACATAACCGCGCGAGAGCCAGTCGTGAATACCGTGTCGCGACGGAATTTCCCCGGTAAAGATGGACGCACGCGCCGGTGAGCATACAGGCGATGCGCAGTAAAAATCCGTAAAACGGATTCCCATTGCCGCGATGCGGTCAAGGTTCGGAGTTTTAACCTCGCGGTTGCCCGCGCAGCCCATCGCCCAGAAGCCGTGGTCGTCGGAAATGATCATTAGCACGTTCGGCTTTTTGTTATTTGGCATTATATCGACCTCGCTTTTTATATTTCAGATAGATTATAACGCATACCCAACGTTTTGTCAAGGCAAAAAAAAGAGCGCCGGCGGGCGTTCTTTTATCTCGTAAATGTTATTTGTTCGGTCTGTCGTCTCTCGGCGGTATATCGTCCGGAGGATTTTCGCCGCCGTTGACAGTCATGCCAGCTTCCGGTGTGATATAACGCTGTGCCTGCGTCGTAAACAGCTTATAATACTGACCCCGCTGAGCCATGAGGGACGCGTGCGTACCCTGTTCGATGACCTCGCCGTATTCGAGAACGACGATCTTGCTCGCCACCGTCGCGCTCGACAGGCGGTGCGATACGAAAACCGTCATTTTATCGCCGCGCAGACGGTCGAACTGATTGAATATTTCCTGCTCGGCGATGGCGTCGAGCGAAGCGGTCGGTTCGTCGAGAATGATAATGTCCGAGTCGCTGTAAAACGCGCGGGCGACCGACAGCTTCTGCCACTGACCAATCGACAGCTCGATTCCGTCCTCCTCAAAATAGCGCATGAGCGGAGTGTCATAGCCGCCGGGCAGCTTCGAGATGAAGGTGTCGCTGTCGCTTTCGCGCGCCGCCTCTCTGATGTTCTCCTCGGCGATCTGCTTTGAATATTCGCCGAATGCGATATTTTCGCGCACCGATACGGCGTATTTCCCGAAATCTTGGAATATTATGCCAAATACCGAATAGAGCGACGCGATATCGTAATCGCGGATAT
>Ga0172378_10007025_pt1 | contig 10483 bp, 13 predicted proteins | sample GrowelOW332metaG_FD_119755 | JGI IMG/M metagenome (GOLD analysis project Ga0172378, IMG submission 119755) | Groundwater microbial communities from an aquifer near a municipal landfill in Southern Ontario, Canada - Pumphouse #3_1 metaG | ecosystem: Environmental > Aquatic > Deep subsurface >... | reverse complement strand
TCTGGACATCTATGCATGCGAGACTACTTTTGCTACACTTTTGCTATGGAAGAACTGATGTTGAATGCCTACCGATCGTGCAGGCTTTGCCCGAATTTTTGTAATGTGGACAGACTTGCAGGTAAATTTGGACGTTGCGGTGAAACAGCCGAGGTACGGGTTGCATGGGCCGGGTTGCATAAAGGTGAAGAGCCTCCTATAACCGGGGAGAATGGCTCGGGCATGATTTTCTTCAGCGGTTGCCCGCTCAATTGTGCCTATTGCCAGAACCATCAGATTTCCACCGACGAAAATGCATTGGGTATAGTCGTGAGCATCGAAGAACTTGCTTCTCTCATGCTTGGCCTACAGGACCTGGGAGCCACCAATCTCAATATGGTTACCGGTACCCATTTTATTCCCTCCATTATTGCAGCGTTGCAGATTGCCAGGACCAAAGGATTGGTATTGGATGTGGTTTGGAACAGTTCCGGTTTTGAGGATGTCACAGCCTTGGAGATGATTGATCCTTACATCGATGTGTATTTGATTGATGTAAAAACTTTGGACAGTGAAGTTGGTGCCAAGTTTTGTGGATTGCGGCGCTATGCTCAGGATATCAAAGGCGTCATGCAGTTTCTCAAGCAGAGGCATGAAAGAACCTATGTGGATGAAAAGGGGAATCTGAAAGGGCTTCTTGTCCGGCATTTGGTGTTTCCGACGACACTTGAGGCAAGTCTTTCTTTTCTTGAGTATTTTGCTGAGGAGCTGAAGGAGTGTGCCTATCTCTCATTGATGGTGCAGTTTGAACCACCAAAGGGTGATATTACGTTCCCCCCGATCACCCAAGAAGAATATGACACTCTGCTTGTGGCTCTAGAGGATTTGCAAATAGAGGAAGGATTTGTTCAGGAATTGGGGGAGAATATCTCCTGGATACCTGACTTTACCCAGGAGAATCCTTTCCCCGAGGGGTTTGCAACCCCTCTGCCGTATTTCCAGACTCTTAAACGCTCTCTTCTCCGATGACAGTTCCGAAGAATGGCCGCCCATAGAGGATATCCATAGTGTTCTGGATGTTTCTTCCATCGGCACACACTACTTTCATGTGCATTTTCTCGGCCCGTTTGCTGGCAATCGGGTCGAAAGGTGTACTCTTGCCAGGAGTCCATTGGTTGCCTACCATGGTACGATAATCGGCCCAGCTTATTGCATCCAAAGGTTGTGCATCCGGGTTTTTCTTCGGATCATCGGTGTATACCTTGGCAATATTGCTCAGATTGATGATGAGCTGGCCTTCGAAGCGCTCGGCGAGGATGACTGCATCGTTGTCTGTGGAGAAGCCGGGTTTCCAGCCAGCTGCTACCAGCACCTGCCCACGGAAATTTATATGTCCGGTTGGGTCGGTGATCAGGTTGTCGGTGCAGAATTCACTGAGCATTGCCTTAATCAATTGCCCATTGATGTGGGTGGCGCGGATACCAAGCCAATCGAGTTCTTCGCTGTCGATATCCTCTTGGATGGCCCGCATCGCTTCCTGATATACCCTCGCAGGAGCACCACCGCCACATACCAATATGATTTTTCTGCTCTTATCTTCTTTCAAATATATTCTGAGAGCCTCATTGAGCTGCCTAAGAAAGGTACTGTCCACCTTATCCGGAGCAATGATGGATCCTCCAAGTGAAATGACTGCCAAATTGTTCATTGAATCCTCCGCCAAGTATCCTACCAGATTTGGGCCTGGGTCTCAATCATTGCAGTATGCTTGGACCTTTATTTGAGCAATGTAACCGCAATCCAAATCTCACTATGGGCGTATCCTGGATTTTGTGTATCCATGACGGTCCATGAGAAGGAAGCAGCATCGACAAGTTCATAGTTTGAGGAAGGCAGCCACTGGGCGTACACATTTGCCATAGTCTGTTGCAGTGTTGCAGGAAAGGGTCCGTGATTGGGAAATACTGCCCAGGTATGTGCCGCTACTGCAACCAATTCCAAGCCTGCTCCAACCTTTTGTTCTGAAGTCAAAACCCCGATTAAGTGGGTCAATTCTCCTTCCTCCCTCAGAAAGTGCGCATCCGCCTCATACGATGCGTTCACGACCTTGTACGGCTCGATGTTCTGCAGCCTATGTAACTCTTGTCTCTGCTCAGCTGTGATGCTCTGGGCAAGCTTGATGATCTCTTGGTTTACTCCTTCAAATTGCATGGGTACCCGTTTGGTGACTCCTGCAAGATAAAAGGCCGGTTTTTCAATGATTTTGTACTCCATGGTGTTGGCTCCTGTTACTGAAATGGAAAAAGATAGTTTTTGATAGAGTGTACAAGTTTTTGTTTTGTTGATTTCACTGGGCAGCATTGAACACCAACTTTTGAAAGCGCGGGTGAAACCATCCAAGGATTCGTAGCCGTATTTGAAGGCGACATCGGTAACCTTCTCTCCACCCAACAAGTCCTTGCACGCTTCAGACAATCTCCTTAATCTGATGTATTCACTCAGCGATGTGCCACTCAGATAGAAAAAAATCTTCCTGAAGTGGTAGTCGGATACCCCGGCTTCGCTGGCGATCATCTTAAGGGTAAGGTCCTCACTCAGATGCTGCTCAATAAAATCGATTACGTGATTCAATGTTCGTATCATGCTTTTATACTCTCTGGTTGTACTGTATCAGACTCAATACAAGGAAGCTCGACAAAATTATACGTACAAAAGTCGAATCTATGAAGCCTGGATTCCTTTCTGTGCTTGCGTGATGTTGCTGCGATTGATAGGTCCTTCAAAGACGAATTCCTTGGTATCCAGCGTAAGCAAGTCGTCAGTTGTGATAAGCTGTGTAACCTTCGAAGAGGAGAATATTCCGCTTTCGATGAGTATTTCTGCAACAAACTGGGAGCAGAAATAATGGGATTTTCGTTTGATAGGGGTATTGAAAAGGATTCCGAACAATCCAAGCATATTGTAGCTGTACGTATCCTTCTCAAGAATGAATCTTTCAATACGATTTGACAGAGCCTCGTATTGTAATGCCGTGACCGGAATCCTGTAGATCAAGCAACGGCAATCCTGGGATTTGGTGTACACACCCTCATACAGGTTTTCAATGACAAACCCACCACAAAATGGGTTGTCCGGTTCAGTACGGCCAAAAGAGTACAGTCTTTCGAAACTCTCGTCGAAGCTGATTGAAGCATGGGCATACTGCAAATGAGAACACAAACCGATCAAGGTGGAGAGCCAGGTTCCTGTTTTGGAACATATCAGGTAAATCGAATGGCTGGGTTTATTCAAAGTATTCGCTCCTCTCTAGCGTACATACTTGCAAATGGCGTGCCAGCTTGTTGTTTTGGAAGTATTTGGCTGATTATACTCCAATTTTTTACAATTCCTGCTGACTTTGGGTGAATTTAACCAATTTATATGGTTTTCTTGGCCACTAGGAGGGTTGCATAGCAATACAGAATATCATAGTGTTTTACTATGTGAGGTGCACATATGATGAAACAACGAATTATTCCCCATATCTGGTTTGACAACCAAGTATTGGAAGCCGTGCAATTCTACACCGAGGTGTTTGAAGATTCGGCAATAATCCATGTCACCAAGCTCGAGGATACCCCCTCAGGTGATTGTGATTTGGTTTGGTTCTCCCTATCAGGGTGTCAATTCATGGCAATGAATGCCGGACCGTATTTCAAGCCCAATCCCTCGATATCATTCTTCGTGAACTTCGATCCAGGCAGTGATCCTCAGGCTAAGGAACATCTGGATCAGCTGTGGAACAAGCTCAGTGAAGGCTCCACCATTCTGATGCCGCTTGGTGAATATCCCTTTAGCAGCCATTATGGCTGGATTCAGGATACGTTCGGACTCTCCTGGCAGCTCATTCTTACCCGTGCGGAAGGAGAACCAAGGCCTAAAATCATTCCCTCTCTTTTGTTTGTAAACATGGTGAATGGAAAGGCAGAAGAAGCCACCCGCTTCTACCAATCAGTGTTTAGGCAATCGAAGATGGGTGAAATTGCTCGTTATCCTGGCGGTATGGAGCCGAACTTGGAAGGAAGTGCAATGTTTATCGACTTCATGCTGGAAGGCCAATGGTTTGCCGCCATGGACAGTGGCTATGAACATCCCTTCTCGTTCAATGAAGGCATTTCCCTGATGATCGAGTGTGACAGCCAGGAGGAAGTCGATTCCTATTGGCAGCAGCTTTCTGCTGATCCAAAGGCAGAGCAGTGCGGCTGGCTGAAAGACCGGTATGGTCTTTCTTGGCAGGTATCTGCGCGCCGAATCGATGAAATGCTCTATACGGGGACTCAAGAGCAGCGAAACCGGGTAACAAAAGCCTTTTTGGAGATGAAGAAGATCGATATTGCCAAGCTGGAAAACGCCTTCAGATAATTAGGTCGTCTGCCCAACGGTAGGTGTGACTTCGGTGAGAATCTTTTTCATCACTTTCTTCTGCTCATACATTGCATGGTCGGCCAATCTGGTCAGGGCGTCTGCCGTCAGTGAGGGCTCATAGACATGGTACCCCGAACTGAAACTGAGCGAGGCGAGGTGTGCCATCGTGTGATGGCTCAGTAGGTTTCGTAGCTCCTCAATCTGCTTTTCGATAGTTGCAGAGGTGTAGATTACGGCAAATTCATCACCTCCGAGCCTGAAGGCCAGGCCGTTTGGATGGAATACCTGTTTAAGAGCATGAGCAAATCCAATCAGTACCTCATCCCCTGCAACGTGTCCGTATTGGTCATTGATTTGCTTGAAGGAGTTCAGATCAAGCATGAGCAGGCCAAACTGCTTATCCGATTGGATAAGAAAACTCAAATGGGTATCGAAACTGTTCCTATTGTACAGTTTGGTCAAAAAGTCCTCATCGGAAGGTGTAGTTTCAAGAAATATGTAGATGACCAACAATGTAAGTACGACTGAAGTCCATGAGAAGTGAAGTTTGGAATTGATCAGTTGCAGCAACATGCCCGCGATGGGGATGAAAAAGAACAGTATGTATATCAGAGCCTCCTTGTTGGGAATCCTCTTTCTATGCTTTGTGACAAAACCGATGCAATAGAGATAGATTGAACCGATAAGCAGGTAATGGAAGGCTTTGAACGGGCCGCTGCTGTAGCTGTTGGTTTGCATCCTGACCGTGAAATATACAGGAATGAACATGTTTACTACCAGCAATGCAAACGTCAAAAGGCTCGCACCTTGGTAGTAGAGGCGTTTCTTCAGGCGCTGAGGATTGTGAAAAAGGCGATAGTCCACATAGGACATCAAGAGGCCTCCGATTACTGGCCCGATGAGAAAGAGCACGAAATTGGTACCATATTCCCAGGCATAGGCGCCGAAGAACAGTTTCCCATCAAAAATCCAGGTTAGTGGTTCCATAATGATTGCGATGGCGGTAGTCAAGAGAATCCAATCAACAAGCTGTCGACTGAAGGTGCGTATGCGGGACGTATGAATGAACGCCAACAAAATGAGCAGGATGGACAACGCAAAGAGGTTTATTTGAAATTGTATTGCATAGCGCATCGTAAAATCCTTCTGTATAGGTACGGTATATCCTGAAGAAGCCTTTTGCGCTTGTCAACCGTCTGCAAACTAAAGGAAATGGGATATTCCTGGAAAAACGTGCAGGCTATGCACTGAAACTCATCGTCAGGATAACGCCCAGGAATATCACTGTTTCAATGTAAGGTACTTTTCCGCTTATTCCTCTACCTCTGCGACTTCAAGGACTTGAACCAAGTCCTCCGGCTCAAGCCTGAAGGGAGAACCTTTGCCCTCAAAGAAGCAATGTTCTGCGATGAAGTGGATGTGAAGGTCCGTATATACGATGGTTCTCCCTGTTTTCTTGTTGACAACCGTCGTATTGATTTTTCCATACATGCCCTTGCCTCCGAAGGGGGAGGGCAGCAGGCCTCGAACCGAGTCCACCTTTACGTCAAATCGGTCTTCAACGGATATGAACTCGCCAAGTCCTGCAAAGCCCAGTTCCTTGAAGTGGTCCATTCTTTGTGAAATGGCTTTACAGGTGGTTTTAAGCCTACGAACCGTCAGGCTGTCACTTGCAATAATATCTACAAGGTTGCGCGTGTCATCGCCAAGGAATCCATCCAAGGTGATAACGCCTTTCTTCATCTGCTGCTGGATCTTATCGAATTCGGGCGTCTGTTTCATCGTCGGCTCCTTGTTAAGAGAATTTGTCGTAGAAAATGTTTTCCGGGGCCACGTTCAGCTCGGTGAGCACCTTCATGCAGGCGTTGATCATCCCGGGGCTTCCGCAAAGATATGCCTCACTATTGGGTCCATCCTTGACCATACGCCTGACTACATCGGTGATGAGGCCGATTTCGCCTTCCCATTTGTCTTCGGGGGCAGGTTCGCTCAGCGCCGGTACGAACTTGAAGTTGGGCATGGCCTGCTGTAGCTCATGCATCTCATCCAGGAGGAAGAGATCACGCTTGGAACGGGCGCCGAAGAAATACATTGTATTGCGCTTGATTCCCTTATCCTTCATATCCAGCAGGATTGATTTGATAGGGGCCATTCCAGAGCCTCCTGCGATGCAAATGATATTTCGTTCACTGGTACGCAAGTAGAAATCTCCGTAGGGCCCGTTGATGGTGACCTTATCACCTTCCTTGAGGAACTTATGTACGTAGGTGGTACAAATCCCATTGGGAACCAATCGGATTTCCAGCTCCACCCGTGTGTTGTCATCCGGGGGAGAGGCAATGGAGTAAGCACGATACACGCTTTCTTCTGAGTTCTCATACTCCGGTACTTCGAACTGGATATACTGTCCGGCCTTTGGGGTGATGGTATCACCTTCCTTGAGGCGCAGCGTGACTTCCTTGATGTCATGGGTGAGGTCTCGGATGCGTTCAACCACCGTATTGAACTCTCGTACGGAGAAGAGTTCTTCGGGGATGGCAATGGAAACATCCGCTTTCACCTTGAACTGACAGGAGAGTCTGATCTGTTGCTTCTTCTCCTCCTCACTGATGAAGGGCAGCTCGGTAGGCAGGTATTCCCCGCCTCCTTCCACCACCCGAACCTTGCACAAGCCGCAAGAGCCTCGTCCACCACAGGCGGAGGGAATGAACACCCCTTCCTGGTTGAGTGCCTTCAAGAGAGGTTGGCCTCCCTTTACCTGTAGCTCCTTGGTACCGTTGTTGATGGAAATCTTAACGATTCCGTAGTTACCGATGGTTGCATCGGCAATAACCATCAACAAAGCGAGAAAAACAGAAATCAGGCTGATGATTGCGATACTGATCAGAAGTGTAAGTACCATGTGCTATTCCTTATGATACGGCAATCATGCCGGAGAAGCCCATGAAAGCCATGGCCATGAATCCAGCGATTATCAGGGTGATTCCAGGTCCTTCAAGCGCAGGAGGAACCTTGGCATTTTTCAGCTTCACGCGGATGCCTGCCATGGCGATGATGGCGACAAACCAACCGATACCGCTTCCCAGTCCAAATAGGAATGAGGTAAAGAACGTGTACTCTCTGATAACCATGAACAAGCTGACACCCAATATTGCACAGTTGACAGTGATCAAAGGCAAAAAGATTCCCAGCGATTGGTAGAGTGGTTCGCTGTACCGTTCGATGGTCATCTCAGTCAGCTGGACGAAGGCGGCTATAACGATGATGAAGACAATGAAGCGCAGGTATTCCAGGCCGAAGGGGATGAGCAGATACTCATAGACAAGCCAATTCAGCGGCGTTGTGGTTGCCATGACGAATATGACGGCAATGCCCAATCCCACCGAGGTTTTCATCTCCTTGGAAACAGAGAGGAACGAACAAGTGCCCAAATAATTGGTCAACAGGATGTTGCCGGTGAAGATGGAGGCAAAAAATACAGCGAAGGGCATCAGTGACTCATGCATGTTTGGCCTCCTTCATAATGGTTTCACGGATGATCCAGATCAGGATGGCAAGGACGAAGAACCCGCCGGGAGGCATGATCATGATCGACCAGTTCGTCCACCAGGACCCGAGGATTCTGTAGCCCCAAAGGCTGCCTGTTCCCAAGAGCTCACGCACGAAGGCAATGGCAAGCAGAACGTAGGCATACCCGAGGCCTGAGGCAAGGCCGTCGACCAACGAAAGCATCGGTTTGTTCTGCAAGGCGAAGGCTTCGACACGTCCCATGACGATGCAGTTCGTGATGATCAGACCAACGTACGGTCCCAACTGCTTCCACATATCCGGATAGAAGGCCTTCAGCACGATATCGACGATAATGACGAAGGTTGCAATAACCATGGTCTCCACCATCATGCGGATGCGTGAGGGAATATGGTTGCGGAGCAGGGAGATTGTCCAGCTGGAAAGGGCGGTGGTGAACATGACTCCCAGCGTCATCACCAAGGTGTTCTGCAGCTTGTTGGTTACCGCGAGGGTGGAGCAGATACCCAGAATCTGGACAAACACAGGGTTGTTTTTCCCCAGTGGTTCCATAAAGGTCTTGCGTAGTTTGTTCTTGGCCATATCACTCTCCTCTGATGATGCGCTTGGCAGCATCGGCGGCTTGGTTTGAAAGATTCCTAAAATACTCCGAGGTTCGGGTGGCCCCGGTAATGGCATCCACTTCACTCGATGTGGCGGCAGTTCCTTCCTCGACCAAGGTAAAAGGTGCCTGCTTACCTTTGAACTGGGCGGTAAACCATGGCTCCTCGATACGGGCTCCCAAGCCTGGGGTCTCGTTTTGGCTGACGATGGCGATACCGGTAAAGGTGCTTAGGTCCTCCTGAAAGCCTGCCATGATGGAGATGGTACCCCAAAGGCCCGGGCCTTCAAGGGGAATGATGTAGCGTGTACCCGATGTGCCGCTGGTGGTGAAATAGCCCTCGGCCTCTTTGACGGATTTTTTATAGGCTAGCTCGATGCCCTCGGTAGTATTCTCATACTCCACTCCTCCTGCATCGAGGATGGCCTTGCGGGTAAAGGAGAGCTCATTTGCTAGAGCCTTATCCTGGGTTGCAAGATGGATGCCGGCGGTAAGCAGAATGCAAAAAAAGGTAGTAAGGAACATGAAAAGCAAAGGGTAGATGCGTTCCCGGTAAAAGACCTTTTGTGTACTCATGCAGCACCTCCTTGGACGCTTTTCTGTTTCTTCTTGGCCTTTGCACTCTTGAGCAGGGTGTCAAGCAGAGGAGCGAACATGTTGGCGATGAGGATGGCGAAGGTCACCCCCTCGATCCATGTGGAAAAGGTGCGGATCAGGACGGTAAGCAGCCCGAACATGGCCCCATAGATCCATCGGCCTGCATCGGTCGATTGGGAGGCTGAAACCGGGTCGGTAATCATGAAGAAAGCGGCAAGGAGGAAACTGCCCGAGAATAGGGCCGTGAGGGGAGAGGTCGCTGCCACCAAGCCATTCTCTGTTGCAATTTGCAATCCACTTGCCCAAAAGATGGTCTGTAGCAGTACGAATGAGAGCAGGGATGCGAGCACGATTTTCCAGTTGGCCGCCTTTTTGTAGACGATGTAGATACCCCCCAGCAGAATGAGCAGTGCACTGGTTTCGCCAAAACTCCCGCTGCTGAAGCCTAGGAACAGGTCCAGAACACCTACGCTTCTGGTTACGAGCGGAGTAGCGGCAGAAACGCTGTCGGCTTGGCTGATCCAGGTACCAAACCCTGCAGGGAAAAAGCCCAAGGTGGTGGCATTTCCAATAAATTTTGCCGTCATGGGAACGCCGAAGCTGATATACACGAAAGCTCGGGCGGTAATCGCAGGATTGAAGATATTCTTGCCAAAGCCTCCAAAGACCATTTTTCCGAAGAGTATGCCGAATGCTATACCCATGGCCGCTATCCAAAGGGGTATGGTCGGCGGTAATGAAAGAGCAAACAGCGTACAGGAGACGAACAAAGACTCGGTCACCTTGAATCCATACCGCTTGAACATGAGCCATTCACATACCAGCCCTGTAGCGGTTACGACTGCGAGAACTGCGATAAATCGCCATCCAAAAAAATAGAGTGCAGCAAGGCAAAGCGGAGCAAGTCCATAGAGGACAGTTCGCATTGCCTGTTGTTTTTGTATGTTCACCTTACCTCCCCCTTTTGCTTTGTAGTATACGGCAAGTTTGGAGAGAAGTAAAAAGTAAACTGTCAGTAAATAACGCTTCTGGTAGGCTCAGGTTGGGTGCTGGTTAATCCAATGACCGTATGTAGCAACGTCTTCGTTTGTGCTGTTCGGTACGAAAACTCTTCCATTGGGTTTGTACATTGTTGTTGTTTTCCAGCTCCGGGCCAGTTTCGGCATAGAGTACGCCATTGGCAATCGCCCGTTTGATCCCCTCCACACTTTGACAGCAGCATAATCTAGACCACAACCCCAAAACCACACTCCAGCCACCCCAGGGTGGTTTTTTCATGCCCATGCCCCTTAAGTTTGAAACATATTGTAGTTTTTAAGTATTTATAAGTTTACTCTTTCCCATGATTGTGCTACACTCTACCCATGGCATATG
>Ga0172378_10007024_pt1 | contig 10483 bp, 7 predicted proteins | sample GrowelOW332metaG_FD_119755 | JGI IMG/M metagenome (GOLD analysis project Ga0172378, IMG submission 119755) | Groundwater microbial communities from an aquifer near a municipal landfill in Southern Ontario, Canada - Pumphouse #3_1 metaG | ecosystem: Environmental > Aquatic > Deep subsurface >... | reverse complement strand
GCATCACTCAATACTGATACTGGCATGCGTGTAATGAAAGATATTCTTAATCCTACAAATGAGATACAAGGTACTGCATCACGATTTAAGAGATTTGTATCTTCATGCATGCTAAAGTATGGAATAGATATGGTAGAAGAATATAAAGCCATGTGTTATACGATAATGAAAAAAGTCTATGGCATATCAGACTCCAGGCTACTTGAACTAGAACGAATCAACGACTGTGCGTGGGTGTGCATTATGTTTACAATAGGGTAAAATAGAACATATATAACAGATGGGAGCATAACCCCCATCTGTTATATACCGACTAGTTACATTTATCCTCGTACTTCGTTATAGTTAGACCTAACCGACACGTATTGTGACCGTAGTTCTTTAATAGTAGTAATATCTGGTATGCGCAATCTAGTTAACCCTATAAAGTCTAGATTAGAGCCAAGCTGATTAATAAGTAATAGTATCCACGCTATCGAAGGGGATAGTCGTTCTTCCAGCATAAAGTCTTCCAGTCGGTATTTCATGCTATTATGTTTAAACGGATCTAACTCCATCCATTCAGATGTTGCCATAATCACATGAAGGTTGTCTCTAACATAGTGTACCCAGTCTGCATCATCGTTACTATACGCAGTTGTTAGACTTTCATACATTTTTTCCAGTGACATACTCGTCTCCTTATTATCTATATATTACATATTACAGCTGTCTCTAATATACAATAGATCTGTATTGTATTAACCATATGATATTCAGCATGAAAGGAAAGGTTGTATGGACAAGAACGAATTTAACAGTGATCTAAATGCTCCGGTGGATGTATTAGGTATACCGGCATTCTTATCTCCTATGTTACATAAGATCAGCACACAGCGTGCTACTATGTTTTCAGCACACGCATCACAGGCTATGGTTATTGATGGGGCTGAGACTCCTCGTATATCTACTGGGTTGGAGATTAAGGTTGGGGAATATGAACTCAACCAGAGTTCACGAGACCAAGACATCCAGATAAAAGAGATAATACCAAAGTTTCGTGGAAATAGTGGCCGTGGCCTTGCTATACATAACCCAATCATCACTGTGGTATATCTAGGTTGTGATGATAACAAAATCGGATATGTGGATATTCCGATGTACACAGAACTAGGCGATGGATTTGGTTATATTAATAAAAGACTAAATCGGCATCTTCTAGTTAAGGATAGTTTTGTTGAAAAAGATACCAAGTTTATATCAGCACCTAACCATGATGGTGAACTATATAACCTAGGAGTCAATGCAACTGTTTGTTATATTCCTGACTGGAATGTATCAGAAGACGCATTCGTTATTAGCGACAGACTTCGTGACAAGTTGGCACATACTGTAATTAACACTATTACACTAAGTCTAAAGGCAGACGATATTCCTTTGAACCTATATGGTAGTGCTGACGATTACAAAGTATTTCCTGATCTTGGAGAAACCGTTAGAGATGATGGTTGTGTTATTGCTTTGCGTAATCATAATAGCTCATCACTGCTATCCGACGTAACAGCAGAATCACTTAGGACACTAGAACCACTACATGATGAAATGCATGTAGCTCCACCTGGTGCTGAGATAATAGACATACAAGTCTTTACTAACCAGCGTAAATATCCTAAGCTTCTTAAGGACGATCTATATGCTCAGATCATGCAGTATCAACAACAGCATCAAGCATATTACGAATCCATCGTTAACCTGTATAACGAGTATTTGAAACTTGGACATAAATTCTCTTCAGAGTTTACTAACCTAGTAACTAGATGCACTATGTTGTGCTATAATAAAGCAGGCAAACAAATGCTGCTTATGAATAAGAAGGAACCAGTAGACTATATTAATTTGAAGATAACTTGGGCTATTCCACGTAACGTAGATAAAGGGTTTAAGATTAGTGATCGTGGTGGCGCTAAAGGTGTTATATCTGACATCCGTAAACTAGAAGATATGCCTATAACAGCTGATGGTATCGTTGCAGATATTCTGATATCTGGCGAATCTCCTTTCAATCGACTTAACGATGGGCAATATACTGAACAGTTCATTAACTATGTAAGTGAAGTAGTAACAACTCGTATTAGAACATCAACAGCATCAGTGGAAGACCAATATAACTATCTATTAAAATATATAGAATTGGTTCGTCCTATATATGCTAAGTTCATACGTCAGTCAACTGAAAACGATAAGGCTGGGTTTGTACAAACAATAAAGACAGACGGTATATACTTCATTATACCACCATTCTGCAAGAATATTGTTCCTGCTACTATTAAACGTATAGCAGAAGAATTAGATATTAGACATCAACTAATAACCTATGCGACCTATGATGCACAAGGCAATAGGATCGTACACCACATTGAGGAACCAGGGCTTATAGGAAGTAAATACATATATCTGCTGGGTAAGATTCCTATCGATTCTGTCAACTGTATAGAATATGGCTATGTGTCTCAATTTGGACTTCCGATTAAACCAGGTTCTAAAACAGTGAAAACACAGTCTCTTATAGGTTCAACTCCATGTCGATATGGTGAAGATGAGACTATGATTCTTTGTATGTCTGTAGATCCTGAGGTTGTTAAACGCATGTATGGAATATATGCCACATCCTCTGAAGCTGCCAATGAAATGCAGTATGCTCTATTAACAGCAAAGAACCCATCAGATCTAGATCATATCAATATGGCCACAAAAGATATTATAAACTCTGATATAGCGATATCACTATTGAAGCATCAGATGGCCGAGACAGGCTATGAGATTGTTCAACTAGATGGAAAGGACTAGTATGGTTGTTTATAGATATGAAGACTACTCCGTACCAGGATTTGTAGATAGTATAATGTTTAATAAGCAGGATGTTGGGTTATGTCGAGTAGTAGTATATCCAAACACTCAGGTAGAGATGCCTGTTAGGGTATTCTTGCTAAATGTTATCTTCTGGGAACCGATTATAAAGTTCGGCATAGTTCCAACAATCAAAGAAGTTAATAGATTTCGCTATATGACAAATACCGCGATATCTAAGATCCATACTCATCTGTATGAACTATTCTTAGACCAACGGCCTAATGATAATCATATGGATTTTGTTATGGAACTATTTCATAACATCGGTCGGTTATATAACTTTGTCAAACTCTATTGTGGAAGTTATATGCCATCTATAGATGATCTTGGTCTTGTCAAGATGATGGAGAATCCAGCACTCAAAAAGTTGGCTGATATAACATTTGATCCTAAGTTAGGTACTAAGAATGCTGAAGCTCAGATGAAACAGATATCACAAGAATTGGTATCACTTCTTGCTGACCCAACTATGGAAAACAATGTATTGTATCCATATATGAAAGCAGGCGTACTTAAATCAAACCAAATACCACAAATGCTTGTGGCTTATGGTACTCGGTCTGATATTGATGATACTACACGTAAGCACATCATTAGTAATAGTACCTTTAGTGGGCTGTCTTCTGTTAAAGACTTTGCTACGGAGTATCTATCCGCAAAGAAGGCAACTTATGCTAACTCTACATCCATTAAGAAGTCACAGTATAATGGACGGAAGATGAAGCTAACATTATCATCACTACCTAGACTATATCCTGGTAGTTGTGGATCTACTAGTACTTTAGATTACCGAATACCAGGGGAGTATAAACATAACTTTATTGAAAAGATTGTTGTAGATAATGGTAGTCCGGTTATTCTTACTCCTGCTAATATAGATGGATACATAAATAAACCAATACATCTCGTTAGTCCATTCTGTTGTAATCACAGAGATGGCGTGTGTGAGCGATGTGCTGGATATGGTCGTGGTAGGCTTATTAAGTATATGCCACCAAATATCCATATAGGACTATTAGCAGCATCTGTCATAGCTTCTATCATATCACAGAAGATTCTATCTACCAAACATCTAACCTCTAACTTTTCTATTCTGTATTCACTACCACAAGACGCAACTAACCTTCTATTTGTATCAGAAGACTCTATCTTCTGGAAAGAACAGTTGCGTGCTAACTTTAAACGGTTAACTGTTCGTGTACCAATAGATGCTATCTCTATGGCTGAAGACATTAGGCTTGACGTATTGCCTATAGCAGAAAACTTCAGTAAGCTAGCGTACATTGAACTGTTGTCAAATGGTGTAGTTAAACAACATATCAATCTTGGTGAAGGAAAGATGCTTCCATATCTTTCTGAAAACACCCTAAGGTATATGAAGGATTATCCAGACTGTGTAGATATTACATCAGACTATGTGGATATCAAACTAGAAAACTTTCAGGTTAACCAACCGTTCTGTAAGTATATCGTTCTAAACGATGATATGTTGGCATACCATACTCGTGTAAGTGCATTCATGAGTACACATATTAGGAATCATACAACGGTTGGTGGGGCTCTAAATGAATTCTCCTCAACGGTGTTTGATAAGAGTAGCATTGACTTCTTCTATCTGGAAATGGTATTGCGGTCATTCAATATATCTGGACCTGATGAATATGCTATTCCTAAGATAGAGGATATGAATAATACTTACTTTGGTGGAATGTCTCATGTCATTACAAATAGAACACTATCTATGAAGTTATCATTTGAACGGCTTGGTGACTATCTAACCATACCATCATCGGTACTTCGTGTACGACCTGCCGGCATGTATGCGCCATTCTACGGAATTGTTTAATAGGAAGGAAAGTCGGGGTAGCATAAAACTACCCCGATATATACACTATGGCAAAACTTCAAATAATAAAAGGAACAACTAAAGCTATACTTAAAATGTCGATAACGCATGAGTATGCGCATCTTATACAATCAGTAACGAAAGATATATTGACAGACTACGAGTGGGATATGCGTAATAATAAGAAAGTTCCATTACGTAGTTTCTCATATTACGATTCGGTAGAAAAAGAACTAAGAATACCCATCAATGGTTTATCTTATATGCTAGTCATGTTGGATAGCGTTGGTGCTGAATATGAGATAATAGAAGAAGCTTGGTATCCAGAGCGAGATATACAACTAAAGATGAGAAGTGATTTCGTTCCGAAAGAAGAACAAATACCTATTATAGACTATCTGTCTAGTAACGATCCGGTTAGAAAAGGGTTAGCAACTGCTACGGGCTCTGGTAAAACTGTATCTTCTATAGCTGGTATAGTTAAATACGGTAAAGCAGCAATCATCATTGTATCGGGTCTACATGAACAATGGATAAGGCAGATTAAACATTTTACGGATATTGGAGATAACATATATCTTATACAGGGCTTTCAGTCTTTAGCTAAACTTATGGACTCTGAGTTTAAGCCGGCTATTATTGTATTTAGTCTAGAAACATTAAGATTATATGTTACTCGTACTGGGCACTACCAATCAGTTCCATCGTTTGATGAATTTCTAAGATACTTTGGCATAGGTGTGAAGATTATGGATGAGGTGCATCTTAACTTTCATGCCCAAACTTTAATAGATCTAAATTCCAATGTGCATAATAACATATATCTAACAGCTACATTTGATGCATCTAATCGCTATACCAAAAAGATATTGGATTTAATCTATCCATCATATATGCGATATGGTGAAGATTCTTTTGCCAGATATATCGATGTGTTCTGTTACAGGTTCAATGGAGAGGTTCCAGAGAAAGCCTGTTCGCTACAGCGTGGCTATATGCACAATAGATATGAACGGTATCTACTTAAGAGACCACATTTTCTTGATAGGTTCTTTAATAATAGAATTATAATCATCTTACAGGAGCAATATGTATTGAAACGTGCTCCAGGAGAAAAGATGCTTATATATTTTGCTAGGCTGTCTATGGTAGAGGCTGCCGCAGAATGGCTTAAGAAAGAACTACCTAAATTAAATGTTGTCGTGTATGTTGGTGGGGTAAAAGATAGTGTTATAGATGATGCTGATATACTTGTTACAACTCCTAAGAAGAGTGGTACTGGTACAGATATTAAGAACTTGATATTCGTACTTAACACGGTGAGCTTTAAAACACCCGTAGCAACAGAACAACTACGAGGACGTCTTAGACAGCTCAAAGATGGTAAGACTCCTGTATATGCTGAGCTAGTTGATGTTAATGTTAACTCGCAAGTTAGACACATGATGCATCGGGCTGCGGTTCATAGAAACAGCGCCAGATCATATACGATTGTAAACTTATAATGCTAGTAAGAGGTTGGGACACCCCAACCTCTTACTTATTTTTTAGTGTAGTTCAAACTATTTCATTTATATATAACTATAGTGAGCATAAGGATATAAGTTACATACGTAGCTGCCTATATGCTGTGTATTTAGGTTGAAAGGAACTACCATGAAGAAAGTTATCAACGTGAACGTAGCCATTGAGTTGGATGAAGAAGTGTTGACCCACATGCTGAAGACCGAGAAGTTGAACGCGTGTCGGCGCATCGTGGAATGCATTCCGGAACTCCGGGGTGCGTTGTCGAAAATTGTCGAGAAGAAGTTTTTCTCATCGGGGGTCCGGTCGGCTGTTGATGAGACCTTCGCCGAGGGGTTCTCCTCGACGAAGACCGATGCCAAGGAGTAATCCTTGGCGGTGTCGGCGACCCACCCAGCGTAACAGCTGGGTGGGTATTTTTTTATTTCATACTATTTATATTCATTGTCGTTCTAATAGAAGTCCCATACTTATTTTTTTCATTTGAAAACAATCTTATGAGTCAATAACGTATAAGGAGATTTTACACTATGACAACACATGTTCGTATATCTGGTGCTGGCGCTACTAATTGTAATGGCGACTATGCAATATTAAATGAACTAAAGACTGGTTATGATAGAGTATGGATGCTAGGAGATACATATCGTATCTACTATCATAATGGTTGGAAGATATCTAATGCTGAAGTATCCACTATCTTCTACAAGTTAGTATCAGTTACAACCGATGGTACTACTGAGATAATATCTACGACTGGTGAGGGTATTGAACATCCATGGGATACTGAAAATTGTATATGGGTTTCTATTCAAGCAAACTATAACCCAATACCTTCTGTTTTAGCTATTACTATAAATGATACTATATCTGAAACCTATACTGAAACAGAAGCAGATGGTACTATAGTAACTGTTACTAAAATTACTAACCTAACAACTGGTTATGTTAGGTATGAGCGAGTAGTCAATAAAACTATCTACGATCATGAAATAACTACACATAATAGATATGTTGCTCCTATGTTGATGATAGGACGAGTATATCAATTTAGGTTTGTGAGCGATTTTGCATCATTGGGATATCAGCCTAACCTAGAAGATGCAGACCCTCTAAAAGGTATCTATCGTGTTGATCGCATGATTACTTATTTTGAATTGATTACAACTGGCATAGATCTATTTAAGACTTTATATGAACCACTCGGACTTAGTAAGGAACTCTACGATAAAGACTTCCATAAACTAGGTAACACAATGGTATATAAATTAACAGATGTTACAGATGAAACATCAAACATTTATATGCCTCTTATCTTTATAGAAGGAACTCCAGATAGTACTATTAACAGCTATAACAAAGTTATGCTATCAATAGACATTGGTGCACACTTTGATGTCACTCTACTTCAAGATATTAAGAATATTATAACTGATGTTCTGAAAGCTCGTTGGGGTATTACAGGTAGTGCTAATCTTGGTGTATATGAAAAGGTGTGGCTACCAGAGTCGTATTATGCTACACTCGTTGAAGATAGAGCTGAGATTAGAAAAACCATCTATAGAGAAGAAGGCAACGTTCTAGCAAATCAACTGTTCTATGTAGAACAAAATGAACTCTATAAGCGATATCAGGATGTATCAGCTAAGTTAGCAACGTATGAAGAAATCATAGAGAACCAGTAAGGGAGTATTATGCTTATTAAAACCGACCTATCCATGATGGATCTTACTGGCAGTAACGAAGCCTTTAAGCGAATAGCCATCCCATTTCGCATATATAAAACTAGTCAAGTTATCAGTCTAGGCGAACCAGCATATACCGATAGTGTAGTTGTTGAGATCATGTCTGGAGATACACTAGTAAGTTATACATCTTTTACTAAGGGTGTTGCAGACGAAACAGCAATAGCTAGAGCTAAATATGCAGGAACACAAGTAACCCCAACTCCTGTTGAATTTACAGCGACACTTATAAATAGTCTAACAGTAACGGGATATACATCATCTGAGTTTACTGTATATGTAACCTACCAAGCGTTGTATCATGATACTGTAAATATGGTTGATGATATCGTAGGGCCCTCATACTCACCAGGACTTATGAGTTCTGTACTTAATCAGTTATCTTACTTGAATAACATACTGCCACCTATCCCTGATATAACTTCTGACGATATAAATAGTATACAAGTGTTAGCGGAAGATATCACTGGTGAGTCTAATGACAACTATATACAGGACGAAATTCACCTGCAAGTAAATACACTTGCTAATAGATTCGTAGTACGTCCTGCTAACGGGTCTTTCTATAAGAAAGATCTTGTAGTAAAACTAAATGATGTTACACTTGTAGAGAACGTTGGGTATAAGGTAGTGGGCATTAACCTTGGTAAGACTCGTGTAACTACTAGCAACGATAGTGTATATGACTATATTGTTATTCTTGCTGAGGTAGCATCTGGTGCCGCGGTATCTATAACTTATAGAGCATTTGGTGGTATGGTTTGTCCTGCTGCTATGAATCAGACAAGAACTCTACTTAAGAATATTATTGAGTACATTAAACTTGGTAATTTTATTACAGTAGATACACTAAAAGATCATCCCCTTATCATCTATATTTTGGATAGACTTAATCTTATTGAGAATATGCTTAATATATCTGCGCCTATTACATATCTATACAGCTCATCAGCTGTTGATAGTTGGGTTAATATAGCCCATGTAGCACCAGATGGCATAACTGGACTTGTAGATAGTAAAGGTGTTGGTCACTTTAGAGTACGCACAGAGAAGTATTTCGCTGAGATTAAACTTAATTACGACTTGACATCTACAGGTAAAGTACTAAGTTCCCATACTGTAAGCAGCTGGGCAACAACTATAGACCAAGATAAAATATCACATATATCTACGAGAGTGTGTCCTAAGTTCCGTATACTCTGGAACTCAGACTCTGTTAACTCAGGCCTTGTCCTACAGATGTCTGTAACTAGATCTGTAGCTAAAGATATATACGTAGAGATACAGAACTATGGCGGCGCGTTTAGTACGTGGACTATGTTACCATCCACAGGTGTTGTATTAACTCCAGTTACCACTACTACAACATTACCTGATGATAGTGTGTGGAATAGCGCTGAATCTACCTCACTACAATCTAATGTAGTTGTTGCAAGTGGAAAAGGGTATGCTATATTCGTCGGTAACATTCCAACACATCTACTTGATCCACATACTTATACCTATGATATAACCGGAGATCCTGAGGATAACACAACTCCTATTATGACTAAGCATACTGGACTACCAGTTGCATCGCTTATAACAGGATCAGATGTGCTTATAGGTGAAGTTGATGCGCTTGTATTTAAGGTATATGATCGCTATGCTGGTACTATGATATCGAAAGTATCAGACAACTTGAGTATAGCTGGAGAAACAGTGAAAGCCTCTGCTATGTATTTTGACCAAGATATGTGCTCAGTAGAAGGCACTCTTACTAAGACTGAGGGTGGTTATAACCTATGGGTGGGAGCTACTACTGGTACACACAGCGTTGTTAATGAACGCTTTGATCTTCGTCAAATAGACATACTATTCAAAGGAGCTATAAACCATGCTTAAGTTAGGAATTTATGTAGATGGGCTGAGTGTCCCAGGTAATACAACTGATATACGGGCTGCTATTATCTATGACGATGCAACCTATACTCCAGCCAATATTATCATGGATGGTATTACGAGATATAATCTATACTCAAGAGCATTTAACTATATTAAAGATGTTGATGGTAATATAATTGATCCTATGTATCTATTAAACAATATAGATAAATATCAATATGTTGTTGGCGAGATATCTGCACCAACAGGAAGTCTTGATGATAATAGAAAATTAGATGTATTAGATGAAACTATACCATTAACATTTATGCGTGCCAATACTGTTAATAATTTTGGTATACTATAATACTATACGGTGTAGTTCAAATCAAATATACATATATATAACTAATTTGATTGTACGACGCATTAAGTTGTATGATCTGGGGTATGATGTTGGCTCCATAAGCAGATGCGGGTTGATCGCCGCACGAGCACTTTCATCCTGTCTGAGCTGGTTACTCAGATATGTATAATATCCCGATTTAACCAGTCGGTAGAACTTGGGACAAGTGTAACCGCAGAAATGAAGTTGCGCTCACAACGCCCTAAAAGT
>Ga0172378_10007021_pt1 | contig 10486 bp, 12 predicted proteins | sample GrowelOW332metaG_FD_119755 | JGI IMG/M metagenome (GOLD analysis project Ga0172378, IMG submission 119755) | Groundwater microbial communities from an aquifer near a municipal landfill in Southern Ontario, Canada - Pumphouse #3_1 metaG | ecosystem: Environmental > Aquatic > Deep subsurface >... | reverse complement strand
TTGGCCTTAATCCGCTTCTTGCGGTGCAGAACATCGCCATGGTCAATGGACGGCCTTCCGTGTACGGTGACGCGCTCACCGCAATCGTTATGGCAAACCCCGAGACCGAGAAATACGAGGACGGGTATAAGGACGGCGGAAAGACCGCATATTGCAAAATCACCCGTAATGGAATCACCATGTACCGTGAGTTCTCTGAGGAAATGGCGAGAAAGGCGGGGCTTTGGGAACAGAACACTTGGAAAAAGTATCCGCAACGTATGCTCCTATGGAGAGCCAAGGGATGGGCAATCCGTGACCTATATTCGGATGTACTCATGGGCATGTGGTCGGTCGAGGAAGCGAGGGATATGCCTCCCATCCAAGATGCGGAATATGTCGATATCAGCAGCCATGCGCCCGAGGAACCACCCAAGGAAGAACAAGTGCAGGAACCTGAAAATCATCAGGAAGAGGAACAGGCAAGCGGGGGCGAGCAACCGGACATATTCTCGGACGGAGGATTGTCCTGATAGCCACGCATTGGCTTTAAATTCGCACACGGCGGGGTTTTCGCGGTGAAAGCGGGATAATTACCCGCCAACCGCAAACACTTCGCCATACAGCCAAAAAACAAAAGAGAGGTATATATGAATAAAATCAATAATGACAGGCAAAAGCAGATTGATACTGCGTCAAAGAATTTGTCCTTCGAGGTTTTCTCAAACATGATTGTAGATGGATGGAAGCTTTCCTTCCAAAACAGGATCAGGCAATTGCTCAATGAACATCCGGAGGCGAGCAAAACCAATGACACATGTTTTGAAAAGCCATGGGAAACCTACAACTTGTTCACTGGATATAAGAGGCGATTTTATTTCTCGGATAATCCCGTTGAGAGTGCGGAGAAGTATTTCGCTTTGAATTGCCAATATGTGCCAGAGAAAACGGATTCTGCCCACAAGGAGCCACAGAAAGAAGCGAGGTGAAAAAAATGAGACACAATGAGGAAGAAACGCTCGGGAAACACTGCATCTATGATGCGCAGATATGGAAAATTGTCGGGCTTACATTCAATGCGCTCGGTACTTTTGTCACCATACGTAACGCAAAGGATAAGAGCGAGAAATCAGTGAGATTTGATGAGATTCAAGTCAAGGAGGAGATGTGATGGAGATGTCTGATATTTTCAAGAAATTCAGGAAAGACGATGATTCCGCGAATGATATGAACTGCACCGATGCTGTAAGGCAATTTATCACCATATGGCCTATCGGAGCATCAAAATATTGTTGGCAGATAGAGGATGGGGTGCGTAAGATTTTGCGTCACAATGGGTCAAGGAACCATCCCACAGGCGCATCCATTATGCGGAGGTTCCATGAGAACAGGGAGGCTGCGCACATCGTATGCGAGAGACACGCGGACAAAAGCTTTTTTATTAAAGGGCGTGTTTCCTAATGCGCAAAAAATTGTTCAGAAAACAGGAAATAAGGTGTTGAGAAATGTCAAATGATATGAGGATCGACCTGAACTTCGTTGACCATCCGAAGGTAAAAAGGCTCATAAGAAAAGCTGGGTACGAGGCTTTTTATGGGCTTCTTAGGATTTTTTCCATCGCCGGGAAAATGTACACGAAAGGGGTGTTTAAGGATTGCGATACGGATGACATTGAGGATTTTGCGGACTGGCATGGAAAGCCTGGTTTATTTGTTGAGGTTATGGTTGAGGTAGGGTTGCTGGTTCAAGGAACTGATGGGTATTATATAATACATGACTGGGATCAACACCAGCCATGGATATATCACTCGGATGTAAGGAGTGAACAAGCGAGAAAAGCCATCGAAACGAGATGGGGGAAAAGGGAAAACAGTCAAATCAATGCGTCAAATACGGTCAGTATACGGAACGAATACGGAACGAATACGGAAAGTAATACCCCGTATCCTTCTCCTTCTCCTTCTCCTTCTCCTTCTCCTTCTCCGTATCCTTCTCCTAATCATGAAGAGAAAGATAAATGTGAAGATAATAAGATTATCTCGTCGCAAGTCAAACCCGATTCAATTTTTTTGAGTCAAGCTAGGGAGCTTGCCTCGTTGCTTTTGTCAGAATCAAGGAAATCAGACCCTAAGCTGAGAATCGGAAAAGACAAGCAAACCATCGAGCAATGGGCTAAAGACATCGAAAAACTTTTAAGGATCGACCAGAGGTCATTCGATGATGTGAAATCCGTTATTCTTTGGTGCAAGACGATTGGCAATTTCTGGTTGCCTAACATACTGAGTGGGAAAAAGCTTCGTGAGAAATTTCCAACCATGCACTCGCAGATGATTTCAAAACCTATGGGAAATTATAGGCAAGAAAAGAGGTTTAAGCCTGAATGCACCCCGGACGCGAATCCTAATGAATTCAATCACATTGACTGATTTTTATTTTTACGCTTTAGATGACTATTGGGATTTCAACGGATATGCGGTAAAACGAAGCCACAGCGAATGCAAATATAAAAGTTAAGGAATTATACTACCTGATGTTTTGCGTTGGTTATAGAGAAGATTTTGAAAATCAAGGAGTTTATGGAGATGACAACAAAAGAGGCGATTATGGATACCCTTAGGGGTATTGAGACGATTTCCGAGGAGCAGTCCGAGCAAGAAGAAGCGAGGAAGATGGCAATGAAACATGAGCAATATGTCAACGATTCCATCTCCAAGATGCCGGCGAGGTACAGGGATTTTTGCTTTGAGGATTATGTGTTTTACGGCACTGACGAGCAAATAAAAAGACAGCAGAAACTTATCGAATATCTCAAGGACGGGAAATCTTTGGTAATGTATGGGAACAATGGCACAGGCAAGACGATGCTTGCCTTTTCGTCCATGAAAAACCAATTGTCGCTTGGTAAGACCGTCAAGTACATTACGTTCATGGAAATCATGGACGAGGTGCACCAATATTTTGGAACTGACAAGGCGATCGGAGAATTGGTATCATTCTACTCAGGATTTGATTATTTGGTGATTGATGAGATTGACAAGTCGTATGGATCGAAGTCAGAGCTTATCAATTTATTCCGTATCGTAAATAATCGGTACAATGAGGAAACCCCTACCGTACTTATCACCAACGCAGGGCAGGTTGACGCTACGGATTCTGATGGAAATATGAGGCTCGGTGTGATAAATTCCATAGGCAGAAGCTCCTATGAGCGCATTGTAGAGGATGGTACGGCAATCTACATGGATTGGGAATCTTATCGGAAAACCCACAGGAATGTGAAATAAATTGGATGTCACATAAATCACTTGACATTGGTATAAATTGACTTATAATTACTACAAGATTATCTAAAAGGAGTGGTCATGAATACAAAAATATTTAAGCAAAGCAGTACAATCGACAAGGCGATCAAGAAGGCAAGGGATAACGCAAAAATTAATCCATCACAATTGCGTCATGAGTGGCAGGATGTCTCGCTTTCAAAAGAGGAGCGAAAGGGAAAGACTCTAGATGAGCTGAAAGAATTGCGCATCAAGAAGCTTGAGGAACAGAAGAAAAACCGAATCGAAATGCGCAAAGTTGAACAAGAAAACAATATGACGCTTTTGGTAGAAAAAGCAACGAAAAGGCAAGCGAAAATGCTCAAGACTATAAAGGAAAATGCTGATTAATACCTGACACCTTTTGACACCAGCGTGGCCACCCTCTTCTGAGCGGTGGCTTTTTTCATGTCAGCAATCTTGGGTTGTGTCTTCAGGTGCTCCTCAAGCAATTTATATTCTTTTTCTCCGAAACTATGGAGATTCAGCTTATAAAAGCACACAAAATTATAGTTTGTGCAATCCAACACCTCATTCCTATCTCGTTCTGTCACCCAAAGTCCATGTTTGTATTTTGATGAAGGCGGTATGAATTTTTCAGCGGTGAGTTGTTTGTAATATTCCTCATCATAATCATCCGGAAAGTACATCATATACGGGGTGTTAAGAACCACTCCGTCCTGTACTTGTTCTTTGCGCAACAGGTTTGCGTACACTTCGCTTTTAAGCGTGTTTACCCCCACATCGTAATATTTGTATGAAGACCCATAATACTGAGCGTTTTTTTTATCTTTTTTATTTCCGCCCTTATCCTCCTTTTCCATTGATATTCTAGAAACCATATTTGGGTTCCCTCTGACAAGGAAAAATCTTGGGTTGTTCATGCGCATCCAGAAAGCGTTGACCTGTGGGGTGAAATGTCCCCTGTCCATCGCATTCGCAAGCATCTGCATGGGAACGCCGTCCTCACGGTAGAATGTCTTTCTGAGCACCATCTGTTCATAGTCATTCCAGCATTGGTTGTTGACGTTCTCAACCGTAGTTCCGGGTGGACACATGATCTGGTAGTAGTCAATGGAAAAGCACCTTCCGTTCCGTCCCCACCCCTTTATCTCGACCTCTATCCTGTTTTGCTGCACGTCGGCACCGCTGGTAAGCACAAGCACTTCCTGAGGAATCTGCCCGCGGTGATATCGGCTCTCCCTCTTAGCCTTGATATATAGCTGTTCCCAATCGGGTTTGTCCACACCGGCTTCATAGGGAAGCGCAAGGATGTTGTTGTAAAATGATGTCATTGGTGAGTGATTTCCCTTTTTCAACTCATCACTTGCAATAAGATATTCGGTAGCTATGGAAGCCCATGACTTCCATGGAGAATAAAGATTTGACATCCAGAATCCTATGGCAGTAGGATCGGTTGGGTTCTTGTTTGTCGGTATCCATTGCTTGTTTTCTACCATTCGTTTTTTGTAATGCTCGTCAATTTTTTTATGGCATTTGGGGCATTCATACCAGACATTTTTTACAAGTTGTCCTTCGAAATTGAATCGCATCCCGTCCCAGAGGAATTCTATCCATTCACCACAGTGTGGGCATTTTACAAACGGATGACGCTTATCGGTAGTTTCATATAGCTTCGCAATCTTGCTGTCTTTATTTGTAGTGGTTGAACTGACTATAAGTTTTCTTCCAGGAAACGTTGATGATCGTTCACCTGCAAGAGCCTCAACCGTTCCTTGTCCCTCTACGTTGTCAGGCATCTCATCAAACTCATCAATTATTACTATTTCGCAAGGAGTTGACTTGAGTGAAGCCGCTGACTGCCCACTACCAAGCTTAAGGAACCCTCCCGCGAATTCCTTGTAGTTTGCCGTATCTCCTTTTGAGTTGGTCCGTGTACTTCCAATACGCTCCTTGAGGTCAGGGTTGGAGTCTATCATTGGGTTTATGCGTGTCTTTACCAACAGCTTCCCTTGTTCCGCATTGCTGAATACGAACAGGATGGAGGTGGGGGAATTTACGGCATAATAATACACCACATTCAGTTCGACCTGTGTCTTCATGAGCTGGGTCCCTGTCCAGAGCACGATTTTCCTGTATTTGCTGGAAGGTGAACATGCGTCCATCGGTTCCTTGGCATAAGGCGTGCGGGAAAGTCGGTATGGTCCCGGCTCCGCATCGCGCGATGAGAGCTGGAGGTGCCCATCGCAAAACTCGCTGATGGATATGAGTGGCTGTGGCTCTATCGCCTTGAGAACCTGCTCCCATACCCATTCGCGTTGGTCTTTTCGCTTGGAGGTTTTATTGCTTTTCTGTGCTCTTGGATTTCTTGGCAATTTCCTCCGCCTCCTTGTCAAGTTCTTCCTTATGAGCCTGTATGTCGGTAAGGATGGAATTGGTCTCCTTCTCGATGGTGTTCTTTATTTCCGTCTGCAAATCGGCGCTTGCGTCGTCATTGATGGTTATCCCATTGTTGATGCACCACGCCTTCACGATTCCCCATATGTCAAGCGCTGTACGGTTAGGCAACGCCTTCACCCCGTTCTTTAATCCTCCAAGAGTGGCAAGAATGACTGCTATCACCTCGTTTTTTGGTATGAGCAGTCCAAGTTCGACCTTTAGTTTCGCCTCAAGACGGTCAGCCTTTGCCTTGCGTTCGCGCCAATCCTGATAGGCTATTGTGTTTTTCTTTGGTATTTTACCTTCATCATCTTCTGGCTTTTGTGCATCAATCTTTTTGGAAAGCTCTTCCTCGACATCAAGGTTCTCAACTTCGTCAACAGGTGGTATTTCCGGCACCGGGGGCAAACCTTTCTCAAGTGATGTTTTTTTGTTGTTTGCGGTTCCGCTACCGGAAAGCGAATCAGATCGGTTTTCCTCCCACCGTTCTTTTTCGGTGAGGAAGTTTATCATCCCTGTTTTCTTGTCAAGCTCGATTCGCCCCCTCTGTACACCACGGGTAACTTGGGATCTGTTTATTCCCATGCGCCTTGCGAACTCTGCTTGTGTTATCAGCTCTTTTTTTGTTCTGGCCATACAAATAGCTCCTCAACTGATATATCATGATTATTTACCGAAAGCAAAGAAAAGGAGAAGATGCCGGAGGTAAGCTGATGTATTTCGCTCAATTTGTTTTTGTCAAGACGGAAACCATAGTCACGTAAAACAGCGAGGAGGCTTTCTCTCCCCGTGCATATTCGCTGTGATCCATCGGTGAGGTCTTGCACAAGATAATCGATTCGTCTGCTCATATGCACCACCTATGAGCCATAGTATACACTACCCATAGCGTATTTTGCAAACAATAAAATCTTATCACACTACAAATAGGCAGTGTTGAACATAAAATGTTATTATTTATGTAAAAATAATGTCATACTATACCCATGGCAAAAACATATGCCGAGCAGTTGGCGGAGACGGAAGCAAGACTCGACGCGTGGGTGAAGGCGGAGACAAGTATCGCCTCTACGGGGCAATCCTATTCGTTTTCCGATGGTGATACGCGCCGTGAGCTTACCAGGGCAAATCTCAAGGAAGTCCATGCGATGGTCGTGTATCTGCAAGGTCGGGTTTACCGTCTTGAGCGTCTTGTTGCGGGAACCGGCGCACCACGAATTATGCATATGAGAGGAATCTAGGCATGATACTCGATAAGGATGGACATCAGATAAGAAGCTCTGTGAACAATATGCCCCGGCAAAAGGGAAGCTCCATCTATAATGTGCGCTCGCGCTCGCATCAGACTGACAATTATATATCAAACTATCCCGTGAATCTTAACTACATGATGTCTGCCGAGCATAATGCTGGACAACAGAAAGCGCTCAGCCTGTTTTTCGAGAATCCCATAGCCTCCGGCATAGTAAACACCATCGTGGATGGCTCTATTGGAGGGGGGCTTTCTTTGGAGAGCGCTCCGAATTACAAGATTCTCGGCATGGACGAATCAGAGATTAAGCCTGTCAAGGATATGATCGAATGGTATTGGTCCATGTGGACGAAAAATCCGATTCTGTGTGACACATATGGCAAAAAAACCTTCGGATTCCTTCAAAGGGAAGCTTACACCAACGCCTTGGCATCAGGTGATATGCTTCTCCATATCAGACTTAACAGGATTTCCGACAATGCCGGACTGTTGCTTCCGAGAATCCAGAACATCTCTGGACAGGCGGTGATGAGCCCGAACAGGAGCGACAGCGATACGATAAAGGGCGGGGTGGAGACTGATTCCTTAGGGCGTGAGATTGCCTATCATGTGGCAAAAGCAAACACCAATGCATGTATTCCCGAAACGGAGCGTGTGTCACGCTATGGGACGCGAACCGGCAGACTGCAATATAATCTCGTGGTTACCGGAGATGTCACCCCCGGTCAGATACGTGGGCGTTCCATCCTGCTCCGTGTTATGGATCAGATCATCCAGATAGGGCGATACTCAGAGGCGGAGCTGGTCAAAGCAATCGTTCAGGCGAACTATACCGTTTTTCTTGAGTCCGAGACTGAGCTTGACGAGAGCGTGGGAAACGACCCAATGGAGCAGGTGCGCGAAAATTCGGATACATGGGCAGCAATCGACTCTGACGGCAAAGAATTGCCTCCACCGGAAACGCAGGAACAGCAGATGCAATTGGGTCCGGGTGCGATATGGAGGTTGCCTCCCGGATTGAAGGCCACCATGGCGGAATCAAAATCGCCTGTCGCCGAATATATGAATTTCATTGAGGCGCAGATAAAGGTGGCGAGTCTTGGCGTTGATACCCCATATGAGGTGCTTTTAAAGGCATTCAACACCAATTATTCCGCATCGCAAGCGTCAATACAGACGGCGGCACGCAACTGGCGCATCCGTACTGACGGATTCGCCTCACAATACAATCAGATTGCCTACGAGCAGTTCGTCGAGATGCTTGTCAGGCAGAACATCATCAAATGCAAGGGATTCCTTGAGGACCCAATCATGCGCATGGCATGGTGCGAAGCGACTTGGAGAGGTCCTGCCATCCTCAATATCGACCCGCTGAAGAATGTGAATGCAAGCGTACAGGGAATCCGCGCAGGTCTCACCACCCCGAGCATAGAGGCAAGAAGGTTGTACGACAACGACATAGACGATGTGACCGATAGTTTAAGGGCTTATCAGGAAAGGGTCGCCGGGCTTGGGCTTAAGGTTGATTATGGGGATTCCCAATATAAGCCATCAGATGAACAGGGAGATGGAGGGAATGTCAAATGAACGGATATAAGCTTCTGGCAATCGATTCCTCGGTCGAGGCAAGGGCATTCCAGCATATGTCGGTTACTCCGGACATGGCGGCGACCCTTCTCATGAAACGCAATGAGGAACGTCTCGCACAGCTCAACAGCTTGCGGGAGACGGCGATTCTTGAACGCGACTCTAACTGGATGAACGACTGGTACAAGCACACCCATACGCAGGTCATCAAGAATGTGGGGGTCATCAGCATCAATGATGAGCTTACCCATGAGACCGAATGGTATGGGCTTTCCTATAAGATGATAACAAGCGCTCTCAATGAAATGGAAGAGGATGCGGAGGTTGACGCAATTGTTCTTGACATCAATTCCCCCGGAGGCGAGATTTCCGGCCTTTTGGAACTTGCGCAGGCTGTAAAAGACTCGCCGAAGCCTGTTTATGGATATGCCGAGGGGCTCACCGCTTCGGCGGCTCTTCTGCTTATTTCTTGCTGTAAGGAGGTATACTCAACCTCTTCAACCACCATCGGCTCTGTCGGAGTCATGGCGATCGCCTACAATTATGATGAGGCATACAAGAATGCGGGGATCAAGCAGAAGGTTTTCAGGGCTTCCGATTCCCCTAAGAAGAACCTTGACCCATTCGGGGAAGAGGGTGCGAGCGAGGTACAGAAATCGGTCGATGAGAGCATGAAGCTTTTCATCGGGATGTTGGCAGACAACAGGGGCGTTGCCCCTGATGATGCAGTCAAAAAGTTTGGCAAGGGTCTTACATTCCATGCGGACGAGGCGCTCGAGAAAGGCTTGGTCGATGAGATTGTCGAGAACTTTGACGACTGCATGGATAAAATCATGCCCTCTCTTCAAGCAGGGGGTGGAGGTGTACAGATGGCACAGAACACGGAAATGACCATCGATGCTTTGAAGGCACAGTACCCGGAAATCGCCAAGGCGATTGCTGAGGAAGGGCGCGTGGCTGGATTTGCCGATGGCAAAAAGGAAGGGGCTGGGGAAGAGCGGAAGCGAATCGTGGCTCTTGAGGAATTAAGAGGGGTGCGTTGCTCCGAGGAAATCATCAAGGACGCAATCGCAAACGGGGATAGCGCGGAGAAGGCTTCCATGGCGATCCTCAAGGAACAGCAGAAGAATCCCGCACCGGCTCCGGCTAATGTGGGCGCTTCTTTGAAAGAGCTTGAGGAAGAATCAGCAAGCGATACCATCAATCCACTGGCACCTAATCAGAAGAGCAAGGAAGAGAACGGAATCGATGATGCGGTGGCAAAAGCCAAGGCCGCAATCGAAAAGACAAGAAAAGCCTCGAAGGCATAAGGAGAGCGCAACATGGCATTTTATGAGGACAAATCAATTTCCGTAGGGAAACTGTTGATTGATCCGCTTGGGGCTTTGATCACCGAACAGGTGACCTTGCTCAAGCTTGGAACGGCTGCGACCTATCTCAAGGGAAGGTTGCTTGGGAAGATTACCGGAGGTGGCGCTGTAACAGCCGCCGTGACCGCTGACGGCGCGGGGACATCCGGTGCGAACACGGGCACCGGCACTGTGGTGATGGATTCGACTACGCCAATTCTCACAGGATATGCGCTCGGCGCTTATTCGCTCAAATGCATTTCCGCCGCAACCGCTGATCCTGCCGCAGATGCAGTCTTTGAGATTTATGCTCCTAATGGCGCTTATATCGGGAAGACCGATGCAGGAACTGGTGGCGACACATGGGCGAAGCAGGTGAAGTTCGTCATTACCGACAAGGCTACCGCTGGCGAAGAGGTTGCCTTTGCTGTAGGCGATGGGTTCCTTATCACTCTTACACAGGCCGCAAATGCCAATGCCGGGAAACTTGTGGATTACGATCCCGATGCAACCGACGGGTCTGAGAATATCTACGGTATCCTTGGAAATGACGTGACTGTCGGAACCGCTGCGGATGCCACGGGCTCGTTCGTGTATCT
>Ga0172378_10007020_pt1 | contig 10486 bp, 9 predicted proteins | sample GrowelOW332metaG_FD_119755 | JGI IMG/M metagenome (GOLD analysis project Ga0172378, IMG submission 119755) | Groundwater microbial communities from an aquifer near a municipal landfill in Southern Ontario, Canada - Pumphouse #3_1 metaG | ecosystem: Environmental > Aquatic > Deep subsurface >... | reverse complement strand
TTCATTTCTTTAAGAATTGAAGGATTATTCCTAGCAATTGTTACTCTAGGACTTTCTGAAGTCTTATATCAAGTATTCTTAAATGGCGGAGTTCTAACAGGTGGTCCAAATGGGACTAACTTAAGAGGCTATCCAAATATATTTGGTTTACAACTTGATAGGACTATGACAATGTATATGGTCTTGATCTTCTTAATAGCACTACTTATTGTTACGTACAACTTAATAAATAGTCCTACTGGGAGAGCAATGTTGGCAATGAAAAATTCAACATCTGCTGCTCAAGCCATGGGAATTAGTTTGATGAAATATCGCTTGTTAGCATTCGTTTTATCAACAATGTATGCTGGATTAGCTGGAGCATTGTTTATGAGTTTTGTAAGATATACAGACCCATATTCTTATTCTATAATGTTTAGTTTAAATATTCTTGCTGCTTGTATATTTGGAGGCACAAGAAATTTGTGGGGCGTTATGGCTGGTACATTACTTGTATTTGGATTGGTCCCAATGTTTTTACAAGATGTTACATTTTTACGAACAAACTCTTGGTTATTTAATGTTATTATAGGAGGCTTGTTAATCCTTATTGTTCTTTTCTATAAGGGTGGCGTTGTTCAATTATTCACTAACATAAAATATCGCTTTAGAAAGTCAGTAGAAAGAGCGAAGGTGAAAAAGTATGGCTATGATTAAGAAATTATTTAATAAAGAGTCACAACTTGTTCACAAAGTTGAGAACTACGAATATAGATTAAACGTTTTAGATAAACTTCCAGAATTAAAACAAGAGTCTTTAGATAGGAGATTAAATAGTAGATTAAATGATAAAAAATTCCTTTCTTCAAGAAAATTAATTAATCTTGAGAAAGATTCTGTACCATCAGAGCAACTTTTTGAAATGGTTTCTAAGGATAAATATGAAAAATTAGAAAAAAAGAACAATTTGATGTATCGTGCCTTTCGTCAGAAAGTTTATAAAGAAGAAAATATCCTTGATAAAGATTATAAAGTTGTTAAAGAAGTATCAGTAGATGGCAAGAAAAAAATCGATGATTATAAAAAACAGCTTGCAAAGGAATTAAAAGAAAAATATGAAGCTGAAAGAAAAGCTTATTTGAGCGCAAACACTCACAAAACTGCTGAATATTTAGCTGGTGCTAAGAAAATATATGAAGAAGCCTTAGCAATTGAAGAGAAAAAGCTTTCTTTGAGTCAAGAAAATTTGAAAAATAAATATGATCAAATTTTAAAGAATTATACAAAAAGGCAAGAAGATAAGAAATTATCCTTGCAAAAGAAATATACTGTTGCAAAAGAGCAATTAAAGAAAGTTGTTGCTGCAACAGAGAAAGACACTTCGGCCTTTACTTTACCAGAGGATGTTATTTTAAGATTAGATAATCTTTCTATGCATTTTGGTGGATTGAAAGCAGTTGATGAACTCTCGTTTGATGTTAAAAAAGGCGAGATTTTCGGTCTTATTGGTCCTAACGGAGCTGGTAAGACGACGGTGTTTAACTGTATTACTCAATTCTACAAACCAACTAGTGGTAAAGTTTGGTATAAAAACAGGGAAGGACAAACAATTTTACTAAATGATTACAAAGTTCACGATGTAATTAAAACAGGTATTGTAAGAACCTTCCAAAACGTTGAACTAATTGTTGAGGTTAGTGTTCTAGAAAATTTACTTATCGCTGCACACACTCAATATAAAACAACCTATTTTGCACACATGATTAACTCTAAATTTTTGAATCAAGAAGAAGCTATTTTGACTAAAAAAGCTGATAAAGTATTAGAATATTTGGATTTGTTGCAATATAGAGATGTACCTCCAGTAGGATTACCATATGGAATATTAAAAAGAATTGAATTAGCAAGAACTCTAATGGCTAATGCAAATCTAATAATCCTAGATGAGCCTGCTGCAGGATTGAATGACAATGAAACTATTCAATTAGCATCAACAATTAGAAAAATTGCCAAAGATTTGGGCGCTACAATATTCCTTGTTGAACACGATATGGGATTAGTTATGGATATATGTGACCATATATGTGCTATTTCTTTTGGAAAGAAATTAGCTTATGGAACACCAACTGAAATCCAGAAAGATAAAGTTGTTCAAGAAGCATACCTAGGAAGCGAGGTTGAATAATATGGGGAACAAAATTTTAGAAATTAAAGATTTACGTGTCTCATATGGGGCAATCGCTGCTTTAAAAGGTGTTAACATTGATGTTCCTGAAGGAAGTATCATTGCCTTATTAGGAGCAAATGGTGCTGGCAAGTCGACTACACTAAGAGCGATAAGTGGTGTTGTTAAAGTTGGCAGTGGTCAAATTTTGCTTGAGGGCAAAGACATAACCAATGAAAGAGTTTATCAAATAGCTCATAAAGGGGTTATTCAATCACCAGAGGGAAGATTAATTCTTAATGGTTTAACAACAGAAGAAAATCTTAAAGTAGGAGCTTATGCTCTAAAAAGAAAAACTACTGTTGATGAAAAAGGTAAAAAAATTACAAAAAGTGTAAAACAACAAATAAAAGAAAATTTGGATCTTGTTTATGGCTATTTTCCAATTTTGAAAGAAAGAAGAAATCAACAAGCCAACACATTATCTGGCGGAGAGCAACAAATGTTAGCTATCGGTCGTGCATTAATGGCTAGTCCAAAAGTATTGTTGTTAGATGAACCATCACTAGGCCTGGCTCCACTGATTGTAAGAGAGATTTTTGAGATTATTAAGAAAATTAAGAGTGAAGGTAATACTATTTTAATTGTAGAGCAAAACGCTTACCAAACTCTTAAAATAGCTGACTATGCTTATGTGCTTGAGCTAGGAAGCATAAGTATGCAGGGGACTGGACAAGAATTGTTGAAAAACGAGAAATTGTCAGAAGCATACTTAGGAGGCAAATCAAGCAAAGAATAAAACCAAATTGTGTCTCATAAGAAGGAGGAAAATTTATGAAAAAAATTTGGACTACAGTAGCATTGACTGCAGCATTACTTGTCGCTGGTTGCGGCGGTAGCAAAACGTCATATGCACAAGGTGTTAGTGAAGACGAGATTAAAATCGGTGCTGTCATTACATCTACAGGTTTATATGCCGCTGTCGGAGTTCCTTATGGAAACTTCTACAAATCATTCGTAGCTTACATTAACGCTAATCAAGATGACTATGCTGATGCATTAGATGGCAAAAAGCTTAACTCAATCATCTATGATGAAGGCGGAGATGGCGCAGTTGGAAAAACATATGTTCAAAAATTAATCAACGATGATAAAGTATTCTCATTAGTTGGAATTCTTGGAACATGGAACTTAGTTGCTGCTCAAGCTGAACTTGAAACAGCAGGTATCCCTTCAGTTTACTTTGGTACAGGTTCATCATATCAAATGTACGAACCAGCAGTTGGCGATCAAAGATATATGATGGGTGTTCAACCTTTATACAAGACAGAAGGAAGATTAATGTACCTACGTGCATTAACATCATTCGACAATGTTCAAAAGATTGGTGTTATCCACTCTTCAGCAGATGATGGTTTATCATTAAAAGCTGGTATTGAAGCTCAAGCAGCTTTAGATACACGTACAAATAAACCTACAATCGTTTATCAACAAGTTACAACAACAGTAGCTGCTGATATGACTTCTCAAATTGAAGCAGTTAAAGACTGTGATGTTATTATTGCTGCAGCTAACCAAGCTTATTTCAAAGCTATTTATCCAGCAGTTCAAACAAACGCTGCCTCAAGAGGAAAGCCAATTATTACTACATACGTTAACATTGCCCCAACAAATATGCCAGAAGAAGCTGTTGAAGCAAACAATTCTGATATTTATGGTGCTGCATGGGTCGTATTTAATGAAGTTGCTGGTTCTTCAGCAGAAGCCGACAGACGTTTAGCTGATTATGCAGAATACTGCAAAGTAGTTGATGCAAACGTTGGTGGATTCATTCCTGAAGATCAAAAAGCTGCTTATAAAGTAAATGCTTATGCAATGTCTTCATTTATAGCTTTAAAAGCATTCTTAGTCGGTTTGGAAAGAGTTAATGAAGCTAAAAAAGAATTAACTCCTGAAAACTACCTAGAAGCAATGGAGAGCAAACGTGTTCCTATCGCTATTTCTGGTGGAGTTTCTTACGCAAACGGCCAAAGAATCGGTCTAGACAGTTTATCATTCGTTAAGTATGAAAGACCAGCTGCAGGACAAAGTGCTGCAACAGGTACATTCGTTGAAGTTGACCCAATGACATCTATCGATCAATTAGTTTCACAATTGAAAAAATAGTAATTTGGTTTTAGGAAATGGGAAGAGGGGGGAACCCCTCTCCCGTATTTATAAAATAGGAGGCAATTTTTATGGTTAATTACCAAGATAAGATTATCACTGTAGAAAAGGCGTTAGATATGGTAAAGTCCAATATGTATATTTTTACAGGACTAGGTGGATCTGAAGCCCAACTTTTTATGTCAAAATTACATACTATTAAAGATCGCGTAAAAAATGTTCACATTACTAACTGTCTTCCAGTTTGTGCATGTGATTATATGAATTATCCAGAATCATTTTATTGTGATGCCTGGTTCTATACTCCACAATTAAGAAAATTACATCATCAAGGCAATGCATCATTTATTCCAAATCACTTGCATTTTGCCGGTGACCGCAGACTAGAACGTGTAACTCCAGATATTTTTATTGGCGTTGCTACTCCTCCAGACGAACACGGCTATATTTCTTTATCACTAGGAAATACTTATGAAAAAAAGTCAATTAGAAATGCAAAAATTGCAATTCTTGAAATAAATCCGAATTATCCTCGTACTTTTGGCGATGTTGAGATTCATGTTAGTGAAATAGACTATTTGATTCCAGTGGATTATCCACTACCAACATTACCAGATGTTCCATTTACAGAAAAAGATTTAGCCATTGGTAAGATAATCTCTGAATATGTACATGATGGAGATTGTATTCAATTGGGCATAGGTGGCATTCCTAATGCAGTAACAGCCTCTTTAAAAAATAAGAAGCATCTAGGAATTCATACTGAGATGTTTACATCAGGAATGGCTGAATTAATTGAGTCAGGAGTCGTTGATAATTCTTGTAAGCAATTAAATACTGGTAAATCAGTAGCAACATTTGCTTTAGGAAATAAGAAATTATATGATTTGATAGATAATAATCCATCTGTTGCTATTTTTGATGGTTCATATGTTAATGATCCAAAGATTATTTGTCAAAACGATAATCAAGTTTCAATAAATACAACAATAGAAGTTGATTTGACAGGACAATGCTGTTCTGAATCTATCGGTTCTTTACAATTTAGTGGTGCAGGCGGACAAGCCGATACTGCTATTGGTGCAAGGAACTCTAAAAATGGACGTTCATTCATTGCATTATATTCAACTGCAATGGTAAGAAATCCAGAAACTGGCGAAAAAGAAGAAGTGTCAAAAATAGTTGCACAGCTAAAACCTGGAGCAATAGTTACTCTTCAAAGACAAGATGTTCATTACATTGTTACAGAATATGGTGCAGTTAATCTAAGTGGATGTACAGTTGCAGAAAGAGTTGATCTTTTAATTTCAATAGCTCATCCAAAATTTAGAGAACAATTGTACAAAGACGCTGTTGCATGTGGAATAATTGGCGAGAGAAAGAAGTAATATAAATGGCCTTTTTGAAATATAAGAATTATGACATTTATTACAATGTCACAGGAGAAGGTAAGCCTATTTTGGTTTTAAATGGTATTATGATGTCAACACTAAGTTGGGAACCATTAATGCCACAATTTGGTGCTAACAATAAAGTTATTAGACTTGATATGCTAGACCAAGGACAATCATCAAAGGCTACTTCTGAATATACTCAAGATGTTCAAGTTGAAATTATTAAGGCATTATTAGATGAACTAAAAATTGCTAAGGTAAATATAGTTGGTATTTCTTATGGCGGTGAAGTTGCTCTTCAATTTGCTGTTAAATATCAATCATATATTGATAGATTAGTTCTTTCTAATACAACAGCCTATACTTCTCCTTGGATTGCTGATATTGGTAAAGCATGGAATATTGCAGCTCAATCAGGTAATGGTGAGTCATATTACTTTACAACAATTCCAGTAATTTATAGCCCTAGTTTTTATGAGGAAAAATTAAATTGGATGCGTAATAGAGAAAAAGTGTTGTTCCCTGTATTTAGCAATAAAGTTTTTACAGATGCGATGATTAGATTAACAAATAGTGCGAATACTCATAATGTAGTTGATAAATTAAAAACAATTAGTGTGCCGACGCTCGTAATTGGAGCTGACCAAGATTACCTTACACCTTTCCCTCAACAAGAATTGATCAATAAAGAAATTGCCAATTCGAAGTTAGTAAAAATTTGCAGTTGTGGTCACGCTTCAATGTATGAGCAGCCTTTAGTTTTCACCTCATTAGTATTGGGGTTCATTAATATTAGCGAAGTAGATTTTAAGATATAGTAAGATAAAATGCTAATTAGATGACAAAAAACCTCTTACAAGAAAACAAGGAAGGTTTTTTGTCATTTATCATGCGATTAATCATGGAAAAAGGAGATGTATGGCATGGAATTATTAGTTGGAGCAAAGGCTAGTTTAACAAAAAAAATAACTGATGCCGATGTTAGAAAGTTTTCAGAAGTATCATTAGATACTAATCCTTTGCATTTAGATGAAGAATTTGCAAAGACAACAATTTTTGGTCGTAGAATTGCTCATGGAATGATATCAGCAGGTTTAATATCAGCAGTTCTTGCAAATAAATTACCTGGACAAGGAAGTATTTATTTGTCGCAAGAATTAAAATTTACTGCACCAGTATTCTTGAATGATACAATTACGGCTGAGGTTGAAATCGTTGAAGAAGGGACGAAAAAAGAAAAAGGAATCTATCGTCTCAAAACTACAGTAACAAATCAAGATGGTAAAGTTGTTACCACAGGATTTGCTGTTGCTATGAATAAAGGATAAAGGAGAATATTTATGGGATTTGAAATGACCAAGGAAATGACTGCTTTCCAAAAAATGTTGAAAGCATTCGTTGAAAATGAAGTAAAACCATTTGCACAAGAAACAGATGAAGAAGAAAAGTTTCCTGTTGAAATTGCAAAGAAAATGGGAGATCTAGGATTTTATAAAATAGTACTTCCAAAAGAATATGGAGGAGCAGGCGGAAATTATCAAATGTACTCTCTTGCTGTTAGTGAAGTTGCCAAAGCATGTGCAACATCATCTACAGTTCTTTCAGCACATGTTTCTTTGTGCATGGCTCCAATATATGAAAACGGAACAGAAGAACAAAAACGTAAGTATTTGCCAAAACTTGCAACAGGTGAGTGGCTTGGAGCATTTGGATTAACAGAACCTAATGCTGGTAGTGATGCTGCAGGACAACAAACATTTGCTGTATTAGATGGGAATGAATGGGTATTAAACGGCTCAAAGATTTTTATAACAAACGCTGGTTATGCTCATGTATATATTATATTTGCTATGACTGATAAATCATTGGGTCTAAAAGGCATTAGTGCTTTTATCGTTGAAGATGGTACTCCTGGATTTACAATTGGTAAGAAAGAATTGAAAATGGGAATTAGAGGTTCTTCAACTTGCGAATTAATTTTTGAAAATTGCAGGATTCCTAAAGATAACATTTTGGGTCAAGAAGGCAAAGGATTTGTTATTGCTATGAAGACTCTAGATGGTGGTAGAGTAGGAATTGCTTCACAAGCTTTGGGAATTGCTCAAGGAGCTCTTGAAGAGACTATAAAATACACTAAAGAAAGAAAACAATTTAAGAAAACAATTGCTTCATTCCAAAACACTCAATTTAGAATAGCAGATTTGTTTACAAGAGTAGAGGCAGCAAGACTTCTTGTCGAAGATGCTGCAATTGCTAAAGAAACAAAGCGTAAAGATCTAAGCATGAGAGCAGCAATGGCAAAACTTTATGCTGCTGAAACTGCAATGGAAGTTACAACAAAATGCGTTCAAATGTTTGGTGGTTATGGATACACTAGAGAATATCCAGTTGAAAGAATGATGCGCGATGCAAAAATAACAGAAATTTATGAGGGAACATCAGAGGTCCAAAGAATGGTCATTGCTGGTTCCGTTCTAAGGTAAGGAGCGATAAAAAATGAAAATAGTAGTATGTTTAAAACAAGTTCCAGACACAACGGAAATAAAAATTGATCCAGTTAAAGGGACATTAATTCGTGAAGGTGTGCCAAGTATTATTAATCCAGATGATAAAGCTGGATTAGAAGCAGCATTGACGATGAAAGATAAGCATGGTGCTGAGGTAATAGTTTTATCTATGGGACCAATGCAAGCAGAAGAAGCTTTAAGAGAAGCTTTGGCAATGGGTGCTGATCGTGCGATTTTATTAAGTGACTTTAAGTTTGCTGGTGCAGATACATTGGCTACTTCTACAGCATTATCATATGCTTTAAAGCAATTAGATTACGATTTCGTAATAACAGGACGTCAAGCAATTGATGGTGATACAGCTCAAGTAGGACCTGAACTTGCTGAATTCCTTGATTTACCACAAATCACTTATGCTGCAGGAATTGACTATAAAGGTGACGGAGTTTTCCATATAACAAGAAAAGTAGAAGATAGAAGTTATGTTTTAAAGGTAAAAGCACCTTTTGTTATGACAGTATTATCAGATATGAATAAACCACGTTATATGAGCGTTCCAGGTATTATTGAGGCTTATCGCGAGAAAAAGATAGATTTATGGACTGCAGATACTATAAAAGCAGATCCAGCAAGACTAGGATTAAAAGGTTCTCCAACAAAAGTAAAAGAATCATTTGCTAAAGCACTAAAACAACCTGGTCAATTATATGAAGTAGATCCACAAGAAGCGACCAAAATAATATTAGATAAACTATTAGAAAAGTTTGTATTATAGGAGGACAACAAAATGGAATTTAAAGATTACAAAGATGTTTATATCTTCATTGAACAAAGAGATGGAGTCCTTGCTGATATTTCCCTAGAATTACTGGGTAAAGGTCGCGAGATAGCAGATAAAACACATTCAAAGTTGATTGCTTTTTTACTAGGAAGCAAAATTAAAGGACTTGCAAATGTGTTAGTTGCCGGTGGAGCAGATGAAGTCTTATTCGTCGATGATGCTTGTTTAGAGCATTATATTACAGAACAATATGTTCAAGCTGCTTACAACATTATTAATAGTAAAAAGCCAAACATAATTTTGATAGGTGCTACAAGCATTGGACGTGATTTAGCTCCTAGATTAGCAGCAAGATTACACACAGGATTAACAGCAGACTGTACAAAACTAGAAGTTGAAGAAGATGGTTCATTATTTTCAACAAGACCAGCATTTGGTGGTAACTTAATGGCAACTATTATTAGTCCAGATAATCGTCCACAAATGTCAACAGTTAGACCTGGTGTTTTTAAGAAGCTAACACAAGATTCAAAAAGAAAAGGCAAAATTGAAGAAGTTAAAGTTCAATTTGATAGAAATAAATTTAAGGTCGAATTAGTAGAAGTCAAGAAGGCCGAAGTATCTAAGAAAAAGATTGAAGATGCAAAAATTCTTGTTTCTGGAGGACGTGGAGTTGGTAAAGATAATTTCCCAACATTATCAGTACTTGCAGAAACTATTGGACCAAATACTACAGTTTCTGGATCAAGAGCTGTTGTAGATGCTAAAATTATTGATCAATCATGCCAAGTAGGACAAACAGGTAAAACTGTTCATCCAGATGTTTATTTTGCTTTAGGAATTTCTGGAGCAATTCAACACGTAGCAGGTATGGAAGAATCAGAATACATTATAGCTATCAATAAAGATAAATTTGCACCAATTTTCTCTGTTGCTGATTTAGGTATTGTTGGTGATGTCAACAAAATTGTTCCATTACTAATTGATGCAATTAAAGAAGCAAAAGCCAAAAAATAACGACAATTTACCTTCCCTTTGTATAAATGTCTCTTTTTAGAGACGAATATGGGCATAACCGTGTATGCCCATATTTTTTTATTAAATACACATTTATAAATTATTAATTTTAATGTATAATTTTTTATGTAATATTCAAAATCAGGAGGCATCGTATGAAGAAAATATTTGGATTTCTTATTGTTTTTATTATAGTAATTACTGGTAGTAGTTGCTCTTCAAAAAGTAACTATTCTACATCAGGCGAAATAAGTATAAAAGATTTTGGCGTCTTGCAATTTGAATTATATGAAGATATTGCTCCCAAAACCGTTGCTAATTTCCAAAAATTAGTTTCAGAAGGGTTTTATGATGGTTTAACTTTTCATAGAGTTATAAATAAATTTATGATTCAAGGCGGAGATCCAAATGGTAATGGAACTGGAGGAAGTAGCGAAAAAGTTGTGGGAGAATTTCTTGCTAATGGATATAACAATAC
>Ga0172378_10007019_pt1 | contig 10487 bp, 8 predicted proteins | sample GrowelOW332metaG_FD_119755 | JGI IMG/M metagenome (GOLD analysis project Ga0172378, IMG submission 119755) | Groundwater microbial communities from an aquifer near a municipal landfill in Southern Ontario, Canada - Pumphouse #3_1 metaG | ecosystem: Environmental > Aquatic > Deep subsurface >... | reverse complement strand
TCCTATCTATTTCTTCTTCTTTGAACGTCCTAAAAAGAACAGGATGCCGAAAATGATCAGAATGACAGCAAAGATGCCGAGCATCCCTTGTCCCATCAAGGTAAGAGATCGTGTAAAATCCGAGTTCATGCCTTACCTCCTTAGATAAGTCCAGGGACCAAGCCCAAGATTACGCCACCGGCCACAACAGAAGCAATTTGCCCTGCAACATTGGCCCCTACTGCATGCATTAAAAGATGGTTCTGAGGATCAGCTTGCTGTCCCATTCTCTGGATAACCCTTGCAGACATGGGAAACGCTGAAATCCCTGCAGCCCCTACCATGGGATTGATCTTGTTTTTTGTAAACAAGTTCAGGAACTTGGCGAACAAGACCCCGGCAATGGTATCAAAAACGAAGGCCAGCAATCCCAGGCACATGATCAAAAGAGTCTCCACACTCACAAACAACTCGGCCTTCATCGTTGATGCAATCGTAATGCCCAACAGCAAGGTCACCAGATTCACCAACACGGTCTGAGCCGCAGTTGAAAGCGTATCAAGCACCGTACATTCTCGAATCAAGTTTCCGAACATCAACATACCAACCAAAGAAACCGACGCAGGCGCTACATATCCTGCAACCACGGTTACAATAATTGGAAAGAAGATCTTTGCACGCTTGGAAACAGAGCGGGGGTTGTACGTCATCCTGATCGCACGTTCTTTCTTGGTGGTGACCAGCTTGATGGCAAACGGCTGGATGATCGGCACCAAGGCCATGTAGGAATAAGCGGCAATGGCAATGGGACCTATGAACTTGCTTCCCAATACCTGAGAAACCAGAATCGAGGTCGGACCATCTGCAGCCCCGATGATTCCAATTGAAGCTGCATCAACCAGATTGAATCCCATCAGGGTGGCCACCGAAATGGTAGCGAAAATCCCCCATTGGGCAGCAGCACCAAAAAGTATCAATTTTGGATTCGCAAGCAGCGGACCGAAGTCAATCATGGCTCCAATGCCAATGAACAACAGAAGCGGCATTGCCTCTGCAGACTCGATACCCAAGGAAAACAACCAGTCAAGAATACCGGTTACCTCACCGATGCCCTCCATGGTTTGGGTGATAGCCCCAGAAAAGGGCAGATTGACCAGAATCGCTCCAAAGCCCATTGGCAATAACAATGCTGGTTCCAGTTTTTTGGCAATCGCCAAATAGATCAACAGGCCTCCGACACCAAACATCAGCAGCTGTTGCCAGGTAGTGTTTAACACACCATCGAATAAGAAGCTCATAAAGAACCCCCAGAGAAAAAATAGGGGAAGAAGTTGACTTCGCCCTTAGGCTATGAAGCTCCCCCAACAATGAACCATCATATGCTGTGAATTCTCCTAGGTCAAATTAAATACATACAGAATGTGATATACTATCACTACCCTTCTCTTTTTACTGCATGAAGAAAATAATCGGAGCAACTCTCTCATTTTACCCCTGCTCCTTCTTGCAGTAGAAAAAAAGCAGAATTATAGTACCACTTAGGAGTCGATCATGTGGGATAACAAGACCTTCAAAAGGCGATTTCTCCAAGCACAGGAAGCAAAAAATCAAGAGATGCTACACACCCTCAGGATCTCAGTGTTTAGGGATACTGTTGCCACCGTCGAAGCAGAACAATACATCAACGGCCACGGACAGACAGTCTTGCTCCCCCGAGACAAACAACTTATCGAGAAAAGCGTCTTGTATTTCAAAGAATTACCGAATACAACAACCCCTTCCTTTCTCTCTCATGTTGAAGTCATCAAAGACGACTGCCTTGCTGTTGCAAGACAAGCTGGCGAAAATCCTTTGGTCCTGAACATGGCAAATGCATTCCATCCTGGAGGAGGGGTCGAAACTGGTTCAGGAGCCCAAGAAGAGCATCTTTTTCGCTCCTCCAACTACTTTCTCTCACTCTATCAATACAGCCCAACGTTACATAAGACCTATAAACTACCTAAAGCGAAGCAATCATATCCGCTCGATCCAGCATTTGGGGCTGTCTACTCTCCTCTTGTGACTGTATTCAGAGGCAAGGAGGAAGATGGCTATCCTCTTCTGGACACCCCGTTCAAAGCCAGTTTCATGGCAGTTCCTGCCATCAATGGGCCGGAACTTTCAAAGAATGCAGAGGGAATCTACGTAATGAGCGAAAAAGACAGAGCATTGACCAAACAGAAGATGCGGACGATGTTCACGATTGCCAAAATACATGCTCACGATACGCTTGTTTTATCGGCCTTCGGTTGTGGGGCATTTTGCAACCCACCGACTCAAATTGCACAACTGTTTCACCAAGTGTTGCTTGAAGCTCCCTTTAAAACAGCCTTTAAGCGCATAATCTTTGCTATCAAGGATGACCACAATACCTGTAAGTGGTATAATCCTACAGGAAATTATCTTCCATTTGCACAAGAGTTCAAGGACGAAAAACTATGAAATCGGTACGCAGGCTTACAAACAGGGATCTTTCCCGGGTTTTCTCGTACATTAAGAACGAACCCGAGGCAAACCTCTTCATCCAAGGAGACTTGGAACTCTATGGACTTGAAAGCCCTAATGTGACGCTCTATGCCTTTCAAGACCCTTGGGACTGTATTCTGCTCAAGTATTACTCCAATTTCGTCCTCTACAGCACAAATTTGACGTTCAATGCAAAACTGGTGGCTTCATTTCTTGAGAAGCAGGAAAAGATTGAGGTCCTCAGCGCAAAAGAGTCTTTGTTGGAGCGCATGAAACCTTTTTATCCCCACGTAAAGACGCAAGGAACATACCTCTGCCGTTGCAACAAGACCAGCTTCAATCCAATTGAAGGAAAAACCTTACCGATCAAACAGCTTTGCAAAGATGATGCACGTGATATCGTAACGCTTTATCAACACATAGAAGAATTTGCCAAACCGTACCTTGAACACACTGAAGAAAAATTGGTTCAGACAGCCAACAACTACGAAAAAGGTGGTGTGGGTTTTGGCCTCTACATGGACGACAAGCTGATTTGTACCGCCTATAACACAGCAACAACGACAACAGGGGCCATGATCGTAGGGGTGGCAACCCATCCAGATTACCGCAAACAAGGATATGCTTCCCAGGTTGTCACCCGACTCTGTTCATTCAGTTTTGAATCAGGACTTGATTTCCTCTGTCTCTTCTATGACAACCCACAAGCTGGAGCCATCTATAAACGAATTGGGTTTGAGACAATCGGGAGATGGAGCATGCTGAAGTTCTAGGAAAAAGAAACACAAACTTCCAAGAGAAGCTGAGCAATTCACTGTCATCAGACTATCGAAAATCTGACAGCCATATATTCTTTTGCAGGAAGCTCAATCGTAAAGTCTCCACTAAACGTTCCTCGATTCTCTATCGTCATTTCCCAAGTATCGATGACTTCAACCACAAACTCTGTAGTATCATCAATATGGTACTTCCTAAAGGAAGGTCTATTGAATCCATAATAAAACACATATTTATCTTGAATTGTCTTATTTTGTGAAGAAAAGGTATCGGGAATACAACACAGTTCGTCCCAATGCATCTGATGGAACCTCAAACCCACTGAAGAAGTCTCTTCCATAATCTTTTTTAGGAACTTGATGCGATCCGGACTTTCTCCATGAAGACATCCGCCATGAGACCACCAAAGAATCCTATCTTTTCTAAAAAAGGTTTCTCCATGCCCTCCATATCCACCGCGACAAGCTGCTTCCCAAAATCTGCGGGTCAGTTCTTTACCACTTAGGTTACCCCAACCATGTTGGATGTTTCCTTCATAACCGATTTCATCAAGCACGATTGGTTTTTTAAACTGGGCCCTCCATTGGTCGACATACTCAGCACATTTATAGGGATCCTGCCGCTGAATGCTGCAATGGGTGATCCAAGGTCTGGAATAATCATAAAATGATCCACAATTATGAATTGAACGCAAGTGCCCATAGGGATCCAATTCACAAATCAACTGCGCATACTGTTCCCAATCACTGATGGATTTTGTTTCCATCAGATCATACTCATTGGCAAGCGACCACCATACATTTCTATATGCACTGAAACGAGCAAGAACGTATTTCCAATATAGATTATCCTGCTTTTTGGTCATGCTGCTGAACCCCCAACGGTCATAGGGATGCATGACTATCAAATCAGCTTCTATGCCCTGCTTTTGCAACGCTAAAATAGACTTCTCTATGTGTTGGAAATGTTCAACATTGAATCGACTGAAGTCCCAATCGTTTCCTGTAGCGCATCCAGTATATTGGTTGAAATTTTCGCTATTGAGTACAGAACTATCGCAAGGGGTGCCTTCATAGGGATAGGAGCGAGGTTCACTGAGATTGTAGTCATAATGTTTGGGAAGCAAGCAAAACCTGATTTTATTGAAGGCACTCTCTTTCAGTGTCTCCAACGTCTGTTTCTGCAATACTTCATTCTGAAGTTCCCAAACATAACATGTCGTCCCGATTGGAAGATATGGAGTACCATCTTCATAGGCAAAGTGAAAGGTGTTGGCAACTCTCACCGGACCATGATTGCCCATTTCCGCTGAAAGGACCTTGAATGAACTGCAAAAAGAATCTTCTTCATCTCTAAAATGTATGACAAACGAATACTGCTGAGCGAAGGATGGCATAAAACGAACCTTGAAGACTCCCTCTCCATCATAGAAACCTGCTACACGCTTCTGCTCATGAGTGCTTGTAAAAGTCCCTTCAAGAAATTGGTCAGTGAATGGATTTCCTTTGATTTCCGTTTTACAGGAAAATTCAAAAAGACCCCAGCGATTGACTTCCATCGGATAAATCACTGCATACATGGTTGTATCACCTCTCCCTAGTATTCGTTGTTTTTACCTCACAGATAGAAAAAGTCTTCAAACCCATTGGAGGATGACCAGGAATTCGTCGTTCTTGCCTTAAGGAAGGATACCACAGCCTATTTGCATCTACAATCAATAGGTGAATCAGTACCAAGTGAGAAGAAACCAGAAAGTTCATCTCTGGTTTCTTCTTTCGGTTCTCAAGAGCATTCAAGCCCGCTCATTCTTCTTGCCATGCGCTTGCAATTGATCAAATATGACAGCTACTACAATGACCACACCCTTGATCACTGTCTGCCAGAAGGAAGAAACTCCTACCATCACCATACCATCATTCAATATACCGATGACAAATGCTCCAAGAATAGCTCCACTGATCGAACCACGGCCTCCTGCCAAGGAGGTTCCACCCAGTACAGTTGCTGCGATGGCATTCATCTCATAGGTCTCACCAGTAGCCGGATGAGCAGCTACAAGTTCAGAGCTGATGATCAATCCAACCAAAGCTGCACAACCTCCACTGATCATGTAAACCAACATCTTGATTTTCTTCACCTTGATTCCAGATAGACGAGCAGCATCCTCGTTACCTCCTACAGCAAACACATACCGGCCAAAAGGAGTTTTTTTGGAAAGATAGACACCAATGACCACTAAAAGAATCATCAGCCAGACACTAAGGGGAACCCCAAGTATCCTACCAGCCCCTAAAAAGGGAAAACCAGTATTCCCTAATTCAGGTTTACCTTGAAGATTAGGGAAGGTCTTTCCGTTGGACCGCAGCATAGCCGCGCCCCTACAGACATACATCGTTCCTAACGTAGCTATAAAAGGAGCTACATTGAACCGGGTGACCAGCAAACCATTCACCAAGCCTACAAGAACACCAACAACTATTGAAATCAGAATGACCACCAACACATGATAGTAAATGGTAACTCCAAACACATTGAGGATCAAACCCTCATATATCAAGCCCCCGGCTATCATGCCACTTAAGCCGGCAATTGCTCCAACCGAAAGATCAATGCCTCCGGTCAACACGACAAATGTCATTCCAATGGCAATGATTGCATTGATGGCAACATGCTTTGAAATGGTTATCAAATTCTGGGAACTGAGAAAATTGGGACTTAAAATACTAAAAACGACTATGAGCGCAATCAAAGCAATATACGTTCTCAATTGAATGGCTGCATTCCTCAGACCAAGTTGTGTAATTTCAGGTTTTTTCAACATTTTCCCTTCTCCGTTCCTTATGCTAATACTTTGCGTTCAGATCTATTGCTGAAGCATGAACGAGCTTCTCTTCTGTTACTTCATCCCGTGTAAATTCACCCTTGACCCTGCCTTGGGCAAGCACCAGGACCCTATCAGGGATTGCAAGCATTTCCTGCATTTCAGAAGAAACGAAGACAATTCCCAAACCATCTTGAGCCAACTGTTCACAAATGGTGAACACATCATGCTTACTACCAATATCAATTCCCCGAGTGGGTTCATCCATGAGAAGGATTTTCGGTTTGGTGAGCAAGCTCTTCCCGATGATGACCTTCTGTTGGTTACCCCCAGACAAGGAAGTGATCATGGTTGAACAATCGGGAACCTTCACACGAAGGTAACCAATTACCTCATTGACATCCTTCTCTTCCTTTGTATCGTCAATTGCAGTTCTCTTTGTATATTTTTTCAACGAGGAAAGCGTCATGTTCTTACGAACATCAAGATTTGGAAGGATGCCAAGCTTCTTTCTATCCTCAGGGATCAGAACAAAGCCATCTTGAATACGATGGGGAATGGAACAGGAAGACAGTTTCTGCCCTTCAATCAGAATCTCTCCTTCAATACCTTGATGGGCTCCCATCAAACATTCCAACAACTCAGTTCGCCCTGCTCCTCGAAGCCCGTATATCCCAAGGATTTCACCTTTTTTCAATTGAAAAGAGACATCCTTCAGCACAAAACCATCCCCGTGTTCTTTAGGCATCGTAATGTGATTTGCCTCAAGAATCACCTCTCCAGGCAATCTTCCCGTCTCAAATCGTTCAACTTTATTACCACCCGTCATCTTATTGATGATCCATGGAATATCGATATCCTCAACTTTCTGTTCATCAATGAACTTTCCATCACGTAGTATGGTTACATAATCCCCAATATGAGTTATTTCTTCCAACCGATGAGAGATGTATACAATTGATACACCCTGTTTAGTGAGTTTGTGAATAATGGAAAAAAGTATCTCAACTTCTTCTTCGCTGAGAGCCGAGGTTGGCTCATCCATGATCAGGATTCTTGCCTTTTGCGCAAGAACCTTTGCAATCTCAACCAATTGTTGTTGACCAACGCGTAGGTTTTCAACCAGTGTTGAGGTATCTACATAGAGCCTCAGTTCATCCAAACATTTTTTTGCTTCCGTGAGTTGCTTCTTATGATCAATGGAATGTTTCCCCTTCTTCAACTCTCTGGTCATGAAAATGTTCTCTGCAATATTTAGATTGGGAAACAGATTGAGTTCTTGGTAAATAATTCCAACTCCATGAGCTATTGCCTCGGATGGAGTATGATAATCGACATCTTCTCCATCAATGACGATATTTCCACTTGTTTTCTGCTCGACCCCCGCAATGATCTTCATCATGGTCGATTTCCCTGCACCATTTTCACCAATCAATACATTTACTTTGCCTCTGCGGACCTTGAAGGAAGCTTTATCCAAAGCTACCGTCCCCGGGTAAATCTTGGTTATTTGTGAAGCCTCAAGAATAATTTCATCAGATTCATGACTCATGGTTTACCCCCATGCTCTTCAACAAGCGAAATCATAACGGGAGTCATTACATGCATTTGATTCTTTGGATCGAAACTGAAAACGGCGACGATATCCACCTCAGATCCCAATAGGTTCTCATATGACAAGCCATAAAGAACCTCATCTCGCACTTTGAAATTAAATTCATTGGCTAAACGAGCAAATTCCACTTGGTTTTCAAAATCATTCAAGGAAATGAAATCAAGAATATCCCTTATGGAAGTTCCCTTGAAAACGGGACCTATCTGTAGCACATACTCTTTCTCTCCTGAATAAGGAGATGCGTCTACATACATCAAACCGTTCCGAGACTCTTGATTGATCTCAACAATGCGAACACGGCCCTTAACCGCAAAATTATAAAAAGTACCTTCTTCACCAACCCTATATCCATACTTTTTCGAAACATCCAAAGCCTCATTCGCAAGAGCCGGCATTAATATATCCAAAGGAACAGCTTTTTCCTGAATGTACGGAACTACCTGGTCAGCCCAGATTTCGTTTACATATTGCTTTGCATCAAACCCAGTATTGCCGAAATATATCTCAATCTCATTATCGGCCTTGGTTTGATCTGTCTCATCATGTTTTTTGATGGTGCAAGAAGAACCTAAAACACCAAAAACAACCAATAAAATACAGAAAAAAAGGGAAACTCTGTGACCCATCTCCAACTCCTTGCAGCATGAAAAAACACAACGACCTTTGACCTAGACTACATCTGGTGCTTTTTACTTTTTCCAAGTTTATCATACGAGGAAAGCTAGGGACGCACTTTTCAGTACGTCCCGTAAAAAGTCATTAGTTTGCCATTGCGAAATTGTCAAGTTTAGAAGCATTGTCTTTGGTGATGAGTACACAGTCAACCAACTGTTTCTCTGGAAGGCCGGTCGAACCTGTCTTGATGTACTTATCTGCCTGTTCAACTGCCATCTCTGCAATTCTTGCAGCAGGCTGGAGTCCAGTAGCCTTGATGTCATCTGCAAGAATGGAATCTCTTACATCATTCGAACCATCAAACCCAACAACGACAACCTGGCTCTTTCCTGCAGCCTTCAAAGCCGCCATAGCACCCATTGCCATTGTGTCATTACCACAAATCACTCCCTTGAGGTTGGGATTGGCCTGAATGATTGATTCCATCTTTTGGAAAGCCTCTGGCTGACTCCAGTTGGCACTTTGTCTTGCAACCATTTTCAAACCAGGATACTGGTCGATAACATCATGATAACTCTGAGAACGGACACCGGCATTGGTATCGGATTCTTTTCCAACCAATTCAACATAGTCACCCTTTTCTCCCATTTGCTCAACCCAGAATTCTGCAACTAGCTGAACACCCTGATAGTTGTTGGAAACGATTTGAGAAACAGCAATACCAGTTGCATTGATCTCACGATCGATCAAGAAGGTGGGAATCCCAGCGTCTTTTGCTTTCTTTACTGCTGCGATGGTTGCATCAGCCCCAGCGTTATCAAGAATGATTGCACTGGCTTTGTCGGAAATGGCCAAGTCAAAATATTGACTCTGTTTGTTGGCATCATCGTCATGTACATAGACCTTTGTCTGATATCCTAGAGCCTGAGCCTTGGCTGCAGCAGAATCGGCTTCTGTCTTAAAGAAGGGATTATCATGAGAAGGAGTGATGATGACCATGAGTTTGCTCTGACTTGCAGCAGTTTCTGAAGCGCCAGCTGCAAATACGATTCCTGCGACGAGCAGCAATGCGATTGCACATACTGCCAGTTTTGTAATTTTTTTCATTTCAACCTCCGTTTGTTGGAAACTTAGGTCCAGAATACAATCGAGTAGGTGGTTTGTCAAATAAAAAGCAATATTGTTATGGTGTTTTATTTTCGTTTATTTTGTTTTACTTGCTTTTAAGGAAATTTTCCCAAAAATTAAGAAATATTCTCCTAATTCTTACACGTTTGCCAGTTAAATAAAAATCAATAAAAATCAAACAAAGATTCAAAAAATAAAATCAAGTTGAAAGAGGGAAAAAGAAAATAAATGAACTCATTACCTTAAAAAAAAGAACAATCGCTAATAGATTGCCCTTTCTTTCTAGATGCCAACGTATCCTAGCAAATGATTACGGTGATTCCCGATGCTTTTAGCTTTTTTGCATACTCAGGATCGATTCCATCGTCAGTCAGAAGATATTTAATCTTATCTGCACACCCCAAAGAAGCAAACTGCACTTTCTCCAACTTGCTGGAATCTGCTAGCAAATAGACTGTCTTTGCAGAAGCTATCATGGCACGTTTGAGTGCAATATCACTGAAACTTGGATAGGTCAAACCAGTCTCCAGGGAGAATCCCCCAGTAGCAAGAAATAATTTCTCAACATATAGGTTTTCAAAAAGCTGCAAACCCTTCTCCCCTGTAAGAGAGAGCGTAGGAGGCTTAAACTCACCACCAACGACTAAAACATGATTTGTAGGCTCCATTCCAAGATGAAGAGCAATATTTAGTGCATTTGTCACAATATTGAGATTCGTGCGGTTACCTAAATGCTTCACCATCTCCGTCACAGTCGTTCCTGAATCAAGTATGATATTATCTCCATTACCTACATATTCGGAAGCCTTCAACCCTATACGATATTTTGCTTCTTCTTGCCCACGATTAGGCAAAGAGAGAGGTATGGATACTGATCTAAGATTATTGATGAAAGCGCCACCATGCTGACGGGTGATCAATCCAGATTTTTCAAGACTTTCTAAATCCCCACGTATGGTAGGCTCTGAAACCTGGAAGAGCTCTTTGAGTTCTTGTACTCTACAACTGCCGTTTTCTTGTAAAAGCTGAAGGATCTTCTCCCTTCTC
>Ga0172378_10007018_pt1 | contig 10487 bp, 5 predicted proteins | sample GrowelOW332metaG_FD_119755 | JGI IMG/M metagenome (GOLD analysis project Ga0172378, IMG submission 119755) | Groundwater microbial communities from an aquifer near a municipal landfill in Southern Ontario, Canada - Pumphouse #3_1 metaG | ecosystem: Environmental > Aquatic > Deep subsurface >... | reverse complement strand
TAGTTTCGGTTTTCGGATTTTTGTGGACAAGCGCAAGGAATTTTATCCCGTATGGCTTGAGCGCACCGGGGAGTTTGTCGCCGGACGCCAGATAATAGAACGCTCCGCCAAGCCCCCCCAACACCGCAACAATCACAATCAGCACGATCGCAACCGGCAGCAGTTTGCGAAGAAATCCTTTTTTCTGCCCCTTCTCCGTTTCCGGCTTTTCGGCGCCAACCTCGAGAGAAGGAATTCCGCCGGCCTCGGGCGTCGGAACGCCAGCCGTTTCCGCCGGTTTCTCTTCTTTTTCCTTGAGCTTAAGTTCTTCCGCTTCCGTTGGTTTTACTCCCTTTATCTTCCCGGTGCTTTCCAGGGAAACCGCTTTGGGCGGATGCGCCTTGGGCATGCTGCCGAGATCGACCGGTTTCGGAGGAGACGCTTTCGGCAGCGGAGAAGTGAAATATTTTCCGGTGGGGGTCGGCGTCTCCGGGAGTTTTCCCGTTATTTTCCCGATCGCCGTCGTCGTTCCGGTTCCGTGGACCCGGAATTTCACCTGCGGAATGGCGGTGCCGCCCACTCCCGGCGCGCTGTGCTGAAGATACATGTCGAGCGCCTTGATCAGCGGGGCGGGAGTCTGGTAACGGTCTTCGATCTTACGGGCCATCATCTTCATGATGATGGTGTTGAGTTCCGGCGGAAGTTTCTGGTTCACCTCTCGGGGAGGCTGAAGATTGCCGAGCACGTGGAGTCTGGCGGTTTCGTCGGCGGTTTCGGCGACATACGGAAACCGCCCGGTGACGAACTGGTAAAACGTGGCGCCGAGACTGTAAATGTCGCTGCGTACGTCGGTAGGGATGCCGGTGAGCTGTTCGGGACTGATGTACTGGGGAGTCCCGAGCACCTCGTCGCCTTCGCCGGCTTCCTTGTCATTGATTCCGGCAACGCGGGCGAGACCGAGGTCGGCGAGTTTCGCGTAGCCGTTGGCGTCGAGCATGATGTTGTCCGGCTTGATGTCCTGGTGGACCAGTTTCTCGTCGCGCCATGCGCATTCGAGGGCGCGGGCGACTTCCTGAATGATTTTCGCCGCCTTGCGGAACTCGATGATTTTCTCTTCCTGCAAGATCTGCTTCATGGTTTTGCCGCGGATGTATTCCATGGCAAAATAGAAGATCCCGTTTTCTTCGCCGACGGCATAGGCCTGAACGACATTGGGGTGGCTGATGCGGCCGGCGGCGCGCGCCTCGCGGAAGAAGGATTCCACGTACTCCTTGTCGTCCAGAAATTTCGCCTGGAGGATCTTGAGGGCGACGGGACGGTCAAGCGAGAGTTGCCGGGCAAGGAAGACGATGCCCATTCCGCCACGGCTGAGTTCTTTCTCGATGAGGAAATCGCCGATGACGGCGCCGGGGGAGGTTGCGGATTCGGGGAAATGGACTTCCTGCTGACAAAGCGGACAGACCACCTTGTCTTCATGCTCCGGTTTTTCCGCTTCAAAGACCTTCTTGCATTTTTCGCAATACAGTTTCATTCGCGTTCCATATGTCACAGTTTGGTTATCGCGTCAATTCGTTCTATTTCAGTATTAAGGAGCAATATATACTCTTATCTGTAAAAATACAAGAGTGTCGATGAAATGCGCCGGGAAGAATCGGAAATCCCGGTCACGGCGGCAGTACCGCCGATTTCCGGAAAAAAACCGCCGCCGACTTGAAAAAACGGCGAATGGGAGTACGGTATCCGGGAAACCGTTTCATCTTCATTATGGAAGGGATTCCCGAATGCAATACGATGTCAGGAAATGCGGCGCCGCCGGCGACGGCGTCGTTGACGATTCTTCCGCCATTCAGTCCGTTCTGGACGGCGGACACAAAGAGGTTTTCATCCCCGCCGGAACCTATCGCATCGCCCGGACGCTGAAGGTCGATTCGTTCACCGCCATCGTCGCCGACGCCGGGGCGCGGCTGTTCGTCTGCGGCGAGACCGAACATGATGCGGACGACTTTCTGCTCACCAACCGCGACCATGCGTTCGGCAACGCCTCCATCCGCATTTCCGGCGGCGTCTGGGATGGAAACAAACGGGGTCGCACCAACTTCAAGGATCCGGATCTCTTCAATATCCGCGCCTGTACCGGAACCGTGCTCAACTTCTGCAATGTGCGCGACTTGAAGCTCTCCAACCTCGTCGTCGCGAACAGCGTCGTCTACTTCGTCCGGATGTGCATGCTCGACGGGTTCGAAATCCGCAACATCGGTTTCGAGAGCGACCCCATCGAAAACAATCAGGACGGCCTTCACTTCAACGGCTGGGTCAGAAACGGCGTCGTCGAAAACATCCGCGCCATCACCAAAGGCGAAACCAACGACGACCTGATCGCCCTCAACGCCGACGATTCCATGGCCCGTCTCGAAAACACCGGGATGGTCTGCGGCCCCATCGAGAACATTGTGTTCCGCAACATCCATGCGGAGGACTGCCACACCGCGATCCGGATGCTGAGTTATACGTCGCCGATCCGGAATCTCCGGTTCGAGAACGTCGTCGCCGGATGCCGCTGTTTCGCGATCAACATGGACGGCGCCCGCTATTGCCGGACCCCGCTGTTCAAGGATGAAGACTTTCCCGAGGGCGTCGGCCGCATCGAGAACATCGAGATCGACGGTTTCAAAGTCTGGTGGAGCACTCCGGGGGAACGCAAAGCGCTGATCGACTGCGAGAACCGGGTGAAGAACTTCGTCATCCGGAACTTCGAACGCGACGCCAAACGGGATCAGGCACCGGATGTCCCGGCGCTGATCGTCGACAGAACCCCGGGGATTCCGATCCGGGCGTTCAACGGCGGGGTGGCGACGACCGACACGGTTTCGTCCGCCGGTCCGCTCATTGTCCGGAAGCCGTTCTCCGAACTCCGGCTCGGACGAGAGGAAGTTCAAACAGGCGGAAAGTCCACCCGCTCCTGAGTTTCCGAACTGCTTCCCCATCGTGGACAGTCAATTGCCTCTGTCAAAAATCGGACAGGAATTCGAGACGAAATCAGTCAGCCTCTTCTTGACTTTGATCGAAAAACGCCCCATACTTAAGAGAGAAAAACAACGGGGATTTCGATCATGTACAGAGTGCCATTCAAAAACGTCGCCCATGAGAGCGGACTGAGCGTGCGGACGCTCTACCGGGTCATGAACAACGATTCCTGCGTCACGAATCGGACCCGCCGGCGGGCGGTGCGGGCGCTCAACAAATTCGGCTACACCTGCCTTGACCAGCGGAGAAGCCGGACAATTCTGGTGGATGTCCCGCGCGGGGAAATTTTCAAGCAGCCGCTGGCCGCGGCGTTGGTCGGAGCGTTTTCCGCGGAATGCAGCGTCGCACTCTGCGATTCCCGGAACAATCGAGCCGAATTCCTCGACATTGCGGCCGATGCCACGGTGCTGATTTCGATGGAACCGATTCCGGACGGCGCAATGAAGAAACTGCGCTATATGAATCCCTCCTGTGTGGTCATCAACCTGCTTCAGGGGGGCGGCGGAGACCTGGCGATCGACTCGAACGACTTTCTGGGTGGACGGCTGGCCGCCGATCATTTTTACGACAACGGGCACCGCCATGTTGCGGTGGTCACTCCGCTCATTCATCCGAATTACGTCGACCGGATGCAGATGTTCCGGGCGCAGATGTTCTACCGGGATCCGGAATCGCGGATTGATTTAGTCACCGATTACCGGGTCGGCTCGGAAGGCCCGGAGGAGTTTTGGACACGTTATTTCAAACAGACGAAAGACCTGCCGACCGGAATCTTCTGTCCGTTGGGCGGACTCTGTGACAATCTGCCCTATTTCGCGGAAAAATTTGCCGGATTTTCGGTTCCGGAGGACATCAGCATTATCGGATACAACCGCCCGGAGGAACGCGGAATCCAGGCGTTGTTCAAATTGGACAGCATCGTCTACGATCTCAAGAAACTGATTGACTGTTGCCGCTGGTACGCGTTGAATCCGCCGCTCTCCGGAATCGACGGAACCATTCATACGTTGATCGAACCGAAACTGATCATTCAAGGAAGCGTCAAAAACCTCAGGGAGGCAAAATCATGAGAAAAGTGTTCCATTCTCAAAGCCGGACCGGCGGAAAGTTCACGTTGATTGAACTTCTGGTCGTGATCGCCATCATCGCCATTCTGGCCGCAATGCTGCTGCCCGCCTTGAACAAGGCGCGGGAGCGGGCGAAAGCGATCAAATGCGTCAACAATCTCAAGGGAATCACCGCCGGGTCACTCCTTTACGCGCAGGACAACTGGGACTTCATGCCGTTGCGCTATGGAATCATCGGTCCCGGCGGCGGCTTCTGGGGAATCAACCGGGAAAATCCGTGGATTGGCACCAACCTCGCAATGTCGGCCTGCTGGGTGTATCTCATCAGCCGGTATACCGGAACGGCCTGGGGTGGCACCCAGGATGCGCCCCCTATTTTCACCTGCCCTTCCGAACCCTCCGAAGTTGCCGTCGTCGAAAACGTCAAAGTGAGCAATTACATCTACTACAACGGAATGGGGGCCAAGCTCGCCTGGGGGAATTATTATCCGCGCAAACTGTCCCGCAATCCAGCTCCGTCCGCGACCGGCTATATTCTTGACGGGCGCAGCAAATCGGCCGGCAATACCCTGGGTTTCAGCCGTATTTCCCTTCCCGGCGATTTTATTGATCAGCCCTACGGTCCGCGTCATAACAACAGCTCCAACGTCGGATTCGTCGACGGGCACGTCCGTCGTTTTTCCTACTACCAGCCACTCAGGACAATCAACAATATTTATCCCCTTGGCTGGGCAAGCGATTCATCATTCTGGAGGTAAAAAATGTTGCGATTCTCTCTCTTTCTCTGTGCCCTGCTGTGCTTGATCCCGGTTCAGGCCAAGGTCTTCTATGAAAACAGCTTCGAAGGCGGACTGCAAACGATCGGATTTTACGCCTGGTATGGGCCGAAATGGATCAGCAACCTCAATCAGGCGAAAACCGACGGCTATCTTGAACTCCACCGTTTGGGCCTCTCAAAACAGGGGGAAATGCCGCGCAACGGCGTCATGAGCTGCGTGATTGACGCCACGCTCAAAAAAGGCAATAACAAATGGGGCCCGAGTTGCATGTTCCAGGGTGCCAAGCTCGATATTCCGCTCGATCGTCCGGTTTATCTGACCGCACACCTCTACCCGAAACTGCTGCCTCCGGACATTCATCCGATCATCGCCGTCCTCTTCACAGTGACAGATCCGAAAACCGGGAAAACAACCGGCGGCAATCTGCCGTTGGAACTTCGCGGCGTCGATCCGGAAGGTTGGCTGGTTTTCAGCGAGGATGTCACTGCACTGATTTCCAAGCGGTTTCCCAATCGCAATGCCGTCATGATCGGATATCTGGTTATTATCCATTCGCGGAAAGCGTTTCACGGCCAGCACGTCATTCTTTACCTCGACGACGTGTCGGTCAAGGACACGCCGACAAAAATCGAAGTGGACAAAAACGGAGTGGTGCGCGGTCACGACATCGTCAGCCGCGGTCCCTATGAAGTCAATTATCTCTCCTATTACAGCGATGTTCCGAAAAATGCAAAAAATAGAGCGTTCAACTCCAGTTTCGAACTCGGGTTCAAGGATTGGTTCCCGATGGTGCAGCGTCTTGATCCGGCCGGGGACGATCCGCAGGACCCCGACACGATCTTCCATGTCGCGAAAAAGACGGACGCCCCCCACGGCGGCCGGGTGTTTGAAGTGACCCGGAACGGAAAGGCGAGCAACGTGGCCCTGTACTCTCTTCCGCTGAAGATCCGTGACGGCAGGGATTATACCCTTTCGTTTTACGCGAAAGCGTCGAAGGACACCACCCTGAAAGTCAATTACCGGTCGGTGGCAATCGGCAAACAGTGGAAACGTTATACGATCCCGTTCCCCGGGATCAAGTGTTACGAAACCTGGTATCACAAGAATTTTCCCGGCCGTTTCCGTCTGATGCTGAGCAACAGAGGCGACGCCGATCTCGAGTTCGACGCATTTCAGTTGGAAGAAGGTCCGCTCACCGCCTATCGCGGATTCGGCAACATCGGAATCGCCGCCCGGCCATTGGCGAAATACGGGCTTTACCGGCCCGGCGAAACTCCGGAATTCAAGGTGACGCTCTTCAACGACGCGCCGGAGAAATGTATCTCGATCGTCCGCTGGCAGCTGAAGGATTTCCCCCGCAGCGTGATTGCGAAAGGGGAAAAATCCGTCACGCTCGCCTCCGCGACCGGAACCGATTTTACGATCGACGCGCCTCCGGGACATCGTCACTACACGTTGTATCTCACCCTTGATTCTCCCGGAATGCCGGAACAGAAGACCTGTGTCTCGGCTTCGGTGGTCGACGATCTGCGCCATCTCAAAGGCAATGAGTTCTTCGGGGCCTCTCCGCTGGAGGGAGACAATCCGACCAACCTGTTTCAGATTCTCGACCTCGACAAACGTCTGGGACTCGATTTCATCGTCAACTACCATACCGCGTATCAATCGCGGGCGCCGAAAGACTGGCGGAAACACAATCCGCAATGGCAAAAGATCGAAAACGTCCTTCACTTATGCAAACAGTACGGATTCGAACTTCTGCTGACCAATTATGAACCGTTTCCGGCGGCCGTTCCCAGGGATTCCAAAGGGGGGGAACATCCCACCGCGGAAAACCTGAAGGACGTTCGGGATTTCAACCGCGAATTGGCCTCCCGGTTCAAGGGCCGAGTCAAATACTTTGAAGTCTTCGCCGAATATCTGAAATCTCCGCTCGAAGTGCGGGCCGCCGCCGCCGACAAGGTGATCCGGGCCGCGGAAACGGGATTGAAAGCAGGCGATCCGAACGCCCCGCTGTGCTGTATCGGGGAAAACAAGATGAACGAAGGCATGCTGTTGCCCAAGATGGAAGCGCTGTTCAAACACGGGACCCTCTCCCACATGGACTTTCTGTCGCTGCATCCCTACCGGAGTGGATCGCGTTCGTTTCCCGGCATGATGGAAAAACTTCGGGTATTGATCCGCAAATACAACGGCGGGAAGGACAAGAAAATCATCGGCACCGAGTCCGGCAAATCTTCTTCCGACTTTCTCTATTACGACGACATCAACGGGGAAGCGTTGAATTACGAGTTCTATACCAGTGAATTGGATCAGGCGGAATCCATGGTCCGGGGCAATCTGGTCTTGTTCGGCAGCGGAATGTTCATCGGGAACGCGCTTTTTTATCCTTACAACGGGAAATGCGCCTCTCGGAACTCCATGTATCATTTCATCATCACCGACAACAAAATTTATCCCAAGGTTGTTTTTCCGGCGATTGCGAACCTGGTGGAGCGTCTCTCCGGCGCGAAACCGGCCGGAGAATTCAATCAGCGCGATCGGAATGGACTGCAAGGCTATTTTTTCCGCAGGGACGGCAAGATCTTTGCGGCGGTCTGGATTTATGCGACTCCGGAACGGCGGGAGAAGCCGGCGATTCTGGCGTTGTCGCCGAAGGAACTGAAAGCCTTCAACCTGGTGGGCGAACCGGTCGATCTCGGGACCGGAACTTCGACCCGGCTGACGCTGACCGGCGGGCCGCTCTATCTCTATCCGAACGGGATCGATGACGCGGCGTTCCTTTCCGCCGTCCGCAACATCAAGGTACAGGACCCGACGCTGACGCTCCGGATGAATCCGCGCGGAACTCTGGACGCGGAGGTGTTCAACGATTCGCAGTCGGAACTCAAGGGTGTTCTCAGCTTCCGTCCGGGGACGAAAACCGTCTCCTTCCGGATTCCCGCCGGGGGAAAGCGTGTCTTCACCGACGGTCCGATTCCCCGGGGGAAAATGGAAGTGTGCTCTGCGGAAATGACGACCGATCAGGGAAATTTCCGTTCCAATCAGCTCCGCCCGCTCGCCTGCATGTATGCGAAAACGCCACCGGAAATCGACGCCTCGCTTCGGGACTGGGCCGGAGTCCCGGCGATTCGACTGGGGGAAAAAGAGTTGGTCTCCATTTACAACGCCAAACTTCACGGTCCGGATGATCTCGGTGCTGAAATCCGCCTCCAATACGATGCGAAAAATCTCTATCTCGCAGTTGTGGTGACCGACGACGTCAACCGGACGCCCCATGTTCGGCCCGACATGTTGTGGGCGAACGACGCGCTTCAACTGCAATTTGTTATGTCCGGCGACCTGAAGAATTCTTCGGCGAAAAACATGCAGGAACTGGCAGTCGGCAACACCGCCGAAGGTCCGGCGGTCAGCGTTACTTATACGATGAGGGATTCCACCCGGAATTTGGATTCCATTCGGCGGGCGATTCGGCGGAACGGCAACCGGACAATTTATGAACTGGCGATCCCCTGGGCGTTTCTCCAGCCCGGATTCCGTCCGGACAATTCCGTTTTCCCCGGCTTCAATCTCGCGGTCAGCGACAACGACGGCAATCTTGCGGTCAGCGACAATCCGAAGCTGAAGGGATACGAAAAATCGCTGAGGATGGCTCCGGGACTGGTGGAAAGCAAGGACCCGTCAACCGCGCTGCAACTTTTTTTCTTGCCGGCGCGGTGACGGAATCGCGGACTACCGCGCCTCGTTTTCCTTCAGGAACTCGTAGATGCGTTCCGCCATCGAATTCTGGTTGATGCGGACGATCTTCATCTCGCGCTGGACGCTCTCGGGCGAATCCGAGGCGTGGGCGGTGTTGACCATCACATTGCTGCCGAAGTCGCGGCGCACCGTTCCGGCCGGAGCTTTCGACGGATCGGTCGGTCCGAGTACGGAACGGATCTTCGAAATCGCATCCGGGCCTTCGTAGATCAGAACCAGGCATTTCGCCTGAGCGTTCTGGAGCTTCTTCTCTTCCGCGGTGCAGGATTCCGGACGGCGGCCGGACATGAATTCCACCAGTTGCGAGAACTGGTCGTCCGCGAAGGGGATTCCCACCGACTGCGTCAGTTCCCCTTCCGACTTTTCCGGAAGCGAGATTCCGAACCGCTCTTCGACGAGCGCTTTGGCCTGTTTGCCGATTTTCGGCGCGAGTTTGCCGCGCAGCGCTTCCTGCACGGAACCGTAAAATTCCAGCGCGTCGTTCACGCACATGCGGTGCACCTTGCATCCGACGATCCGGAGGCCGGTGCGGCTCAACATGTCGATGATGTTTCCGGGACGGCTCGACGGGCAGCGCCAGTTGTCCGGCTTGATGATGACCAATGTGCGTTCATCTCCCGGCATTGAACCGAGCGAGTTGTCGACCAGGTTCGGCGCGGCAGAGGCGAAATCTGCGAAGAACTTCAATTTGTTCATCGCTTCCTGGAAGGTCGGCGGGGTCATCACCGCGGGCTCGAAATAGCGGACGATCGACGGGTTGTCCTTGTCTTCGACCACGTCGGCATACGTGTCGCGGAGGGTTTCTCCGGCGCCGACAGCCTTGGGCGAGAACGGCGAAAGCCGTCCGGTGATGGCGGTCAGCTTGGCGCAGGCGTCTTCGCCGCGGAACAGGAGCATCAGCGTCCGTTCCCTGCGTCCGTCTTCGCGCGGCGGGAAATTTTCCCGGACATACTTCGCCAGCATTTCGCCGGTCCCTTTGGCATCGGCTTTTTCCAGACTTTGGGCGTAACGTTCCGCCAATTCCGGCGAGAACGCCAGCATCTGGGCGCCGATGAATTCGAGATCGGTCCGCGACATCAGCCGGGCGATGATTCCGCCGGTCCGCGACTTCAGCAGACTGTAAGGAGTGATGATGATGTACGATACTTCGATTGCCATAGACTCTTTCCCTTCTCCCCCTTTGTATCCTTCAAAACAAAAAAACCTCCGGAAATCCCATTCCCGGAAGTGCTTCCACAAATAACGCTGGACCAATACTATAACACCGGAGTTACGGAACGGCAAATCGAAAGCTGGAAAAAACAAAGAAATTTATTGTCTGAAAATTGAGATAGTGTGTCAAAAGTCAAATGCCTTGTGGCGGAAAACGGAAGAATTTTTCGTCATAGGGCTGTTTGTGTATGCCCATTGATCTCATCATCAGTAACATTTTTCCCATGCAGGCACATCTGGCCTGCATTTTTCTCTTACCGCGTTTGAGCAAACGATGGTACATTGCATTTAAAGCTGGAATCTTTTCTACGCCGACCACAGAATCAAGATAAAGAATTTGCCGCACTCTGCCGGAAGACCTGCGGCTCAAATGCGAAGAATGGACACTGGTTCCGGATTCAATAATACGTGGAGCCAGTCCGGAGAGCGCAGAAAGTTCATTTTTGCCATATTGCCCGAGAATACCTGGTTCTGCTAATTCCGCCCGTAATGCGATTGAAGGAAAGTTCGGCCAATGTAAACGCCGGTTGGGGATGAGCCGAGTGATGGCGAAACGCCGGGATTGTTCCGAAACCGTCATTGCAATCACCATCCTGACCGCCAACCTGATCCGGTGGATGCAGGAGCCGGGATGGTTTTTATTGCTGCCGATTCCCACTTCGATTTT
>Ga0172378_10007017_pt1 | contig 10487 bp, 13 predicted proteins | sample GrowelOW332metaG_FD_119755 | JGI IMG/M metagenome (GOLD analysis project Ga0172378, IMG submission 119755) | Groundwater microbial communities from an aquifer near a municipal landfill in Southern Ontario, Canada - Pumphouse #3_1 metaG | ecosystem: Environmental > Aquatic > Deep subsurface >... | reverse complement strand
GGTTCAAATCCGGGCAGGCCCACTTTTTAGCTGTCTGGCCGAAAGGTCAATGGTTTTTGGGAAACGGGGGTCACCCCATTGTGAAAATGTCCATATGTAACGATAGCTTGTGGTATTGAACAGTCTCTCGATCTCCATTCTAACTTTCTAATTAGAAGATATAGAAGATAAGACTGTCCAGACAGGTAAAATCAGATGAAAAAAATACAGTTAAAACCCAAGTTAATAACGATTCAGGATACCATACCTCTGTTAGTAATTCAACGATTCTGAATTTTCTCCAACAATATACTGCGCAATTACCAAAAACCAAGATGAGAAGGATAAACAAATCCAAAAATCAACCAACCCTACACACATTTGCACCAGAAACAGAACTTTAACAAAGAGTATTATTGGTTCTCCGGGAATTTGTGTGGAATACCCTCCTGAATAATCAAATAAATCGTGAAAATTAGAAATTATTTCTCTGACTGATACTGCATAACTTTCCTGAGGAAAGTTATGATTAACAAAAACAGGATTTTTATGCATCTTGGCCGCGGTATGCATGGCATTGACCATCGTACCGGCCATGAATGCGATCCTCCCCGAACAAGAGGGGGGGGGTTTTTGCACCTGCGACAGTGGATGCAACTGATGCGACCGGAACAGGTACGAAAGCCGACCCGCGCAAGGTGTATGATTTTGACCAGTTAGAAAAAGCGCTGGAAAGCGACTCCTACGCTATGTAGAACTTGCCGCCGGCAGTTCGATCACCACTACGGCAACTTCTGCCATTGATATTAACGGCACAAAAACACTAATTGCAGCGGGTTTGTACAATTGGACTTTTGAGGGAGCCGCAGGAGTAACCGAGTTATTTAAGGTAAGTACAGGAGATAATTTCACAATAGATGTGGATATTATTACTGAATCAATCATTTTTAAACCTGCCGCAAACAATGCGACTTTACTGGACATATTTGGTGGAAACGTTACACTTAAACACTTGGTAATGACAATCGAAGCTGCCGGAACAAATAATGTTAAAACGGTCAATATGTCCGATGGCACTCTTGTAATAACCAGTTCTTTACGTGCGGAAGGCACGAACGGAACGGCAACCGCCCTTGATGTTCAAGGAGGTACTGTTACTTTTGATATAAATCTAGAATATGAACTCTACTCAACAAGCAAAAACGGATTAAAAATGACAGCAGGCACGCTGAATTTTAATCAAACAGCTGACAGCGGCGCAATAAAAATATGGGGTGCTGACTTGCCGGACTCAAAAACTCCGTTAATCTATGCTACTCAAAAAACAGGCTACAACAGTGCGACCTTGCTGGAGAGAGTGTCCGAGAATGTTTACTATGTCGGTACACAGACCGCCACAGGCATTGAAATTACCAATACTGTTATAACAGAAACTAACAAAGATGATGTGCTTGGAGATGGAAAGGTTAGTTTTAACACCGTTACCAACATATTGACACTTAACAACGCTTCCTATATTGCAGGCAGCATTAAAATTACGGATGCTTCAGATGAGGTTACGATCAAGCTTGTCGGAACAAATACCTTTGGTTACATTTATTCATATGTTGAAGGCATAAAGCTTTGTTTCTCGGGTTCAGGTTCGCTTAATGTGCAGGGCGGCAATAGTGGTTTTGCAGCATTAGAGGTGGCCACCGGCGATGCAGTTGTGACTGCTAAGGATAGCGTAACTCTAACGTTTACCTCCAGCGACAAGGCGGCAATGTCGGTTAAATCTTTGATTCTTAACGACACAGCAAATGTGACGGCAACTTCGACCTCCTCTGGTTACGCAAGTCATGCAGGTGTTACAGGTGCCGTTACCATCAATGACGGAGCAACATTGACCGCGACGGGTAATGCGGGTTGTGGTATAGGTTCTTCAACAGCAGCTACTATCAACCAAGGAACACTGATTGCCATAAGCTCAAGCAATAGCGCATTACAAACAAGGCCTACAATTACAAGTGCGGCAACTGTGACAGGGGGAGACTCCGCCCCAGGCACAGCGGTCAGCGATCTCACAACATACTATAACACAAATAAGTATGTAAAAATCGTAGCACAAGGCGCAACACTGACTTACAGCATCTCGCTTGACGCTACCGGTACTCATACCTTTACGGCGATAACCGCCGGCTACGACGCACAGACGGCCAAGACCGTGACAGTGAGTAATACCGGCACAGGCGCAACCGGGGATCTGACCGTTGCTCTTTCCTGTACGAACGCAAGCAGCTTTACGCTGAACAAAACCAGTATCTCGAGCATTGCGATAAGCGGCAGCGACACCTTTACCGTTGTTCCGAATACAGGTCTTACAGCAGGCACCTATACGGCGACAGTAACTGTCAGCGGCACTTCCGTTACATCACAGACCTTTGATGTGAGCTTTACCGTTAATGCAGCGGCAAGCAACACACAGATCACATCCATTGTAATTACCGGAGTTACCGAGCCTGTTGCAGGTGAACATCCAACAACCACCGGCATTACTGGCGGTACGGGATATGATATCGCTCCTTTTTGGGCTATTGCATCCAGTGGTGTGAATTTGAATACATCTGATACTTTTGAAGCAGGTGAAACTTATTGTATGTATATTGGTTTGACTGCACAGGACGGCTATGAGTTTGCAAACAGCATGACAACTGCAACAATTAATGGAAATGACGCGTATTACAATCAGGATTATGGCACAACTTATGTTAGATGTAACTTCACTGTTGCAGCAGCGACATTTGTCGCAGTGACTGGTATTACAGATGTTCCTAACGCTGCAACCGCAGGGACAGATCTTACCCTTAGCGGTACGGTCGCCCCATCTGATGCGACCAACAAGACCATTGTTTGGAGTGTCAAGACTGCAGGTACAACCGGCGCGACCATCGACGGCAGGCACCGTTACTGTGACCGCAACGATTACCAATGGTGCAACCGAAAGCACAAATTATACACAGGACTTTGATATTGCAGTTTCTGCTCCTACATACATCATATCGTTGTCTGAGACAGGAACGCTGGCCTTCTCCGCAACCGCAGGCTATTCTGCATTATCCCCGAGTACGATCACTGTAACAAGCACAGGCACCGATGCTACCGGCGATCTGACCGTTACGCTTTCCGGGACCAATGCCGGCAGTTTCGCGTTGAGCAAAACCACTGTCACATCGATCGCCGCCAACGGAACGGGATCCTTCACGATCGTTCCCGACTCAGGACTTTCTGCGGGAACCTATGTTGCGACCGTTACCGTCGACAACGAAAACGTGGACGCTGCATCGTTCGATGTCAAGTTCACCGTGAACGCGGCTGACGACACCACCGTACATACATACAAGGTGACCTTCAGTTCGGGAACAGGATACAGCATATCCGGAGTGACCGTTCCGTCGTTCTCCATCAATTCCGACGGATCTGCGAAGTTCACCATCAGTGTACAGTCCGGATACACCCTGCAGGGAACTCCGACAGCACCCAATGCGAAGATCGCCAGCAACGGCGGCAACAGTTACACCATATCCAACGTCACCGCGGATACGACCATCTCCATAAACGTCGTGAAGAACGCCGACAGCAGTGATGACGACGGAGGAAACGGCGGAGGGTCAATAAGCACCGGAACCGCCATCGCGATCGTAGCCTGCGTGTTGGTGGCCGCATTCGCGATAGGATCTCTTGCCTGGTGGAAGATGAGATGAACTAAACCCCAAAACCGACAGGAGTTGCTCTCCTGTCGGAACTTTTTCTTTATTCTTCTTTTCATCAACAGTGACTGTAAGCTCACATACATCGACCGACCGTCACCTTCAATAACAGTACCGATATACAGTGACCGATGGACGAGGCCCTTATCGACAGGACAAAGAAACATATCGAAGACCGTTTCCGCGGAGACTGCACCGGACACGATCATTTTCACAGCATCCGCGTATTCAATACTGCGACGGAGATATGCAAAAAAGAAGGCGGAGATCTTCTCACGGTACAGCTGGCCGCCCTTCTGCATGATGTCGATGACAGGAAACTCTTCGGAACGGAAAGCCACGACGCAAGCGATTTCCTGAGATCCAACGCAGTATGCGGCGAGAGAGCGGCGGCCATCCTCGGAATAATATCTCAGATATCCTTCAAAGGAACGGACACCGTCGTCCCCTCGACACTGGAAGGAAAGATCGTCCAGGACGCCGACCGTCTGGATGCCATCGGCGCCATAGGCATCGCGCGTGCATTCGCATACGGCGGGAACAGGAAAAGGAAGATCTACGACCCGGACATCCCGCCGGAGAAGGGAATGGATTCCGTCCGCTATTTCGCCTCCGAAGGAACGAGCATCAATCATTTCTACGAAAAACTTCTGAAACTCAAGGATATGATGAATACCAATGCCGCAAAGGCCATGGCCGAGGAGAGGCACGCCTTCATGCTATCGTTCCTAAATGAATTCTATATGGAATGGAACGGCTCATCCGCCGAAATAGGCCGCGAATAAGGACAGCATCAGCGCAAGGGCCATTATGCTCAGCCCTTCCGCCAATCTTATTCCCTTCGAAGCTTCACGGTCGATATTGCATCCGACGAAGAACAGCGATACCGATGCAAGCACTGCCGCGGCATCCAACGCAGCGGTCTGATCGTCGATCAGAAGCAGAGCGGCGATCACGGGTATCGCGGTGGCGACCGTGATGATGAAACATGCCGCCGAACTTTGGAACATCCTCTTCCGGTCGGACCATATATCACGTTCGGATTCTATGGTCCCGTCGATGACAACGTCCACTCCTTTCTGTCTGTCATCCTCGGTCAGAACATCGAATATCGTGTTGTCCAGCTCGCCGTCGATCTTCTCGCGGTATCCGTCGGCCCTGCGGTCTTCCTTCAATATCCTTGTATAGCGTCTCTGTGTCGATACGTCTATTCTGTAGAATATGATCATGTCTATAGCGCCCCAGACGAAATTCATCGCCAGGATCATCATTACCAAGTTCCATGGAGTATCGTAGGTGAAGATACCTGCTCTCGCGGCGATTATGAATGTAAGCGCCATGACGAACCCGTACAACACCTCTTGGACCGCCAATTCCGGTCCGGTACGTTCTACGAGCCTGTGTCCGAGCATGAGATGTCAACTGCATTTCGGCATATTTGATACTATCCGGAGTTTGATTTCGGTATAATTATGTAGTTATATATAGCATATATAGAGTGATATATTATTTCGACATCGAATATACGACATCATCAATCGGTGAATCAAGGTGTAATACCTTGAACACAAATACGAAGATCATGGCAGTCGTTGCCGTCATCGTTATTGTTGCGGCCGGAGCATGGCTTGCTCTCGGACACAGCAATAACAACGGAGACGGAGACGACACAGTTACAATCACCATCGCAGGATCGACGACCGTCGCACCCATTATGCTGGCCGTCGAAGAGGTTTACGAAAAAGAAAACAACGTCGATCTCCAGATCACGGCAAACGGATCCGGAGCAGGCGCATCTGCGGCGATCAACGGAACGGCAGACATCGGAATGGAATGATCATTTCCGGGAGGCCTCTGCGGCCTCCTTCTTTTCTTTTTTCTTCTTATGAGTGTATGAGAGCACCATGAATACCACCAGTGTTCCCACCGGGATTATGGCGTCCTCTATCCTGCCCAGAAGATAATAACCGCATATCAGTCCGAGAATGCCGACGACACCGAATGCTTTGAAAATGCCTCCTCCGCCGAGGACCATCATGAAAAGCAACATGACTATCCACATTATGATCGTGGTCACCATCGATGAAGAGAGCCAGGCTATGTTGGCATTCTCCACATTCTCCGCTATGAATGGTTCGATGTAATGCGAACAGATAAGCGGAACGAACAGGACCAGGATCAGCGTGAAAGCTATTCCTCCGACGAATGATGCCAACAACCCATGTTTCATTGTATCGGACAGTATAATTCACTGCTATCTTATAAAATCGCGCGTATTGATCATGTAACATTTAATTATGTTAGAAATGATTCACCAATATCGTGGAATTGTAAATTTTGATAGCCAGAAGGAATAATGGGACATGCTTGACGATGTCGAACGTGACAAAAAGAAGGGTGCTCTTGGTTTGCGCATGTCTCGTACTGGCAGCTTTTACGGTCTATGTTTATGCCGCGGAGACGGACAACGGCAGCGATGCTGCCGATGATGCAACATACATAGTAAATCATTGACAGGGGATCTGTCGGAGATATGGAGATACCGTGTCGGAGATTGTCGCTTATATGCAAAGATCGATGATAACAATCTTATTATTTTGATGGCGCTCATCAGACACGGGCGTAATGTATACAGGTGACAGGTGTGATCTAAAGATCGCTGCAATACAAGACAGTATTGTATAATGGAATAATAAGTAATGAGTGGGCCCGCCCAGATTTGAACTGGAGTTACTTGCACCCCAAGCAAGAAGGATACCAAGCTACCCCACGGGCCCGCGTAATTGCGGGGTAATAGGTTTTAGGTTAAAAGGTTTGTCCAGGAGTTCATCCCAGAGGCGCGATCTCGCCGATGAGATCGGCGTGGGAAACGATCATTCTGCGACAGCAGTATCTCTCGAAACCCAGATCGTCAAGGACCTTTGCAGGGTCCTCTCCGTTCTTGACACGCGCAACGTACTCGGGATAGGCAGAGCCTACGACCTTTCCGCATGTGAAACATCTCACCGGTATTATCATGATAACGCCTCAACGGTATGATTTCTGCTTCTTGGCACGTGCACCGTGACCGAGCGGGTTCTTGGGGAGCTTTCTCCTGTCATCGTTGACAATGAGAGTCCTGTCGTATGCCCTGACGATCGCTTCGAGTTCATCGTCCTTGAAGAAGGCGACGAGTCCCTTTGCGACTGCGGTCCTTGCTGCTGCTGCCTGACCCATGACTCCGCCGCCATTGACGGTGATCGAGATATCGACCTTTGCCGACATCTCGGGAACGAGTCCAAGAGGCTCTTCGATCTTGAGCCTTGCGAGCTCGGGTGTGAAGATCTCAAGGGGTATTTTGTTGATGGTGACCTTACCGGTTCCCGCTTTAACGGTTGCCCTGGCAACGGCCGTCTTCCTTTTTCCGCTTGTGTTTACGCAATCCATAAGATCATCTCACGTTGGATCCCAGGAATTTTGAAACGGCTCCCAGGGTTGTGTATTTGCCGGTGATCTCCCTTACCGCGTCTTCGGGCCTGACCTTCTCACAGTCATCAAACTGCTTGGGTGTGCCGACGAATACGTGGAGTCTCCTGAAGGCATCTCTTCCGCAAGAGGTTGTCCAGGGGATCATTCCCCTTACGCATCTCTTGAACAGGAGGTCTGCCCTGCGGGGGTAGAACGGTCCCTTTCTCTTAGTCGTGTCTCCGCGGTCGACCTTTGCTTTGAAATCTGCAAAGATCTTGTCCCTTTCTCCGGTGATCACGATGGATTCTGCATTGAGAACGACGACCTCTTCGCCGCTCAGAATCATCTCTGCAACATTGCTTGCAAGCCTGCCGTAGTTGAGGTTCCTTCCGTCGATAATTGTAACCATGCAAATCACCTCATGATCCTGACCTTCGAGCCCTTAGGGTTTGAATCCATAAGTTCCCTGATGGTCATTGTGTTTCCGCCTGCTGCTTTGATGCCTGCTACTGCTGCATCAGAGAAATCATAGGCTGCGACGGTCAATTTCTTTGTTACGCTTCCTGCTGCGAGGACTTTTCCGGGGACGATGATCGTCTCTCCGTCCTTTGCATATCTCTCGAGTTTGCTAAGGTTCGCTTCGGCCCAGTTACTTTTCGGTTTCTCAAGCCTAAGCGCGATGTCTCGCCAGATAGGAGCTTCTGTTTCCCTGGTCTTTGCCTTAAGATCGAAGATCAAGGCAACGAGCTGGGGATTCGTCTTTGTTGTGCTCATTTTACTGACTCTCCCGACATTGGGTAACCGTCGTAAGTGGAAGTTATTTATAAAACTATGCTACGAACACTTAGATTATAGACTATATGCGCCGCGCACGGACGAAAGATAAGAAAAGAGGGATAAAAGGTTTTTTGAATGTTCTTCAGTCTTCGACAGGATCGAATGTCATATCGAATGCACAGCCCCACGTGTTCCCCAGAATACGCATGACATCTCCTTCGAAGAACAACGTATACGAGGTGCCCATATCCTCAAATGCGAATCTGACCCTGTCCGTATCTCCGGGAGATATGTATCCGGCAACGGAGGATTCCCCTTCGGACAATATGATGGTGCATGTCACAAGGCCGCCGTATTGGAGATCGAACCTTATCGTGAAGGTCTCGGGGGCCTCGTAGGATCCGCTGTCTGTCACCAGGAAATGACAGTCTGCAAGCTCCCATGTTCCGGAGACCGACGGGAAGTCTATGTCCTGTCCCGATCCGTCGGAATACAGCCTGAATCCGGAGGCCGTCAGCTGGGAGATGTCGAGACAGAAGTATCCGTCACAAAGGGTGATCTCATAATACGCCCCGGTGCTGTCTATCAGATACGATTCGCCGTAATCGGACAATACGCCGATGAGGGTTACCTCGGTGGCCGTTCCGTCAACATCCCTTTCAAATGTTCCAGATATGAGATTCTTTATCTGTTCCACGGTCATTGTATCTCCGGCAAGCGGACCTGCGGAATCGGGCGTGAGATAATATGCATCTCCGCCTGCGGCAGACCATTCTCCGGAGATGTCCCCGACAAGGTTCGGATACGCGACAAGCATACGCGTGGTATAGATGCCTCCCCAGATGCTGTATGATCCTTCGCTGTCCTCCGTCAGTATGTTGACCTCCATGATGTGGTCGTTCACCAGAACGCCGGTCATATAGAACGACATCGTATATCCTCCGTACTTCTCTCCGTAGTCGATGTCGCCGGTGACATGCATCTCTCCGTCGGCGAACGTCCCCACGAACTCGTATCCGTCGAAATACATCCTGAACAGCCCGTCGCTGTATTCGCTTACGGCGATGTCACCCAGAAGCACATTCGGCTCCGGATCGTTGATCTTTCCGAAGAATGAGGTCCCGTCATCATAGATCACCCAAGAATACATCGATGACCATGTTCCCGCTAATGTCTCCGGTATCCGGACATCCTGCACCATGGTGGCGACCTGGGCGGTCTGTCCCCCCAAAGTAACGGATGTGAAGTATTCCGTCATCGTCAGTTCGTCTCCGACGAGATCGCAGAACACCAGAAGGGGTTCGTCTTTGTATTCTGAATACACCCGCAACTCGGTACTGCCGAGAGAATAAGCGGTCATGAAAGATTCCGTACCGTTCAGCCTTATCGTTCCGGAATAGACGTTCCCTGTCCTTTCCTCAAAGGTCAGCACATAATCGTTGAAGGTCTCCGTGTATGTGTTCCAGAACACCGCGTTCTGTCCGGACACCTCTGTCCATTGGGTGCCTTCCAGCTCATTGTACACCGGCGTATCGACCGGCGATCCGTCTCTGGTGTAGGTCCTTTCCACCGCTACCAATCCTGCCCCGTCATCGAATTCCGCGGTCATCAAGTGCACGCGGTCCTCGGAGATGAGCAGGTCCCACCTCTCCGAATTGGAATCGATCGCATATGCCGTCTGATATCCGTCGGACGAAGTTCCGGTGAAAGTTCCCATGACGTTCGTCTCCACCGTCTCTCCGTCGATCTGCTGTTCCATTACGCCTGTGAATGCGGCGCCGTTCTGTTCTGTGATCTCAAGACCGGTACCGAGAGGCGTCAGTGTTCCGTCCTCGGTGACCGCTATGGCATCGCTTAACTCCCAGGATCCGGAAATTCCGTGACCGATATGTTCCGGCCGACATCATCGAGATCCGTGGAGTACACAGTGTAATAGACGGACAGCAGACCGCTGTCATAGCTGCTCATGGCGATCGCGTTGAGCATACCGTTCTGGACCGTTCCGCAGAAGTATATCGTGGCTCCGTCGTAATAGCCCATGAAACGGATCTGATCGTCCGCATATGTGCCAGTTATGTTGCATCCGTAGTATTCTCCGCAGAACATCCCGTCGGAAACGGAGAATACGGTCAGGTCGTATACGGCCCCGTAATGATCGTACTCATCCGATGAATGATATTCGACCTCACCGTCATCAAGACCGTATCCGTAGTATCCGACCTGATACCAGTATTGATCGGCAATGTCCCCGTCGTCTCTGTCGTTCCCTATGCAATATGCAGCGGCCAACACTACGACCGCTGTAATTGCCAGAGCGGCAATGACCGCGCTGTTCTTATCCATGGATTCGAATCTGCTTGGATAGTATTAAACCCCTGCCTCAGAAAATTACTAAAATGGTTCTATCTTCCCTTACGTTGTGTCTTTACTACGTTCGCGCACGCGCGCTCTGCGCAATACCTTTAATTACGTTCTCTGATTAGGGTAGCTCACCGTGATATCATGATAAGATTCGGACCCGCCGGAATACCCCTGTCC
>Ga0172378_10007015_pt1 | contig 10488 bp, 8 predicted proteins | sample GrowelOW332metaG_FD_119755 | JGI IMG/M metagenome (GOLD analysis project Ga0172378, IMG submission 119755) | Groundwater microbial communities from an aquifer near a municipal landfill in Southern Ontario, Canada - Pumphouse #3_1 metaG | ecosystem: Environmental > Aquatic > Deep subsurface >... | reverse complement strand
TGAAGCAAGGAGGGCCTGAGTGGCGACCTCTGCATTCCCCTCTTTGACCAGGGCCCAGTGTTCCGGCGTCATGCGCTGCAGTCGATTTCTAATCAAAACAGCCTGCCGTTGTGCAGAAGAAGGACTTCTTTTCTGGAGAACATTTTCGATGACGACAGCATTGTACCACTCTTCTGCTGATACCTTCTGAAGAAGGAGCCCCGCAATTTTTCTGCTCTCTGGAATCAGCAAAGAACCGGCTACGATCTCGCCGTTGTAGAGCTTTTGGCGGGGTTCTTTCTTTGTCATATTTTCACGATGTATTTTCAATTTGAGGACGTACACAAACGACCTGAATTGTAGCACAAAGAGAAGACAGATGCCTCAATTGCTCGTCTCCAGTACAACAGGCGTTTCATACCGATAAAGCAGCATTGTTTCTGCAGGTTCGAGATTCCCTTTCGGGGTAATTAGCAACTTCGCAGCTTCAAGACCAGTCGTCCAGTCCTTTAAAGTTGTTTGCTGCCTGGAATCGGCAAGATCCGGTTGATAGTTGGGAGTGTGAACGGGAGAGGCGGGTTGCAAAAATCGAGGGGAACTTGAATCCGTTTGGTGCGGTTATACATCAACTTTTTCTACATCAGCTGGTAGCGAGTGCCTGTACCTGTGCATGAGAACCTCCGGTCAGGTTGTGGTGACAGAACCATACCGGCAAGCTCACTCGTTTTCATATCACAGTGTTGCACCTGTTGTCCTAATCCAGCACCGGATATTACTCCAGAGAGAGAGACTGGCATAACCCAACACTTGCCCGCGATTTATTACACCTGCTTCTTTACCTGAAGATGCAAAATCTATTGACAAGATGAGGCAGAAAATCAAGACTGTAACGGTTTGAAAAATTTATGCCAGAAGAAAGAGCACGGTTGAGACAGTCTTTGGCATCATCAAACATGTTTAGGGTTTTCGGTAGTTTTCCTGCGAGACGTAAAGGCCGTTTTCTGGGAATGGGTACTTATGTCCATGGCATGGAATTTAAAGCGGATATTTGCTCTAATCATTTAAAAAGATGTCAAAGAGCAAGGTAAATAGAGCAGTTTTGACCCCGGATTGATGGTTATCTGTCGCTCGGATGATATGGGTTACCAGCTAAATGAAATATTTTGCTGCCCCTGTTCGAGTGAAGCGTGGAATGTAAACTTTAAATCCGACAGACTTCCAGCGGTGAAGCAGGATTGGGAAGGTAGTGAGGCTGACACAGAATTCTGAACACTCCCACTGTGCTTTTTTATCGGATGCAGTCCGTTAGAATTGCACTCTGCTTCTGATCATTAATACTGCACAAGGGATTCAGGCATGTCTTTAACTCTTGCTCAATTCGCTGTTTTGTCAGCTTTACTTTCTTCAATTGTGCCATTGTTCTTTCAACGATGGCCCCTTATGCTGGTCAGGTTGTCGTTTATTTTCCTCGGTGTTTCCGGCATTGCTGCAGCATGGGGTGGAGCACTCGCCTTGCTGACTGTCGCAACTGAGCAGGCTGGCCTCCCCCTCGGCCTCCCCTGGCGGCAAGTGCTTTTACACATCGACCCCCTATCCGGTTTTTTTCTCTTTATTGTTGGAACCATCACCTCGATTACAGCATGCTACGGACCTAACTATATAAAGGAGCATATAGGAGGGCCACAACCGCCTGGGACTCTAACATTTTTTACAGGCCTGTTTGTTGCCGCAATGCTTTTTGTTTTACTGGCAACGGATGCCTTTTCCTTTATGGTCGCCTGGGAAATCATGTCTGTCTCAAGTTATTTTCTGGTTGTATTCGAGCATCACAAAGCAGAAAATCGCAGTGCTGCTTTTCTCTATCTGCTGATGGCTGTTATCGGTGGCGCAATTATTCTCCTTGCCTATGGCGTTCTTGCTGCTTTTGGCGGCAGTTTCAGCTTTTACGCAATGGCCACCGCCCAGTTGAGCCCGACCTGGGCGACCATCGCCTTTTTGCTGGCCTTCGTCGGCTTTGGCATGAAGGCCGGAATCGTGCCACTGCACGTCTGGCTCCCACAGGCCCATCCGGTGGCACCTTCACATGTCTCAGCCCTCATGTCCGGGGTTATGCTCAAGGTGGCAGTGTATGGCTTTATTCGGTTTGTCTGGGACCTTTTAGGGGGCATCCTGTGGCAGTGGGGGGTTCTGGTGCTGTTGATTGGCGCGGCTTCAGCCGTGCTGGGGGTATTGTATGCTCTCATGCAGCACGACCTCAAGCGGTTACTGGCCTACCACAGCGTTGAAAATATCGGCATTATTTATATTGGCCTCGGCTTGTCGATGATTTTTTCGGCAACTGGTCACACGGGAATTGCCGCTGTTGCTCTTATTGCCGCCCTCTATCATTGTTTAAACCATGCTCTTTTCAAGAGCCTGCTCTTTTTGGGGGCAGGCGCGGTACTGCAGCAGAGTCACCACCATGATATGGAAAATATGGGCGGACTGGTACGGAGAATGCCGGTGACTGCAATCTGCTTTTTGATTGGCTGCATCAGCATTTGCGCGCTTCCTCCATTTAACGGATTTGTTTCCGAATGGCTGATCTTTCAAGCAGCACTGCAGGGGACGGTGCTGAAAAGTGGTATTTTGGGAGCAATGATTCCGGTAGCATCAGCCATGCTTGCCTTAACGAGTGCCCTGGCGATTGCCTGTTTTGTCAAAGTGTATGGGGTTATTTTCCTCGGACGTCCGCGAAGCAGACAAGCGGCGGAGGCACAGGAAGTTTCCTTTGGCATGAAGTCTGCCCAGGTTATTCTGGCCCTGTGCTGCCTCGGTTTTGGCATATTCCCAACGTGGACAGTAATCGCAATCAGCACCATTCCGGAACAACTCCTTGGTACTGGTTTAGCAAAAGCTGCCGGTAACAGCTGGTTATGGCTGACTCCGATAGACAAACAGACTGCCTCATATGGCGCGCCCTCTGTCCTGCTCGGACTTTTGGTGAGCTGGCTGATCGTGTTTTTCTTTCTTCATCCCTTAAAACGTGACAATCGCATTCGTATTGCTCCTGCCTGGGATTGCGGGTTTGGTCCGCTCACCCCCCGCATGCAATACACCGCCGCATCCTTTTCCATGCCCATACGCCGCATTTTTTCGTTTGTCTGGTGTATTTTTGAAAAGACTGAACCGGCGCAACCGGGGAGAGGACCACGATATTTCATCAAGATTAGCGACTGGAGCTGGCTGGTATTCTATATCCCCATAGGCAAGCTCCTCCTGCAAATTGCCCAAAGGACATCTCGCATCCAGGGAGGAAACCTTCGTGTCTACCTTGCCTATTCTTTCTTTACCTTACTCTTTTTGCTGTGGGTGATTGTATGAACGGCTGGCTTTTTGCAATTGTTCAAACTCTCTGTGTCGTTTTCTTCGCCCCATTTATGGCGGGCCTGGTCAAGTGGATGAAATGCAAACTGCAAAACAGGCAGGGTCCGCCGCCCTGGCAACCGTACCGGAATTTGCTCAAACTCTCCAGAAAACAGGTAGTACTCGCAGATACGGCATCGTTTGTTTTCCGGATTGCCCCCTATGTGGTTTTTAGTGTCACAATTGTGGCGGTTTCTGTCGTCCCGGTAATCTCCGTACAATTGCCGACCGCTGCCCTGGCTGATGTTATAGTCCTCGTTGGTTTTTTATCCCTTGCCCGTTTTTTCCTTTCCCTCGCCGGCATGGACGTCGGCACCTCTTTTGGGGGAATGGGATCTTCCCGTGAAGTAACGATCTCTTCTCTTGCAGAACCTGCTCTGCTCATGGCTTTTTTTACCCTGGCAATGAATGCTTCCAGTACAAACGTATCAACGGTTATAGCGCATTTGTCCCAGGGCTCTCTTATACTCTATCCGTCGCTTATCTTTTCCTCGCTGGGCTTAATCCTCGTTGCAATCGCTGAAACAGGGCGCATTCCAATTGACAACCCTGCCACCCATCTTGAATTGACGATGATCCATGAAGCCATGATTCTGGAATACAGTGGCCGTCATCTGGCCTTAATGGAATGGGCGGCCATGCTCAAACTCACCCTCTACTCTCTCTTGATTGTAAATTTGATAGTTCCCCTGGGCGTCGCCTTGACGCTGCGCCCGGGAGATCTTCTTCTCGGGGCAGTAAGTGTCAGTTGCAAGTTGTTACTCCTGGCCCTGTTTTTGGCTGTTGTCGAGACCGCTCAGGCCAAGATGCGACTTTTTCGTGCACCACAATATCTTGGCCTGGCTTTTATCCTTTCGTTGCTCGGAATGATGAGCCATATTATCCTCGAGGTACGTTAATATGTTAATTGCGACACTGTCTCTTCCCGAGCAGGTGGTCCTGATGCTGGCTGCCTTGATTTTATTGTCCTCTTTTCTCATGCTGGCCCAGGTAAGGCTGGACAGCATGATTAACACCTTTGCCCTGCAGGGCCTGTTGTTGTTTTTCGCGACACTCATCATGGCACTTATTTCCGGAAAATATCAGCTGCTCATCTCTGCCGCTCTGACGTTATTTCTCAAGGTCTTCTTTATTCCCAACAAATTACGCGGCCTGGTTGTACGCCTCGATATCAACCGTGAGATAGAGAGCATCACAAATCCTTCTTTAATTATGCTGTTCGCTGCCTCGCTTGTCCTCTTTAGCTACTATGTCGCTTTACCGATTCGTGCATTGTCCCTCCTGGCCACTCGTAATACTATCGCAATTTCACTGGCGGTCGTGTTGATCGGTATGTTGATGATAATATCGCGGCGGAAAGCAGTGACCCAGGTGGTGGGCTTTATGTCCATGGAAAACGGCCTGTTCTTTGCTGCTGTAGTCGCCACCTGTGGCATGCCGATGGTCGTTGAACTGGGGATTGCCTTTGACGTACTGGTCGCGGCAATTCTTTTTGGTGTTTTCTTCTTCCATATCAGAACGGAAATCGGCAGTCTCGATACCGATCGTCTCAACCATTTGACAGAGGTCGAAAAATGATTGCTCTCAGTTTGACCTTGTTTTTCCCTCTGTCGGGTCTCTTCCTGTTTGGGTTTATCGGCCATTGGCGGTCCGCCGGGAGTATTAATGTGGCTATCAGCATCTGTACCTTTGTAACCACATTGATTATTGCCCTTGATGTCTTTCGGTATGGTCCAATCCTGTCACCCGGCAAGTTTTTTTACATCGACGCCTTCAATGTGTACCTCCTTTTGCTCAATGCCTTTGTCGGCATGACGACAGCGATATTTTCAGGCCGTTATATGGCCCATGAGGTGGCGATCGGGCGAGTTGATGACAAGAGAATGCGACTGTATTATGCAATGTATCAGGGCTTTCTTTTCACCATGCTCGTTGCCTTATCCACCAACAATCTCGGCGTACTCTGGGTCTCTATTGAAGGGGCAACCCTGACAACTGTTTTACTGGTCAGCCTCTACCGGACTCCTGAATCCATTGAGGCCGGGTGGAAATATTTCATTATTTGCGGAGTTGGTATTTCCCAGGCCCTGTTTGGCACTATCCTCGTTTATTTTGCAGCTGAAAAGGTGGTCCCGGGGCATGATGACGGATTACTCTGGACGGTGTTACAGGACCATGCCGTCAAAATGGATCCAGGGGTAATGGCTCTGGCCTTTGTTTTTCTGCTTGTCGGCTATGGCACAAAAGTTGGTCTCGTCCCTCTGCACAACTGGCTGCCAGACGCCCATTCAGAAGGCCCGACCCCCATGTCGGCCATCCTTTCCGGGCTGTTACTCAACGTTGCCCTCTATGCAATTGTCCGCTTTAAAATGCTGGTTGACCCAGCTCTTGGTACGCATCTTGCCGGGAATCTGATGATGGGTTTCGGCATGCTCTCCTTCTCAGTGGCCGGACTCTTACTCCACCGGCAGTACGATGTGAAAAGGATGTTCAGTTATTCGTCCATTGAGCATATGGGATTGATAACATTTGCCTTTGGGATAGGTGGTCCACTGGCCACATTTGGGGCGCTGCTGCACATGATCGTCCATTCATTGACAAAATCTGCAATTTTTATCACGGTTGGTCATGTTGCCCATATTGCCGGTTCTCAGGCTATAAACCAAATCCGTGGCCTTCTCCACACCCAGCCGTTTGTTGGCTGGGGATTTCTGATTGGGACCTGTGCCATTGCCGGTTTGCCACCATTTGGGATCTTCACCAGTGAATTTTTGTTATTCACCGCCACGATCAAGAGCTATCCCTGGCTTGTGCCACCCTTGTTCATAGGCTTGACAGTCGCTTTTGCCGGACTCTTTCGCAATCTGCAATCAATGGTATTTGGCGAACCTCCGGAAAACCAAAAGCAGGTTGCGGCCAATATGTGGCCTGTCGTTGTCCATCTGGGTCTCGTGTTATGGCTTGGCCTGGCAATCCCTGCTCTTCTGGCGCAATGGCTCAATCAGGCAACGATCATGATTGTTGGACGGGGGATATTATGAACACGCACGAGAAGAATCTCGGCCAACTTGCCGCGCCAGATATTGATTCTATCCCGGATTTACTTGCGCAGGCAGGTATTCCCACCCAGGAACTGCCTGATCTGAAGGGATCCGCACGGTGTTTTCTCATAGATGCCGGTTTATGGGGGAGCGTTGCTGCGATGATGGCGAAAAACAGCATGCGCTGGTGCGCGGTATGGGGCGAACACTGTCTCCCGGAAATCTACGTCACAGCAGCCTTCGCAGCGAGAAACGGCCATCTGCTTTTCCGTGCAATCGTGGCCGATGACCAGGGTGAACTCCCCTCACAAACACCCTTTTTCCCTGCGGCCAACCGGCCTGAGCGATACCTTCAGGAGATGTTTGGCATCCGTTTTACCAACCACCCCGACCCCCGTCGCTGGATGCGTCATCAGGCGTGGAACGAGAATCAATATCCATTGCGCAAAGATTTTCCCCGTGCCGGAACACCGCTGGAGGAGACCCCTCCTGATTCTGACTATCCTTTTATTCCAGCTGAAGGCCAGGGTGTCTACGAAATACCGGTTGGTCCGGTTCATGCTGGCATTATCGAATCCGGCCATTTTCGTTTTCAGGCAATGGGTGAGGATATTCTCAGTCTGGAAGAACATCTTGGATATGTTCATAAAGGGATCGAAAAATGTGCAGAAGGACGTGATGTCGAAGGGCTTGCGCGCCTTGCCGCGCGGGTCTCAGGAGACAGCACGGTAGGACATGCATGGGCGGCCTGCCAGGCTTGTGAATATGCAGTGGGGATAACCATTCCTCAGCGGGCTCTGGTGATACGGGCAATCCTTGCGGAAAGTGAAAGGATTGCCAACCACCTTGGTGATATCGGCGCCTGTTGCAACGACGTGGGTTTTACCTTTGCGCAGATACAATTCAGCCGTTTGCGGGAACTCTGGCAACGGCAAAATGCTGCCGTCTTTGGTCATCGCCTGTTGATGGATGTCGTAGTGCCCGGTGGCGTCAGCAGAGACATCCTGGCGGCACAGGAAAGCCTGCTCAGAAAAGGCATTGAGACGTTGCATCGCGAACTCGAAACATTACTGCCTCTGCTCTATGAAAATCCCTCTCTGCAGGATCGTCTGCGTACAACCGGAGTGCTGTCCCCTGCAAAAGCGAGAGAGCGTGGTGTTCTTGGCTACATAGCCAGAGCCAGTGGTGAAAGTTGGGATCTGCGGCGAGACGCCCCCTACACGCCGTATCAACGTAAAGCTATTACGGTTCCCTGTTATACTGAGGGAGATTGCCGCAGGCGGGTGCAGGTACGGGGCGATGAAATTCTGGTCTCTCTCAATTTGCTGGTGACTCTGCTCAGTGATCTGCCGAGCGGTGAGGTTGTAAAGACTCTTCCCCCCGTTACCCGGGATTGCAGTGGAGTTGGCTTTATTGAGGGATGGCGCGGTGAGATTATCGTTTATGTTCATCTGGAGGCTGGTGGTCGTGTTGCAAGGTATTTTCCCCGCGATCCCAGCTGGCTCAACTGGCCGGGACTTGAGGAAATGATCGGGGGAGTTATTGTCCCCGATTTTCCCGTCTGCAATAAATCTGTCAACGGATCGTATTCCGGACATGATCTCTAATTTGACGACAAGGAAAGAGAATGTTCAGTATTCTAAGAAAAATTGTCAAAACTGGTCATCTGACGGAAAAATTGCCGACTCATGACCGGGCGGTCGCACAACTTAGCACAACCTGCCAAACTGAGATTATGCGTGTTTTCGGCAAAAGTCTGAGTATTCGGATGGTTGATGCCGGGTCATGTAACGGCTGCGAGCTGGAAATGAATGCGCTGAACAACAGCTTCTACGACATAGAACGGTTTGGTATTCATTTTGTCGCTTCACCGCGTCATGCGGATCTTCTCCTGGTAACCGGCCCCGTCTCCCGACACATGCAGGCCGCACTTAAACGGACCTATGACGCCATGCCTGCACCGAAACTGGTAATTGCCATGGGTGACTGTGGTGCGGATGGGGGAGAGTTCGGGGTATCGTATGCCAGTTGCGGGGCTGTTGCCAATGTTATCCCCGTGGATGCCGTCATACGCGGGTGTCCCCCAACCCCTGTCCAGTTGCTTCAGGGGATTTTAGAACTGCTCCAGCGATTTTGAAATTTTGTGAAGGAAATTCAACAGAAAAACAATAGCTTATAGATTCAGGTCACCATCGAAACTGGGATTTTGAGAAAGATTGCAATAGAGATGAATCCTGAAATGATCCAAATATCATTTCAGGATTAACAGAAAAAAACTTAAATATTGCAGAGGTTTTTATTTTTCTTAAGTCTTGTTCTGGAAATATTAAGAGTGTTAATCAGACCTCCCAAAACGACAAAAGCCAATCCCATTCCATACGCCGGTAAAAACGGCTCATTAAAAAATACGATCAGATAAAAGGCAGATAAAATTGGAGTTATGAACGTAAATGGTGCCAGATATGAAGCTTCAGTTGATTTTAATGCCAACACCCAAAAAATATATGAAAAGCCATTTACTATAATCCCATTAACCAGGATGGCGGGAACTTCACCCTGTGAAGGAAAAGCAAACTCAGAAAAACAAAGCATGGAAACCAGTGATGCAACACAAGCAACCAGGAAGTACACTGCAACAACACCAAGTGGTTCTTTTTCCACCTTTTTACTCAGCACTGAAAAAAGGGCAAAGCATGCCGCACCAAACGCAACCAGAGCAATGACTGAGGGGTTGTTAATACTGACATTCGCGATATGCCCTTTTGTCAAGACCAGCAATACACCAGTAAAACAAAGACAAACAGCCAGCATTTTTTTATACGTTAAGCGCTCATTCAAGATAAATATTGAAAAAACAACAATAAGTATCGGCCATGTATACTGAATGACCAGTACTTCCATCCCAGTGGCCTTTAAATATCCAAGATAAAGAAATAAATAATATATATAAGTCCCAAGAAGGCCAAGGAAAGAAAACCAGAGCCATTCTTTTACTGTATACTGCAAAATAAATTTAGTTTTTCCACTAATAATGACTGTTACAGCAGTAACGATAAAGGAAACAAGGCTGGACCAGAAAAGAAACTGGTGATTGTCCAGAGTTGATTGTCCAATTTTTGCTACAACAGGAAGAAGTGCCCAAAAGGCAACGCAAAGAAGAGCATATAACGTTCCCTTCAATTTATTATTCATATTTCACAATAATTGTTTTTTGCGGTCAACGGGAAGACATCACTCTTTGCATATTGTGATGCTTGAATTTAAGAATTTTACTTCTTTGAAAAACACAAGACGCAGGCATATTTTGAGAAAAAGGGTTCCTTGAATCCTGGCCCCCAGGAATTTCCACTCCCTGTCAGAGAGCAGGAAGAAAAAAGCTCTTCGGGTCGTTCTCTTCCTCAAGCACCCGCCATTCCTCGCCCTCGTGATCGAAATCGGCAATCTTTTCCAGCGGCATTTTCAGGTACTTTCCCCGGCCCTCCACCGCCACGGTGTTATCCGGCAGCAGCAGCTGGCCGCTTCCCACGAAGGAGCGCTTCGTTTCCGTATCGATTTGACCCACCACCCGCAAATGCTCGCCGAGGGGAACGGGCTTGCGCAGTTTCATGGAGAAATCCAATGTCACTCCCCACAACTGCACCTCCGGCGACATCACCGCCCGGCCGATGGTTTCGTCAAGGATGGTGGCGGCAATACCACCGTGCATTCGTCCCGGATAGGATTGATGCTCCTCCCGCGCGGTGAAGATGGAGATGAGGCGGCCGTCATCCAGACCGTAGAAACGAGCCATGAGGCCGATCTTGTTTTTCATGCCGCAGACAAAGCACATTCGCGAATTATGCTGTTTGAAAATTACCTGATGTTCCTCCATCATCCTCAACTCCTTCTTTTATGGACTTTTTTGCAAACGGAATCCTCTCAACATGCGAAAAAGGCCTTTTGGGAACCTTGAATAATCAGTCTTTCGCCCATCTTCTTCGTTACAGTCAAAAATTTATCCTCGCAATATCGAATATATAGCTCCGGTAAATTTTCTCCTGTGCCTTGAATATGAACGAAATAC
>Ga0172378_10007012_pt1 | contig 10489 bp, 9 predicted proteins | sample GrowelOW332metaG_FD_119755 | JGI IMG/M metagenome (GOLD analysis project Ga0172378, IMG submission 119755) | Groundwater microbial communities from an aquifer near a municipal landfill in Southern Ontario, Canada - Pumphouse #3_1 metaG | ecosystem: Environmental > Aquatic > Deep subsurface >... | reverse complement strand
GAATGTTCGCTAAAAAGCCAGGAGATTGCTTGTGTGATAAATAAGGGCGTTGTTAAGTGTTGCTCTACAACAAAAGCCACCATCAAGGTGGCTTTTGTTGTATGGTGCCGGAGACCGGGGTCGAACCGGTACAGAGTTTCCTCCGCGGGATTTTAAGTCCCGTGCGTCTGCCTATTCCGCCACTCCGGCGAAAAAAAATTGGAGGCGCCACCCAGATTTGAACTGGGGGTAAAGGATTTGCAGTCCTCTGCCTTACCACTTGGCTATGGCGCCTCATTACCTAAAAGATTTTAACATATTTTTTTTTGTTTGGCAAGGGTAATTTTTGTAAAATTGGGATATTTTTTCGTGCTTGAGGCAAAATATTTTATAAAGGAGGGATAATATGGACAACAAAATAACTTATAGCAGGTGTTTTGGACTAATAACACTAATAGTGTTAATTTTGGTAGCTGTTTTGTTTTTTGGTAAAGCAAATGGAGAGGCTTTGGTGCTAACCCAAGGACAAAGTGGTACAGTGGTGCGAGAGGTTCAGCAAAAGCTCATTCAATGGGACTATTTGCAGGGCAAAGCCGACGGTATTTTCGGCAAAAACACGCGCGATGCCGTTATTAAGTTTCAAAAGAAAAACGGTCTGACTGCCGACGGTAAAGTTGGCGCCGCAACTTTTAAGGCTTTGGGTTTAATGAAATACGCTGGCTCAAGTAGTGGCAGCTCACAGATTGGAGAAAACACGCAGATACAGCTATTGGCCAAGGCCATTTATGCCGAGGCAGAGGGCGAGCCGTATATCGGCAAGGTGGCCGTCGGAGCGGTAATGCTTAACCGTGTTTCCGACAGCCGTTTTCCCAATTCCTTGTCAGCGGTGGTCTATCAGGCAGGCGCTCTGGAGTCCGTCAGCAATGGTCGTATCAACACAGGGTTAAACAATGAATGCTTGCGTGCGGCGCAGGCGGCTTATGATGGCTGGGACCCCAGCTATGGTGCGCTTTACTTTTGGAATCCCGTTAAATCCACTAGCAAATGGATTTGGACACGCAGAATCCTTGTGACCTACGGCGAACATCATTTTGGTATTTAGGAGGACAAAATTATGCAAACGAGAGCATATAAAATTACGGTGGCCGTTATAGCATCTTTACTGCTGGTTGTCGCCGTGACTTCGGTGCTGTTTTTTAATGAAAAAGAGGCAGTGGCCACAGAGCTGGAAAATCAATACCAACGCGATTTTTATGCTTTGGTGGAAGATTGCGATAATATCAACTTGTTGTTAGGCAAATACCGTCTTGCTTCATCAAATAGCAGGATTTTGCTGTTGGTGGAAGTTGCGGCGCGGACGGATAATGTCAGCGGAATTTTATCATCCCTGCCGCTTTCAGATATTTCGATTGAGCGGTCGGAGCAGTATTTTAATCAGCTTGGGGATTACAGTTTGACGGTGGCTGATATTATCAGCCGCGGCGATGAGCCGCCCGCACAGGCCACAGAGGTTTTTGCCGAGTGTTATAAACAGTTGAGCGAACTGCAGACTTACTTGCAAGACTTAACACAGGCCGCAGAGGACGGACAGTTATACTTCCGTAAAGGCGGCACCGACAAAGAAGACCCTTTAGGAGCCTTTAACCGTTTGGAAACAGCCTTAAATGATATTGAGCCTTTAAGTTATGAGGGGGCATATTCCGACAAGAAAAAGCAGTTGGCTGCAGCCTTAAAAGATTTACCCGAGGTTAGCGAGCAAGAGGCGCGGCAGGCTGCGGACAAGTTTTTACAAAAGCTGGGCATTGAGTCCGGCTTAGAGGCGCAAAATGTTTGTGAGGCGGGCGATAAAGAGTGTTTGGGCGTATATCTGTTTTCCTACGATCGGCCGGAACCGATTTTGTTGTCCATCAGCAGGCAGGGAGGACTGGCAGTCAGCTATTATCTTAGTAGAACACTGTCCGACCCGGTCTTGAGTTTAGAACAGGGCAAGCAGCGGGGTTTAGCCTATATTGAGCTTTTGGGCTACGAAAACTTTGAGATTGCTTCGGCCAGGCAAATCGGTGGCGAGCTATCTTTGGTATTGGTGCGCACCGAGGAAGAGGTTGTTTATTATCCCGACAGTCTGCAAGTCTCTGTGGCCATGGATAACGGAGATCTTTTAGCCTTTAATGCCATGGAATATCTTAAGAATTACAACGAGCGAAATTTGGATTTAAGCGTTTTTGAGGAGGAGGAAAAGGTCTCCTTTACCGAAGGCTTTGTTACGGATGAGGGTCGTCCCGCCCTGATTTGCAACAAGGCGGGCAATGAGTTATTATGCCGAGAGTACGCAGGTGATTTGGACGGCGAAAGCTATGTGCTTTATTTGAACAGCGACGGAGGCCACGAGGAAGGTATTTTCCGCCGAATGGAAAGCAATGATGGGTTTTATAACCGTTAAAATATGGTTGCTTTTTACCGCATTTTCTGTTAATCTATAATAGAAAACTTCTATCATAAAGGAGAATTAGCATGGCCAAAAAAAGGCTGATTATGATCAGCGGCGGCTGCCGCAGCGGTAAAAGCAGTTTTTCTCAAAAATTAGCGGAGCAGGTGGGGCAGAATATTATATATATTTCTACCCATTCTCCCCTTGATTCTGAAACAAGAGAGCAGGTAGAAGCTAATAAAAACTTGCGCCCTCCCCATTGGGATACTATGGAGCAATATTTGGGCATCGGCGATACTTTAAAAGAAAAAGGCAGTAAATATGATGGTATAATTATTGACTGCGTGACCTCTTTAACTAAAAGTATTTTAAGCGACGGTTGGAATGAGCCGATGTCCAAGGACAATATTTTGGTGCTGGAAAACCGCATAGTATCCGAGGTGGAAAACATCCTCCATTCGGGTTATGAGGGTACTTTAATTATTGTTACCAACGAACTTGGTTTGGGTATGTTCCCCACTACGCAGATGGGTCGCGCTTTTCGCGAGATTGCCGGTAGGCTTAATCATCGCGTGCAATTACACGCCGAGGAATTTTATTTTATGATTTCGGGCGTGCCCCTGAGACTGAAATAGGAGTAAAAATGACAGATAAAGCACTTTTTGAGGCCGTTCCCAATTTCAGTTGCGGCAAGGAGCTGGCGGTTGTTGAGCAAATCGCCGATTCCCTGCGCTCTTTTAAGGGGGCGGCCTTGCTTGATTATTCGGCTGATGCCGACCATAATCGGGCTGTCTATACGCTGGCGGGCGAGGCCGAGCCTTTAACGGCCGCCCTGTTGGCGGCTTGCCGTACCGCCCGCGATTTAATTGACCTGCGAGATCATCAAGGCACTCATCCGCGTATTGGCGCTTGCGATGTGTTGCCGCTGATTCCTTTGCAAAACGCTACTATGCAACAGGCTGCACACTTGGCGCAGGCTGTTGGCCAGAACATTTTTGATGAATTAAAAATCCCTGTTTATCTTTACGGCGAGGCGGCATTGCAGCGAAAGCACAGCAATTTAGCCGATTGCCGCCGAGGCGGTTTTGAGGGCTTATCCGAGCGGCTAGCGGCGGGCGACCGCCCTGATATCGGCGGAGCAGCTCATGCTACGGCAGGAGCAACAGCCGTGGGCGCGCGCTTTTTTCTTGTGGCCTACAACATCAATTTGCAGGGCGCAAGCCTAGAAATGGCACGGGAGATTGCGCGAAAAATTCGTAGCTCCTCTGGAGGTTTGCCGCAGCTCAAAGCTTTGGGAATGTACTTGCCGCAGCAGGATATTGCGCAGGTATCGATGAATTTAACCGATTATCGAGTAACGAGTTTAAAAACCGTTTTTGACATAGTTAATAAGCTGGCCGCCGAGTGTGGTGCGTGCGTTAAAGAAAGCGAATTAATCGGCTTGATTCCCCAAGAGGCCTTAAACGGTGTGACAGCCGAATATTTAATGCTTAAACAATGGCACGATGGCAGAATTTTAGAAAACGCCCTGCCAAAGTCTTAATAAAAGGAGGTTGCGTTATGGAAAATGTAGCGATTTTGCAAAACGAGCCGGAAGCGATGATTATTGAACAGGTTTTAAAAGAAGAAAAAATCCCGCATTTGGTGCAGTCTTATTTTGACGGGGCTTACGGAAATTTATTTCAGTTAGGAGAGCGCTGGGGTGAGCTGCAATGTGAACCGGAGGATAGACAGCGTGTTTTAGGTCTTCTTAAAGAAGTTCGTAAAGCAAACATTGTACAAGAATAAATTTTTTTTAAAAAAAGCTTGACTTTGCGCTGGTTTTTTGGCATAATGTTAAAGGTGTTCGGGGCTATAGCTCAGTTGGTTAGAGTGCTTGCTTGACATGCAAGAGGTCACTGGTTCGAGCCCAGTTAGCCCCACCAAAAAACCACTTCTTGTGAAGTGGTTTTTTTTATTAACAAAAGGAGGGCGCAGATTATGAGGCAAATACAGCTTTCCGTGCCGACGCTGTTTGGTTTGGAGGGCGTGGCCGCCGAGGAAATGCGGCGGTTGGGCCAAAAAGAGGTCAAGGGCGATAACGGTCGGGTTTACTGCTTGGCTGAGCCCAAGGATATCCCGCGTTTGAATATAGGCTTGCGGACGGGCGAGCGCGTGCAAATAGTTCTTGGCAGTTTTACAGCCCTTTCGTTTGACGACCTGTTTGAGCAGGTAAAGGCTTTGCCTTGGGAGGATTTTATTCCGCGAAACGGGGCGTTTCCCGTTAAGGGGCATACGCTTAATTCGCAGCTTGCTTCCGAGCCTGCTTGTCAGTCAATTATTAAAAAAGCTGTGGTAGACCGTTTGTCTGCTAAATATCATACTCATACCCTGCCTGAGGATGGTCTTCTTTATCAAATACAGTTTTCCCTGATTAAAAATCAGGCTGTTTTGCTGCTGGACACAACCGGCTCTGGCCTTTTTAAGCGCGGCTATCGTGAGGGGGGCGTAATGGCTCCCCTGCGGGAAACACTGGCGGCGGGGCTTGTGCTTTTATCCCGTTATCACGGGCGAGAGTCATTTTGCGATCCGTTTTGCGGTTCAGGGACTATCCCGATTGAAGCGGCATTGATTGCCAAAAACCGTGCTCCTGGTTTAAATCGCAGCTTTGCGGCGCAAAAATGGCCATGGCTGGCTGCTGAAGCATGGACGGAGGCAGTGGACGAGGCTTTGGCTAAAGAATATCACGGCGAATACGATATTTGGGGTGGCGATTTGGATTATTCGGCAATTAAAGCCGCCGAAAAAAATGCCGTCAACGCCAAGGTTGACGATGTTGTGCGTTTTAGCGTTCTAGACAGCGCCAAGCTGCGCCGCACCGAGCCTTCGGGACGGGTGGTGACAAATCCCCCTTACGGCGAGAGATTGTTGGAGCAGAGGCAAGCCGAAATGCTTTACCGAGATTTGGGCAAGGCTATGCAACGGATGTCGGGGGGCTGGCAGTCGCATATTATTACTTCACATCCTGAATTTCCTAAATTTTACGGATTAGAGCCAGATAAACGGCGCAAGCTTTATAATGGATTGATTAAATGCACCTTTTACAGCTATTTGCCTAAAATCAAATAGGAGGTTTAAAATGAGCAAAATCGCAGTTATTTACGAATCCCATTATGGCTACACGCAAAAATATGCCAAGTGGCTGGCAGAGGATTTATCCGCTGATCTATTTAACGGCAAAGAGGTCAAGCCCGCCGATTTGCAACATTATGATACGCTGCTTTTTGGCGGCGGACTTTACGCTGGGGGTATTAACGGAATCTCTTTAATAACTAAAAATTTCGAAGGCATAAAGGATAAACAAATCGCAGTCTTTACCTGTGGATTGGCTGATCCAAGTAAAGAAACCTTTGCCATAGAAATCAGTGAGCGAATGAAAAAATATTTTTCGCCCGAGATGATGACAAAGATTGCAATTTTTCATCTGCGCGGCGGCATGGATTACAGCAAATTAAGCTTTAAGCATAAGTCAATGATGGCTATGCTGCATAAAATGGTGCAAAAAAAAGCACCCGAAGAATTAACAAACGATGAGAAGGGTATACTGGCTACCTATGGGAAGTCGGTTGATTTCTCTGACCGCTCTACCATTGCTCCAGTGCTGGACTTTGTGCGGGAAGGTTAACTATATAAAGGAGAATAACCTATGTCGAACATTTGGCACGATATCAAAGCCGAACGCATCAACCCCGCAGATTTTATCGCGGTAATTGAAATAGAGAAGGGTTCAAAAAACAAGTATGAGCTGGACAAGGAAACCGGTAAGCTGATTTTGGACCGTATTCTTTATACATCTTCGCATTATCCGCTTAATTACGGGCTGATTCCGCGCACACTTTCGCATGACGGCGACCCCTTGGATGTACTGGTGCTGTGCAGCGAGGGGATTCAGCCGCTTTCATTGGTGCGCTGCTATCCTATTGGAGCTATCGCCATGACCGACCAAGGCAAGAGCGATGAAAAAATCCTCGCCATTCCTTTCGGTGATCCTTCTTATAATACCTACAAGAATTTTTCCCAGTTGCCTGCCCATATTTTTAAAGAGCTGACCCACTTTTTCTCCGTCTATAAAAATTTGGAGGACAAGGACACAGTCGTGGACGAGCTGCTGGATGCTGCCGCGGCGCGGCGCATTATTGCGGAAGCTCTTGATGACTATAAAGAAAAGTTTTAAAACTAAGTTAAAACCCCGTCTCAAATTGAGGCGGGGTTTTGATGTAAATAAAACAAAGGATGATTTCAGAGGATGTATTGCAATTTGTGTTTTTTTATGAGAAAGAGTAGAAAATTGTGCTATAATAGAATTATCTTATACAATAACATATCCAACGCAAAAATTTGTATTTTTTTGGGCAGCTTACCCTGATAAAACCCTGCCTTGTCAAACCATATAGAATGTGGTTTGTGCCTTATATGCGTTAGTAGAATAATGGAAAATTGGAGGAAATATTTTATGAAACTCATCCATTTATCCGACCTTCACATAGGTAAGCGAGTAAATGAATTTTCTATGCTAGAAGATCAAGCGTATATTTTGACAAAAATACTCAATATCATCGATGCTGAAAAGCCCGACGGCGTAATTTTTGCAGGAGATATCTACGATAAATCTGTGCCGAACGCTGAAGATGTTTTGCTATTTGATGATTTTTTGGTGCGTCTGTCAACGCGAAAACTGCAAATATTTGTTATTAGCGGTAACCATGATTCATCCCAAAGAATAGCATTCGGAGCTCGGCTCATGCATCAAAGCGGCGTATATATGGCTCCTGTTTATGACGGTAACATTGTGCCCTGTTCTATTGAAGATCAGTTCGGAGTGGTTGATATCTTTATGCTCTCGTTTATTAAGCCGTCATATGTAAAAAGGTATTATGCCGATGCCCAAATTGAGTCATATACTGATGCTGTGCGTATCGCAATAGAAAATATGCCAATTAATCCAGCTAACAGAAATATTCTTGTAACACATCAGTTTGTTACTGGTGCAGCGTGCTGCGAGTCGGAGAATGTTTCGGTTGGCGGTTCAGATAATGTAGATGCAAGCGTTTTTGAGCCTTTTGACTATGTTGCTCTTGGTCATCTTCACGGCCCACAGAATATCGGTAAACCAACTGTCAGATATTGCGGGTCGCCCTTAAAATATTCATTTTCTGAGGCAAATCAAATAAAATCGGTGACGATTGTTGAGCTTGGCGAAAAGGGTAAGACCGTTGTCCGCACGGTTGAGCTTGTTCCACAAAGAAATATGTGCGAAATTAAGGGTAATTATCAGCAAGTGACCGCCAAAAGCTTTTATGAAGGCACAACATATCAAAACGATTATATGCACATTACCTTAACAGATGAGGACGATATCCCTGATGCCATTGGCAAGCTGAGGACTATTTATCCTAATATAATGAAGCTTGATTACGATAACAAGCGCACACGCTCTAATACCCAAATTAACGGAACAGAGGCAGTTGAACAAAAAAATCCGCTTGAACTTTTTTCTGAGTTTTTTGAGCAACAAAACAATCAGTCGCTATCAGATATTCAACGCCAGTTTACCGCAAACTTAATAGAAAAGATTTGGGAGGAGCAAAAATGAGACCAATAAAAATTACGATTTCTGCTTTTGGTCCATATGCGGGTGAAACGGTTCTGGAAATGGACAGGCTCGGAGATAAGGGGCTTTATTTGATAGCAGGTGATACCGGAGCTGGCAAAACAACAATTTATGATGCAATTACCTTTGCTCTTTTTGGTGAGGCAAGCGGTGAAAGCCGCGAAGCTAATATGCTGCGCAGTAAATATGCCGAAGCACAAACGCCTACTTTCGTGGAACTGGTTTTTGCATATGGCAATAAAGAATACACCGTCACTCGTAATCCGGAATATTATCGTCCTAAAAAAAGAGGTGATGGTTTCACTTTACAAGAAGCGGAGGCCGAACTTAAATATCCAGACGGCACAATTATCACAAAAACAAGAGATGTTACCAATGCTGTTAAAGAGATTATAGGCATTGACCGTTCTCAGTTCACACAAATTGCCATGATAGCACAGGGCAATTTTCGCAAACTGCTGCTTGCACCTACCGAAGACCGCAAAAAAATATTTAGTCAGATATTCAAAACAGGGCTTTATCAGGTTTTGCAAGACAAGCTAAAAGACCAATTTATTACACTTGGCAAACAACGCGAAAATATGAAAAATAGTATTCAGCAATACATAAATGGAGTTGCCTGCAAAGAGGATGATGTTCTTGCCCTTGAGCTTGACAAAGCACAAGCAGGAAGTTTGCCTGTTGCAGATATTGTTGCGCTTATTAATAAAATTATTGAACAGGATCAAACCGAGCATAATCAAGCCAAGGATAATCTTGCCAAAATTGAAAAACAGCTTGAAACAATAAACAACTTGCTTGGTAAAGCAGAAGAAATAGAGAAAGCCAGAGAGGGTTTGCAAAAAGCGCAAAATGAACTTGCGCAAAAAGCACCAGAACAGCTTAATTTATTGGCCGATTTTGAAACCCAACAAGCAAGGCAGACTGAGAAAGAAGAACTCTCTGAAGCTATAACCACTGCAAAAAACACACTTTTGCAGTATGATGAGTATGAAAAAAAGTTAGAGCAATCCAAAAATAAAAATAAAGAACTGTCTGACGAAAAAGACTTGAATAATAAAAGAAAAAATTCGCTTGCTGAACTTAATAATAAGCATCAAGAGTTAAAAGCTGAGTTTGCAAAGCTCAAAGATGCAGGGACAGAAAAAGTAAAGCTTCTCAACCTGAAAAAACAGGCAAGTGATAAACAGAATGATTTAAATGAGCTGCAAAGTGATTTAGACAAATATAACCAACTTATCCAAACTTTGCAAAAGGATCAGGCTAATTATATATCTTTATTCCAAAAGGCCTGCGCCAAACAAAACGAATATAATAAAAAAAACCAGGCGTTTCTTGATGATCAAGCAGGTGTGCTTGCAGCAGGACTTATAGCGGGCGAAAGATGCCCTGTATGTGGTTCGATAGAGCATCCCTTGCCAGCTGAGCTGATAGAAAATGCTCCAAGTGAAGCCGAGCTTGACATAGCTAACAAAGAATATCAAAAAGCGCAAGATAAAGTAACAAGCGCCAGCTCAGAAGTTGGTAAACTGAAGGGAAAAGTTGAAACACAAAAAGAGAAAATAATTAAACAAGTATTAGTATTACTCGGAGAATGTGGTTTTTTAGAAATCGAGTTGAAAATCAATGCTATTTTAAATGAGCTTTCGGCAGAGATTGCTGAATTGAGTGTAAAAATCACAACAGAGCAAACTAAGATTGATAAAAAAACAAAGCTAGAAGAGCTGATTCCTCAAAAAGAAGAGGATATTAAAAAAACGCAAGCAGATCTTTCGTCCGCGGAACAGCATATCGCCTCACTTGAAAGCGATATTAAAAACCTTTCAGCTTCAATAAAAAATATTGAACTAAAGCTTGAATTTGCAAGCAAGACAGAAGCACAGGAAGCTATTGGGATTTTAGAAATAAAAAAAATTGATATGCAAGAAGCTTTTGCAAGTACGCAAAAGGCTTATAACGAGTGCAAAGCGCAAATAGATGGTTTAAATGGAACGGTTAAGGCGCTGACGGAACAGCTAAAAGACGCAAAAGAAATTGACATCCAAGACACTACTGAAAAACAGTCTGAATTGAACGGCACTAAAACACAAATTTTAAAAGCAATAAACCACTTGACTTCTCGGCTGGACAGTAACAAAAATGCACTAAAAAATATCAATATGCAAAGTGGAAATCTTGCCGAAATCGAAGCAAAATGGACCTGGGTCAAGGCACTATCCAATACCGCAAACGGCAATATAAGCGGTAAAGAAAAAATTATGCTTGAAACCTACATTCAAATGAAATATTTTGATCGGATAATCGCCAGAGCTAACACAAGATTTATGGTAATGTCCGGCGGTCAATATGAACTGAAACGCCGCCTTGAAGCGGAAAATAATCGCAGTCAAAGTGGGCTAGAGCTTGATATAATTGACCATTATAATGGTTCG
>Ga0172378_10007009_pt1 | contig 10495 bp, 9 predicted proteins | sample GrowelOW332metaG_FD_119755 | JGI IMG/M metagenome (GOLD analysis project Ga0172378, IMG submission 119755) | Groundwater microbial communities from an aquifer near a municipal landfill in Southern Ontario, Canada - Pumphouse #3_1 metaG | ecosystem: Environmental > Aquatic > Deep subsurface >... | reverse complement strand
TTTCGTACTTATTCTTAAATATAGAGGTATCCTGCAAATAATCATAGGCAAAATAACTACTTGGCCATAATCTGTAGTTGAGGTGAATCTGGCGGTCTATCTCTGAGGCCACTTCCGCAGGGGTGTCACAATGATCGATGATAGGCGTTCCAAAGCCAATGTGGATATTCCCCTTCTTACGGGTAAGCCCCCGAATCATGCTGATCATGTCCTCGTATTTCTTCTTCTCATGTATGCCCTTATTAACCTTGTCGACCTCCTCCCTTCCCTTGTTGATGTCATTTGGATCACACTCATAGCTCACCGCCACCGGTACGATATGGCATTCCTTGATAAGGTCAGGAAAAGAGACTCCGCGGTGCTTCTGTGACAGATAGAGCATCTTGATGATCGCGGGATTGGTGATGTCGATGCCATCCTTGGAGCGTCCGCTCTTCTGGGCAACCCAAATGCTATGCCGCTCCTCAGTGATAAGCTCAACAAAGTACTTGCTCAGACGAATCGACTCAAGGTATTTTTCCCTCATTGGCAGTTCCCGCTTGACGGTCACCCCTCCATTGAGCTTGAACAAGTCAATGATGAACTGATTATAAAGGAGATTGTCACCAATCGCCATCTCACACATTCCCCGATCACCCTTGAGCAATGCCAAATCAATCAAGGCGCAATCAAGGATAATATCCCGATGATTGCTCATAAAAAGATAAGCCTCACCCTTTTTGATGTTCTCCATACCACTGAAGGTAAAATTTTCCACGCTGTTTTTTATGATGGAAGGGAGAAAGACACCCGCAGTGACATAGCGTTGAAAATCATCATATGAATGAACACGCTTCAGTTGCTCAATCACAAAACTGATGTATTCTTTTGTGGCGTCAGGATCAAACCGGTCGGAACGGCTTTGCACCCCACTAAGCATCTTGGCGATAGCGGGACCATTTGCAATGACACGAGAAACCGCATCATCAACATCCTTGCCCCTGTATGGAGCAATGTCTTTGTAGGATTCAAAATCCAAAGTTATACCCCTTCTACCTGCAGCGCCTTCATATACTGGCTGCGTTCCCAGAATTCAGGATGTGCCATATGTTCCTGAGCAAGTATTCCCTGAAAATCAGAGATTCTTTTATAATTATGATTCTCCATCCAATCAGAGAGAAATGCAAGCATCTTAGGTACAGCACCAAATCCTTGCTTCATCACAGAAGAACACAAAGCGCAGGCCTTTGCTCCTGCAAGCAATTGCTTAACCACGGTCTTTCCTTCATAAATCCCACCTGACGCGCATATATCACAATTGAGTTCGGCACTCATCAAGGCGGTCCATCTCAAGGAAACCAAATAATCGGAAGGAGTACTCAGGATACTCCCCTGGGTAAGCCCTATTTTATCAATATCAATATCATTCGGGAAAAATCTGTTGAACAAGACAAGCCCCTCAACCTTGAGGTCATCAAAATCATGCATGAGGTTTGAAAGGGATGAATAAAAACTCCCCATTTTCACTGATAAAGGAAGCCTAACCTGTTTGCGAGCGCTTTTAACAAGGCTCAGGAATTCTTTCTCTATCTTCTCGCCATCCATGTTTTTATCCGCGGCGACCCTGTAATGATTAATCTCAATCGCATCAGCACCACAAGCAACAAAACGGTTGGCATACTCAACCCACGAGCCATTGCTCTTGCAGTTGATGGAAGCAATCACAGGAATTGATAAACTGGCCTTTGCATCCTGCAACAGAGTAAGATAGGCATCAATAGCATGTTCCCTGCTGTGCCCAAGGACAAAGTCAGCAGCATCACTATGGGTCAGGTACTCACTCGTGGCATCAACCACATCCTCACTTTGCGCATCAATCTGCTCCTCAAAAATCGACTTGAGTACAACCGCGCCAGCTCCGCTATCCTCACATTTCTTCAAACTATCCAAAGTTGCGGTCAAAGGACCACTTCCAATAATAATTGGGTTTTTCAAATTCAACCCAAGATATTTTGTGCTCAGGTCTTGCATCAATACGCCTCCGGCAGAATAAATCTGTTTGAGATTATATCATAAATCTTTGCAAATATACTATACGAAAACACGGATTGGAAAAATTACATCTACAGTCAATAATAATCCTTGTTGGGACTGTTATTTTTACAAAATTAGCAGAATAAAAAGAGTATCGCACTTGCAATGGGAAAATAAAATCTTGAAAAAAAGAATCATCGACATGAAACCGCAAAACCTGTATCTGGGTATTAAAAAAGCCCGCAGGGATATACTCTGCAGGCTTTAAAGATCTCAGACACGAATTACAAAGTATACGGTATCCAATAATTATGAGATTGATATACAACAAAGGTCTCCACCTCGGCAACCTCTGTAATCTCATCCAGCTCATGCTTGAAGAAATCAAGTAAAGACAAATCATCATCCTCGCTGAGAAGCACCTGGACAATCAAATCATAGCGCCCGGTTACCACAACCACACTCATCACCCCACGGAGCTTCAGGAATTCCTTGGCCTTCCGCTCAAGATCCAAGGTTGAGAGTTTTACTCCCATAAACACCACCTGTGTCCCTGGAATACATTCGGGATTAACTAATGAGGTAATTTGCATGGTCTGGTCATTGACCAGTTTTGAGACACGGGTTCGCACCGTATTCTCAGTAATGCCCAGCTCCTCGGAAATCGCAGAGAAAGCCTTGCGGCCATCAGAGGATAACTGTCGGATAATCGCTTTGTTTGTCTCGTCCATTTTGGTTTTCATCAGCCGTTTCTCTTCTCAAAATCCTTCATAAATTCACACAAAGCGATGACATCTTCCTTAGGACATGCATTGTAAAGGCTTGCCCTGAGACCGCCAACACTTCGGTGACCCTTGAGACCCAGCATACCAGCACTCTTTGATTCATCAACAAACTTCTTTTCCAAGTCCTCGTTTGGAAGGCGGAACACAATGTTCATTCTTGAACGTACCGCCTTATCAACAGGAGAATGAAAGAAATCACTACTGTCAATGATCTTGTACACCATCGAGCTCTTTTCAATGGCTCTCTTCTCCATAGCCTCAACCCCACCGCATTTCTTAATCCAGTCCATGACAAGCTTCACTCCCCAAATGGAGAATACAGGAGGGGTGTTATACAAACCCTTGTCTTTGCTATGAAGACTATAATCCATATAGGCGGTCATGTTGGGATTCTGTTTCTCCAAGAGAGTCTTCTTCATGATGATAAGCGTCGCACCGGCCGGTCCAAGGTTTTTTTGCACACCACCATAAATCATATCAAATCTTTCCACGGGAACAGGACGGGAGAAGAAGTCGCTGGACATATCGGCTATCATGGGCACCTCTTCCTTATATGAGGGGAAAGACTGCCATTCGATTCCTCCAATGGTCTCATTAGCACAGAAATACAGATAACTGCTGTTCTTTGAAGGATGCACTTCCTTCGGATCAGGAAGACTGGTGAATTTGTTCTTTGTTCCGTCATAGAACAGGTTGACCTGCCCAAGCTTCATGGCATCTTCTGTCGCTTTGTTGGACCAAGTACCGCTCTTGATGTAGTCAGCGACCATCCCAGGACGAAGGAAATTCCATGGAATCATGGTGAACTGCAAAGTGGCGCCACCACCAAGGAAATAGACATCATAATCGGCAGGGACATGATACAGTTCCCTAATCGCAGCAAGACATTCATCATACATATCTTCAAACATGCCACCACGATGGCTAGCCTCGATCATCGAGAGGCCTTGCCCCTGATACTCAAACATCTGGTCCTGCAGCTCCTTGAGGACCTCTACCGGCAACACCGAGGGGCCGGCAAAGAAATTCTTTTTCCTTTCCATCAGATTTTCCCTTCCTTTTTTAACTGTCCCATAATCTCAAGAGTCTCATCGCCAATGCGAAGCAAATTCTCCTTACTGTTAGCTCCCACATGAGGGGTGAGCGTCACATGCTCTTCATGCAACAGCGCATAATCGGGAGAAGGAGGATCGGAAGGGTACACATCTGTGCAATACCAGCTGACCTTGCCATTATCCAGCATCTCAGCCATTTCATGCTCATCAACGACCAATGCGCGGCAGGTGTTGATAATAACAGGATTCTTGACGCAATGGGCAATCAAAGCCTTGTTGACCATACCTGTCGTCTCAGCGGTGAGAGGCATGTGCAGGGAAATATAATCTGCATCTTCGACAGCTTCTTCTGGAGTCTTGCACATAACCGCATGGCTGCTTTCTTGAACATACTTGTCGTAAGCGACCACCTTCATGCCGAAAGCCTTGGCTCGATCCGCAACCTCACTGGCAATATGTCCAATGCCAAACAGACAAAGTGTCTTTTTGAAAAGCTCGGTCCTCTTCTCATTCTTGAGCCACTGGCTTTCTTCCATCGAATTATGGTAACGAACGATATGGCAAGGAGTGCTGAGCATCAAGGCAAACGCCAACTCCGCGACTGCAATAGCGGATGACTTGGGGGTGTTATGGACAAGAATACCCTTTGACTCAGCATACTTCTTATCGATATTATCGATGCCGACCCCTCCCCTGATAATAAGTTTAAGGTTGGGAGCCTTGTCAATGAACTCTTTGGTACACTTGGTCTTGCTCCTTACCAGAACGACAGTTGCCTCAGCAAGACGACCTATTTCGTCAGTCACTTCACCAAAAGCTTCCAATCTCTTAGGAAGTGCGGCGTCAAACGCGTCACAAATCAGAATTAGCATTTTTCCTTCCTCTCTTGTTTGTTAATAATAACAATTATTACCGTACAAGCAAAATTATACGGCTGATTTTATGTATTTGTCAATTTTATTTTAGTAAACTAATGAAATTATAAGTTTTATTATTATAATTTCATTTTAAAACCAAATAGATTAAAAAAAACCGCCGGTCAGGGAACCAGCGGCTTCTATGATTAATAACTCTTGGAAGAGTGCAACTTGCGCACTTTCTTCATCTGCTTGCGGGCGTTAGCCTTGTTCTTCCTGTTAAGGATGGTGGATGGCTTCTCATAATACTCGCGTTTTTTCCATTCGCGAATGATACCCTCTTTCTCCACCATACGCTTAAAACGCTTGATAGACTTTTCCAAAGGTTCATTATCATCAACTTTTACAAATGCCATAATATCTCACCCCCTCTCCCGACTACTGGGTCCAAAATAGAACAGGTAACACTTTGAATCAAAAGGCCTTTGCCTGTCAAGCATTCGGTGGTCATTTTGTTATTTTTCAATCATCTTTTCTTGCTTGACCTTACGTATTGAAATGTATCACCAAAGTATCATCTTTTCCTACAGTCGCAGCAAATTGCCCCTCATGTACACTCCATTGGCAATCTTCTCCCCATATCTGACGGAAATTCCTTCCTTCAAGACTCAAGGAAAAAATTTTCCTTACAGTATCGGCATTCTCACAAAGAAGCACATTCTCTTTTCCATCGGAACGCAGGAATGCATAGCTGGTGCTCGTCAAGGCCAATTGCTTATATGTCGCATGGGACAAGAAAGGTAAGGCCTTTCGTGTCCTTATCAAGCCTTGGATATGGCGTTGCAGGTTTGTATGCAGGACAGCCTCAGCACTTGGGATCATGGGTCTGAGAGGAGAATCGTCACTTCCCTTTTTTCTCCCTTCCATAGCCCATTCGGAACCTTCATAGATGGAAGGTATCCCTTTCATGAAAAAAAGCAATGTGTATATGTTCTTTATATGTTCCGGCCTGGCGATTTTGCTTGCAAGCCTGTCCACATCATGATTGTCCACAAAATTATACAGATTCATATTCCTGTAGATTCCTTCTTCACCGAATTCCCGGTTGGCGCAGTATGCAAGCTCAAAAAGATTTAAATCATTATGTGAAGAATACAAAGCTTTATGAAGCTCATAATTTGTTACCGCATCGAGAGCACTGTCATTGACATAGATATTATACGGGCCATGAATAACCTCGCCAAGAAGAAAGAATTCACTGTCAAGAGCCTTCATCTTCTGCCGTAACTGGCTGAGGAACGTCAAGTTCAGGCAATCGGCGCAATCAAGACGGATACCATCAATCTTGAATGTCTTTTTCCAAAAGGCTACCACTTCCAGTAAATAATCCCTCACCTCCTGATTCGATCCATCAAGGACGGCAAGTTCCGAACAACCTCTCCAGTTTCGGGTCCTCAGGATTCCCTTTGCATCAGCAGAGACACCTTGATACCAACAGCGGTACTTCTCCAACTCCTTATATGCAAAAAACTCCCGGCCTGTATGATTGAATACCGCATCGACTATCACACGAATGTTTTTCTCATGACAACAATGGATAAAGTTCACAAGGCTCTGATTATCCCCAAGTCTCTCATCCACTTGGTAATAGTCAGTCGTATCATAACCATGAGACAAGGAAGAGAACACAGGGCCAAGATATATGGCATCGAAACCCATCTCCTGCAAATACGGCAACCAGCCTTCCAGCTGGGTCAGACGGTACGTACGTACATGATCCTGCAAGGGAGGGGCCCCAACAGTCGTAAGCACATTAAAATGATAAAAAGTAGCATAATCAAACCACATATGAACTCCTTGTATACCGATTGGTATATAATATAGCCAAAAAAAATCATGTATAAATCCCGTACGCATACTGGCGAACCCAAGAACGGACCATGTCCTCATCCATCGCTCTCTCCTGCTCCAAGGCCTTATACACATTTCCATACAGCATTGAAAGAAATGTCTCAGAGAATTGCTTCTGTCTGCCTCGCATGTTGCCAAGCAAGGGAGCATGCTCCTCGAAAAGGGAAACAAGGAGATTTTCCATCTGTTTCACATAAGCTTTCACCACCAAATAGGCATCACTTTCCTTGGGGCAATAATTTGTCTGGATCAGCAAAAGATAAAACAGCGGTTGTTCCTGGGCCTTCCTTGCAAAAGTGAGGGCAAAAGCGGTAAGGGAGGTGAAGACATCAGTACTATTGCTGATTGATTCTTTGAATTGGGGGTAATCGGAAAGGAAACGCTGCTGGAAAACAGATTGAAGCAAACCACCCTTGCTGTTGAAATAATAATAGAGGGTCGGCTTCCCCACAGGAATCGTATCAGCAATCTCTTGCACACCCACACTGTCATAGCCCTTGCGGGCGAACAACTGTAATGCATTCTCAAGAAGCTGGTCTTTCACACTCTTCATGCCATTTAGTATATACCAATCGGTATACACCATCAAGCCCCTTGGCTTTGATGCAAATCAACAACGGTCAGCTGCAAGGATGATTGCAACCGAAAATAATTCCTGCTGAGTCGGAAAGCGACATCGACAGTATCGTCCTTGGAGAATTCCCGACCCACCTTACCTGCGGCAAACCAGTATAGTGCTGGCCATTTATAAGCGCCATAGGTCAAAGTCAGCTTCACATGCTGGTCACCACCCTTGCTATTGTTCATTATCTGGACATCATCGATATGAGCCTTCTCAATGAGAAAGACTATTGGCGGGTTCTGCTCCCCGTAGGGCTCAAAGAACTCAACCTCCTTGATGATATCGGGGGTGAGATACTTCTCTGGAAGCGAGCAATCAATCTCCACACTCTCCTGTTCCTCTTGCTGACAATCCATCTGGTCAATTTCCTCCACCAGACGCTTTTCCAATATTGGTAGTTTCTCCCTGTCCATGGAAAAACCACCGGCGCAGGCATGTCCTCCATAGTCAAGGAACAAGTCGGAAAACAGAGCAAGAAAATCACGGCAATTGAAACTTTGGGGGCTTCGGATTGAGGCGCTTACCCGTGTGTCATCAACAGTAGCAAGTACCATCGCGGGGACATTGAACTGCTTGAGCAACCGGTTGGCCATCAGGCCTGTGATGCCACGGCTGAGCTGAGGGTCCTCCACCATTACCAGTTTTGAGCCACTTTTCTCGAAGCTGTCCTTGGCCATGGGCAAGAGACGGTCCCAGGCCTCCTCCCCAAGTTTCTGCCGTTGCTTGTTCAGCCCAAGCAGCTGCACTGCCAATTTCTCTGACTGGACTGGGTCCTCGCAAAGAAGCATGTCCACAGCCAGGGCGGGTTGACCCATCCGTCCTGCAGCATTGATGATTGGCGCTAGTTGCCAGGAAAGATCCTGGGTCGTAAGAGGTTTGCCGATAAGTTTCTGCAGGGAAAGAAGAGGGAGCAAGGCCTTGCGCCTCCCGCTCTCAACAACCTTCAAACCTCTTTTGACCAAAATTCGGTTCTCATCTACCATAGGCATTAGATCAGCCACCGTCCCAATAGACACCAAATCCAATATGTTCTCATATTCACTATCGAGCGAAGGATATTTTTTCAGACAATAGGCATTAAAAAGGCTATAGAGAGTCTCAAGCTCATCACGGCCATGGTCAGTATACCTGCTACTATGGCTGATGGTACTGAGAGAGAAGAGACTCTTCCCCTTGATCATAGGCAAGACCGTCTCCATCTCCGAGCGCATGTCCACAAGTGAGATGTCCACCTTCCTGCCGAAGGCATTGACAAGTTGCTTCAGTTCCATCTGGCTATCGATGACCAAAATGGGAAGGCCGCAGGAAAGGAACTGAGCGGCTTTGCTTTGGCTAATATCAACCACCCCGGGATTGATCTCCTCAATAACCCGATCGACTTCCATCAGGTTCTCTATCTTCATCGCCTGGATGATAACCGTGTCGTTCCCAGGAAGGGAGTGGAGCAGAATACAATTCTCATGATAGAAATTGGTATGACTGAATCGCAATGCCCAGATTACTTTTGCAACCACTCCGCAAGCTGCCAGATGAGGGAATGGGTATCCATTCCCCGGTACCTTTGGATTAATGATAGCCATAGCAGGAGGCAGGTTGTCATCGCTGATATGATGATCGAACACCAACGTGTCGATCCCATACTCCCCTGCCCTGGCTATCTCCTGAAAAGATGAAATGCCGCAATCGACGGTGATAATCAGGGTCACCCCATCTTTCTTGGCTTCCTCAACCCCACAAAGAGTCATCCCGTAGGGCTCATCACCCTCAGGAAGCCTGTAGGAAACATCGGCTCCCATAAATTGCAGTTCCTGGACAATCAACGTGGTGCTGGTGATCCCATCCACGTCACGATCTCCAAATACCCTTATTTTCTGCTTCTCCTCGACAGCTTCATTGATACGGTCAACAACGACTTCCATATCCTCAAACAAAAAGGGATTATGAAGAAACGTCAATTCGTTTTCTATAAAAAACTTAACTTGTTTTCTATCAGACACACCACGACGGGTGAGAATCGATGCACAAAGCAAATCCAAGCCAAACTGCTCATGCAGTCGTCTGACTTCCAAAGGGGGAACCTGACTTTTTTTCCAAAACATATATACAACCTTACAAAATATAATACTAAAGCTGGACCTGAAGGATTGACCCCTCAAGTGTTTTCAAGCTCCCGCCACATATGATGGACGCATACCTCAGGAGATAGAGCTTGATCCTCCTTTGGGCTATCGGGCTCAAAGGCACATCCACCGCCGTCTGATAGTCCATCGTCGAGGTGAAAGCCAAATAACGACGAGCTCCAGGAGTGAGGAGGAAATCATCTTTCACTGTAGCACAATTTATACAGCAAGGGGCAGTAAGAGAGAAGGAAAAACCAAGGATTTCATCTTTTTCGTAAGGGTGATCGCATAAGGGACAGCAGGAAAGATCACTCTTGAGTCCACAGATGTCAATAAGCTTCCAGATGAATTGGATGAGCACCTGGTTTCTCTCCTTGGTGGAATCCTCCAACAAATCAAGGGCCTTGGAAAGGAGGCTATAGACCAGACCATAGTCACCTCCGTTGGTCTTGAGCACCATTTCGCAGAAGAACAAGGAGGCATAATTAAGAGCAAGATCCTGACGAAGGGATTCATGCAAAGACAAAACCTGCACATCGGAAAGTGCATAGGTCTTCTTCACTGGATTAAAATAAAGAAAGAAGTTCCCATCGGTACAAAGCTCGGCTTTCACCGCCTTCTGGGATTTCTGGGCACCATAGCTGACAACCTCAACAATTCCATAATCGACAGTAAGAATCCTCAGCTTCCTGTTCAGGCCCCCTGAGCGCTGGCTGGATAACACGATTCCCATCGTGGTGATATTGCGCTCCACTTCAGCCTCCACACAAAGAGTAAGGTCGCTTACCAAAAAGGTCAACAGATATTTGCCATTCCCTTTTCATGATGATATGCTTTCCTCTATGAAGAAAATAATGGCCATGGCGTTGGCCTTCATTTGCCTTGTCAACCTTGGGGCGCTCAGCATGACAGGACACGATGTCGCCCAACCCTTTGACAGCCAGGAGGAGCTGGAAAAGTTTGATTTCACCTTACCTCTCACCGCCAACCAAAAAGAATGGATAGACCAATGTTCCATTTCCGTGGTCATAATCGGACCCGGAAACCCCCTGTATTCATGGTTCGGGCATGCAGGAATCATCATCAAGCAACCAAACGGGCAATCAATCATGTATGATTATGGCATCTTTGA
>Ga0172378_10007008_pt1 | contig 10495 bp, 10 predicted proteins | sample GrowelOW332metaG_FD_119755 | JGI IMG/M metagenome (GOLD analysis project Ga0172378, IMG submission 119755) | Groundwater microbial communities from an aquifer near a municipal landfill in Southern Ontario, Canada - Pumphouse #3_1 metaG | ecosystem: Environmental > Aquatic > Deep subsurface >... | reverse complement strand
TTCATGTTTTGTTTTCTAGGATTCTTTAATGGCTGTGGAAAAACAACCTTTGTTATGTTCCAAGGTATCTTCGGAGCTTTTTGTATTAGGATTCCATTATCTTACATAATAAGTAGAATCTCTAAAACATCACTATTTTATATTGGGTTAGCTACACCTGCATCAACCCTTGTACAGATAATATTTTGTCTTCTTTATTTTGCAAAACTTTCTAAAATTTTTAAGAAAAATGAAGATTTATAAAATATAAAATAAGGCTCTCTACAAAAACATAGAAAGCCTTACCTTTTAATTTAAGATTATTGTCAATTACTCTTCTATTGCCAATGCATCCATTAGCTCTGCTTCTGTGACACCAAGTGTGGTAGCAGTTACAGCAAAGTCCGGTGGCCCTTGAGTCGGATCACCTAATGCAGCAATCAATGCTTCCCCAGTTACGCCCAATTTTTCTGCAGCAGCTTCTGTATCAAACCCTTGCTGTTGCTCGCCATCAGCTCCATCAGGACGCTGTTGGTCAATGAGACCTTCCTCGAACACTACTACTCGATCTTCATTAATTGTCGTAGAATCTCCTTCAGGGGTTTTTATCACATCGCCGCCGCGAACTAGTCGAACAAAGTTATAACGATGAATTTCAGGATCTAGTTCTGAAAAATACTCTTCTGATTTAGGACAGAAAACAATTGAGCCTGATCCATGTAAGTCGTAACCATCAGGGTCTGTGTTATAACCGGCAGTCAATACCCAAGCATAAACTGAACCTTTTTCCACTTCCCCATCACCACTTTCAACTGGGTTGGAAGTACTCGACCAGTAAAAAGGATAATCAGTTTGACCCATTATGTTGGTAAGTTCTGTAAGATTGAACATACTTGTATCAATGGAAGGGAAAGTTCCAGAATAATCTGCAATACTTTGCAATTCCTTGATACTTGGTAGTCTCCAATCATCATATCCTGCATATTCAGAGTTTTCTGCATAAGCTAAAGCTGCTTCCCAGCTCATTCCTTCCGCGCTGTCATCTTTAGACCACATTAAATTAGTAGCGTTATCAGTAATTGTATTATCACCATTATCTACATAATCATTAATACCATATATGTCTCCACGAACAGCACGCACAAATCTGTTACCACTCATAGCTTTAATGTGACCGGTCCAGTCGTTAACAATAAATGCTGGATCACCAACAACCTGTTCGTTTTGATATTCATCTTCAACAAGATAAAGATTACTTGACCATGAATGTTGTTGTCTAGCATCAGTACCATCACCAACTAAGTAAAAATAGTCGGTATCAATCCATGGCCAGCCTTGTGAAAAGTTCCTCAGAGACCACAATTCTTTCAATGTAGGAAGACGCCAATCATCATAGCCACCTAGCGTGAGTGATTCACAGTATTCTCCTGCGCTCTCCCAAGACATTGACGCCTCGGATAAATCCTGTGCCCAAAGTAGACCGGTAACATTGTCTGTTACTGTGCCATCTCCATTATCTGTATAACTAGGAACATTTCCAGTGTATTGTGCATCTTGCCCATAAAAATCGTTGCCTTCAACAGGACATTCGGTGCTTTCGAGGTTGTTGTAGCACAAGCCTTGATTAGTATCCACAATAGGATAAGTTAAGACCCCGCTGGTCTTCTTTTCTTCTGCGATAGTACCGCATCCGACAAGGACAACTACTAGCAGTGCACTAAGGAACATAGAAATAATCTTTTTCATTTTTTTCCTTCCAATATATTTTTATTTAAACATATTGTATTAAATTGTACCATTATTACACTTTTATATCAATCTGGCGTTCTCACATAGCGAACATAGTGAATGCAATCTTTAACATGGATTAATCACATCCAATCTGCAAACCGTCAACCATCCCTTATTATAAACAATCGATTAAGCAGCTTGAAAACAAAACCTATAAAATTATCTATTACTCATAAACACCGTAAGCTTTATTAATATCTTGAATGAAAATAATACCATTTCCGGGTTTATCAATTTCAAGTTTTTCTCTTATGGATGCTACAATTGAATCTGTTATATCTTCTTTAGAAAGAATTAAAACTGTTTCTTTTTCCGGTTCTATCTCCATACTAAAGAGTTTACTAGTTTCATTTATACCTGAACCTCTTGCATTTATAATTGTTCCACCCTTTGAACCCGCCGCCTTTGCTGCTTCAATTACTTCTTCAGCCTTTCCTCTATTAACAATTGTAATAATAATTTGATACATTAGTTTATTTACACCTCCGTCTTTTTTATACGCTTCAGACTTATAGCATCTGGATCCCACAATGTCACAAACACTTGTAGTAAAGGCAATACCATTATTCGGTTTTTCAAATTGAAACTCTTTATTTAGTTTAACTAAAGCACGACTTGCAGTATGACTATCTGTCCCCAATAAAACTATTTCTTTTTTTTCATCATATAAAGATAAGAAATTTAAAAGAGAATTATTTACTGTTCCTCTTGCTAGAAAAATAGTTCCACCAGAAATATCATATTGCTTTGCTCTCTGTAATATTTTACTACCTAATCCACAATTAACAATAACATATATTAATTCAAAAATCGGTATTTTTTCATTAGTCATCCCCCGTTTTAACTCCTTTCACTTTTGATTTTATTGCAAATATTAAACCTAAAATTTCTAAAGTAATAATTGGCGTCATAGCCACCATTGCAATCATTCCAAACCCGTCAACCATTAAATCTGCACCTTCAAAAGCCTGCGCCGCCCCTTGTATAAATGCCAAAGTAAAAGTAGCAGTCACAGGACCAGTGGCTACTCCACCGGCATCAAAGGCAATTCCTATAAAAAGCTTGGGTATAAAAAACATCAATATTAAGCTTATTATGTATCCAGGTAATAAATAATGCCATAACTCTATTTCTGGTACTAAAATTCGTATAACCGATAAAGCAACAGCGAGGCCAACACCAATCGCCAATGGAAATAAGACTACCTTTTTCTTTACGTAACCACTTGTTACATCTTCAATTTGATGAGTTAAAACATAAACTGCCGGTTCTGCCAAAATTGTTACAAATCCCAAAATAAAGGCAATAACTATGATATAAATTTTATTATCAAGCAAAACTAGATCATTACCAAGAATTGTACCAACATCCATAAATCCTGCATTTACTCCAATTAGGAATAATAACAATCCTATAAAAGCAAAAACAAAACCTGTTATTATTTTTCGAAGTTCCCTTTTATTTAATTTAAAATAGATTTTCTGTAAAACTAATAATATTACACTTAATGGTAAAATAGCCATTATACTTTCTGCTAAATAAGAAGGAATTATCGTTATAAAAGGGCCAATAATTGAATTTACATCAGAAACCTTTGGATTAAGCACTGCATGAAATTCTCCTGGATTTGAGAATATTGCTAAAAGCAATACCGACATAATTGCACCCGTTGAAGCAATTGCAACCAACCCAAAACTATCTTTTTCTGATGCATTACTATCCTTTTTTAACATTGATATTCCCACAGATAAGGACAAAATAAATGGTACTGCTAATATTCCGGTTGTTGATCCTGAGGCATCAAAAGCTATTGCTAAGAATTCACGAGAAGCAAATAGTGTAAGAGCAAAAATTATTAAATATAAAATAATTAGTATTTTGTATAAAGGAATATTATAGAAAATCCTTAAAAACCCCAGTGATAGCATAATTGCTAAACCTATTGAAACAATCATAAGTATGCTAATCCCTGATATTTGCCCGGAAGTAACCAAATTTACTTGATTTGCAAGAACCATCAAACCAGGTTCAGCTATAGAAATAAAAAAACCAAGTATTAACCCTGCTATTAAAACAAGCCATAACTTGTTCGTTTTTGCAAGTGATTTTCCAGTTAAACTTCCAAGCGGAGTAATTCCTATATCTACTCCTATTAAAAAAATAGTTAATCCAAATACCACAAACAAAGAACCAATAAGAAATCTAATGATTAAAATTGTATCCATGGGAACCACTGTAAAATTAAGTATTAGTACCAATACCGTAATTGGGAGGACTGAAAACAAAACTTCTTTAAATTTTGAAACAATTACATTCAAAACAATCACCCTTTCTTAATCAAGCTATACATCTATGATGTAAACATTTATTCATTAAATAGTCAATCTGAATTTAAATAACCTTAAAATCTAATTTTCACCATTTGCTTCGTTGTAAGGCCATTTTGTATTTTCATATGGAAAAATCTTGCATGATTAGCATGATTTTTATCCATATGGTTGAGAATATTAATTTCCTATCACACAGTTAGCAAGCCACGGAAGCCTCTGCCGCTATAATAAGATTCAGCACCATTGTGATAGATAAAGACAGTATCGTAGCGACGATCTCCAAAAATAGCTCCACCGAGTTTTCTTATGTTATCAGGTGTTTTTATCCAACTAGATGTTTTTGTGTCAAAATTCCCAAATTTTTGCAAAAACCGATATTGTTCTTCCGTTAAAAGCTCAATACCCATAGCCTCTGCCATATCAATAATGTTATTTTCTGGTTTGTTTTTTTTCCTTGAATCTTGAGCTTCAAAATCATAACAAAGACTTCTACGACCTTTAGGACTTTCTTCAGAACAATCAAAAAAGATGAAATTTTCTACCGTTTTATCAAGGCTAACAACATCTGGCTCACCCCCTGTTCGTTCCATTTCAAATAAGGACTTCAATTTTTTATTGTTCTTGATTATCTTATTTTTTACCTCTTCCCATTCAATACCTTCATGGCGAACCATATTTTTCTCAAAACGTGTTTTTAATGTTTCCAGTAGTTGATTTCGTATTTTTAGCGAAATAGAATTTTTTCTTTCATTCATAACAGTACTCCTAGAGTATATTAAGTTTCCTCTGATTATTCATTTTCCCTATATTTTCTTTAGCCCTGAATCTAACAATTTTCTTAATCAATTCAAATGGTATTTGTCCATTGATTGGAAACTGTACCGATCCTTTTGCGTTTTTATAAATAGACAATTCATCTTTAAAAGCTTCCATGCCTGATGGTGCCGGATAAAAACCAATATGCTTTTTAAACGCTGCAAAATGTACTAAATTACCATACAAATAGAATGTAGGAATTTGATAACTTATCTTTTCTTCAGCTTCAGGAGCAGCTTCCTTTATAACTTTTCTCAGTTTACAAAGAATTCCTTGAACCTCTTCTGGAAATTGTAAAATGTATTCATCTACAGTTTTAAATTTATCTTTCTCCATATTTTTTCTTTGCTAATTCATCAATAAGTTTATCCAAGTAGCGAACATGTCTCATTAACCCTTCTTCAACACGTACATTATAAAATTTTGGCTGTTTTCAACCTTGTTGGCTATCCTCTCTCAATCGAACACATAGTATTCATTGTCTGCATCAACATTATATCTTGTAACTGAATAGAAAAGGGTTTTATATTCGACGCAGTCGCTACCATAACTTTTTTCATAGCAAAATCTTGGTGGCTGATCAAAATTCTTAACCCCCAAATAATCAAGACCACACAGACACAGAAATATTATGATAAAACAAGCAACAGAGCAAGCAAGCCTTGGGAGGATTTTCGTAATTTTCAGTGCAGGGCAAAGTTTATATATCGCAACGGAAAATATAACGCAGCCGAAAAAAGAATAAATGCTGCCCCAACTGCTGTCAGTCGGAAAAATAGCAAACGCACTAATAATAATAAATAATCCGAAAACAGCTAAGATACCTCCTATTATTTGATGTAACTTACGGTTTTCAATTTTTTTACCTATATCTCCATATTCTGCAACTTTAACTAAAGTATCCTTTACTTCACTATCCATCTTCTCACCTTTCCTTTCACCATCAATGATTTCACGAATGTCTACGTCATAAAAATCCGCCAGCTCAACAAGAATGCTCAAGTCAGGCATATTACTTCCATTTTCCCATCTGGAAATTGTTCTGCTTGCAACATTAAATTTTTCAGCTAGCTGTTCCTGAGTTAATCCTTTTTCTTTGCGCAGTAGTCTCAGAAAGCTTCCGATTTCCACCTGATTCATTTTTGACCTCCTCTAAACTTAATGATAATGCTTTTTTATGGTTAATTACACGACACAAAGTGAGAAAAACCGTTATTTAATGAACTAGACATGAATTGTCCTACTTCTTTTCTCTATTTCACAAATTTCAGTTTGGCTATTTCTTCTTAGACCAATCGAAATTCACTTTCTGTAATAATCTTTCATTTGATAAGCGAATTCCTGCATCGCAGAATCCACAAGCTCACCTCATTTTGTTTTTTTTCATCAAATGGCAATAAATTGTGTATTTTAAGCTTACTTGTTACCACTTGTTTGAGACAGAAATACAACAGTCTCAACATGCTTTGTGCGACAGAACATATCAACACCTTAATGCCTCTAACATAATAAGAAAAAAACTACACAAGAATATATTTTCTCATAAATAGACACTTTCAGCTGTCTTAGAGAGCATATCCAATTTACATTACTAATTTTTGCTAAATGAAAAAACAAATTCTGTTGCTAGATCAGAATTTTAATTAAAAATTATCTGAAAATTCCTAATTCGTGTTGTAGCTTATAGTTAAGGGTCTTTGATTTCCCATTTTCTTCTTTAATGTACCGGATTTTTGATGTTTGTGGGAAAAATGTTTTTGAAAACTCACGGTAAAAACTTGAAAAGCTTCCACGTTCGCAAACAAAATCAAGCCAATTTATACCTTCTACAATAGCAATTTCCGAAATAGATTTTGCACTAATCTTGTCCTGGTTACTTGGTAACAAACACGTATAATGTTGTGGATCACTGTTTGGATGATTATGAAAACGCATTATGGTCTGACAACCATTATCCTTACATATTTTCAATAGATTATATATATTACAGTTAAAAGAAACACTTGAGTTATCTAGCCCCTTATTTGCATAAAAAAATCTTACCTGCTTGTCTTGAACTAAAGCAAGCAAAACCCATTCATGCTTTTTCCACTTAAGAAGATTCGCTGCATAACTTGGAAAGTCTTTTAAACTTATATTAGCTCGGTACATCTTTCCTTTGGAATCCATAGAAGATTTGAATTTTTTATCTGGAAACGAATTTACCAAACGAAAGTTGTAATTTTCTTTTATATATTTTCCCCTACGTTTTTGTGAAAGCTTTTTCATTTCTGAATCTGTTAAATCTCTTCTATGAGTTAACCAAAAAACTATTTCAATTAATCCCCAAATTAAGAAAAAATATAAAATAAACATAATTATTCATCTCTTTCTAGCAATACTACCGTCTCCACATGTCTTGTATGACAGAACATATCAACACCTTGAATTCCTCTAACATAGTAAGGACCAAACTTTAGAATATAGCGTAAATCTCTTTCTAAGGTCTCTGCGTTACAAGAAATATAAACAATCTTTGAAGGTGAAAGTCGAATAACAGAGGCTAAAAACTTCTCATCACTTCCACTTCTTGGAGGATCTAAGAAAACTACATCCACTGTTTCTTTTTTCTTAGCAAGATATTTTACATAACTACCTGCATCGTCACTTATAAATTCTATATTCTCAATATTATTAAGTTTCGCATTTTCCTTAGCATCTTCAATAGCCTTAGGATTTGATTCAATTCCTATTACACTTTTTGCATTATTTGCAGCAGCAATTAAGCCAATGGTTCCAGTTCCACAATAGGCATCAATAACTTTTTCTTTTCCAGTTAAAAGAGCCATTCTTATGGCAACATTATAAAGTTTCTCAGCTTGAACAGAATTTACTTGATAAAAACTTTTTGCACTAATTTTAAAGCGAAGACCACATAAGTCATCTTCGATCTTCTCTTCTCCCCATAAAAGTCTTTCAGGAGAATCACTTAAAACCATACTGGTATCTTCATCATTTTTATTTAGCATGATTGAAGTTATTTCAGGGATTTTTCTTCTAAGTAAATCAACAAAAGCCTTTTCCTGACTGAATTTATAATCACTGCCAATGACAATAACCATAATTTGACCAGTTGAAGGACTTCTACGAATTAAAACGTGGCGAAGAAACCCCGTATGATTATCTTCATCATAAAGCCTAATACTCAGTTTTTTTACAATACTTCTAATTTCATGAAGTATTTCATCGGCTTTTTCATCTTCAAGAAGACACCCTTTTACCTCAATAAGACGGTGAGTTCCCTTTTGATAAATACCACTGATTACCTTTCCACTTCGATCATAACCAAAAACTGCTTGAACCTTATTACGGTAATGATAAGGATTATCCATTGGAATAACAGGAGCAACTGTCCCAAATTTTTCCAAATAATCTTCCAAGTATTCTTGTTTTAATTCAAGCTGCTTACCATAGGGAATATCAAGATAATCACATCCACCACATACATAAAATAAAGGACACTTTACTTCATGCATTTTCTTATCTCAAAAATAGCTTTTTTAGCTATATACATAATCATATTATTTTCCTTTCTATTTCATAAATCTTTTAATAACTTTAAATTTCTTATCAGTATAAGGATGATAACGCATATTAAGATCAAGCTTATTGGATTTCTTCAAAATGCTCTTATAATGAGTAAAAGTATTAAAACTTTCCTTCCCATGATAGGATCCCATTCCACTGTCACCAACTCCACCAAAGCCCATATTACTCGTAGCTAGATGAACGATTGTATCATTTATACAACCACCACCAAAGCTCATATTATTTAGCACCTTATTTTCTGAATCATTATCTCTAGTAAAAAGATAAAAAGCTAGAGGTTTTGGAAAACTCTTAATTTTTATTAGAGCTTCATCAAATTTATCATAAGAAATTACAGGAAGTATAGGGCCAAAAATCTCTTCCTTCATTATTGGCATTGAAAAATCAACTTCATCAATTACAGTAGGTTCAATAAATCTTCTTTTATCATCAAATTTTCCGCCAACGACGATCTTTCCATCTTTCATCAAACCCTTTAATCTATTATAGTGCTTATCATTTATTATTACTGGCATATCAGAATAATCTTGATTTGGAAAGAAAGATTCAATTTCTTTCTTTAATAATTCAAGAAATTCATCCTTAACAGTACGATTAATCATAAGATAATCAGGAGCAACACAAGTTTGTCCAGCATTAAGGTACTTACCAAAAGCAACCCTTCTTGCTGCAAGTTTTAAATCAGCAGTCTTGCCTACAATACAAGGACTTTTCCCACCAAGTTCAAGACTGACAGGTGTTAAATTCTTGGAAGCTTTTTCCATAACTAGCTTACCAACGCTAGTACTCCCGGTAAAGAAAATATAATTGAATTTTTGATCTAGCAAAGTAGTATTTTCCTCTCTGCCGCCCTCAACTACTGCAACAAATTCTTCATCGAAACATTTTTCAATGAGCTTTACAATAGCCTTGCTTGTATTTGCCGCATAAGCACTCGGTTTTATAATAGCAGTATTCCCTGCAGCAATAGCACCCACTAAAGGCTCTAAGCAAAGTTGAAAAGGATAGTTCCAAGGAGCCATTATAAGAACATTGCCTAAAGGTTCAGGAACAACAAAACTCTTTGCAGGAAACTGGGATAAAGGAGTTTTAATCTTCTTTCTTGAAGCCCATTTTTTAAAATGCTTCAATTGATATTTTAGTTCGTCAAGAACTATACCAACTTCAGTCATATAACCTTCAAAGTCGACTTTATTAAGATCGGCCTTCAAAGCTTTTAAAATGTCATCCTGTTGTTCTTTTAACTCAAGTTGAAGAGTCAAAAGTGCATTTTCGCGATTTTCAAGACTTAAAGTCTTTCCGCTAGCATAATAATTCCTCTGTTTCTCAACCAAATCAATAATTTTTTTTTCATTCATCATGAATAAAGAATAGCATTTATTTAAATATAGTCAAGAAAACAGAAGACAATAAGTACAATTACTCTAGGTTGAAATCACAACCCCAACTTGAACATATTTCACTCTCAAATTAAAATAAACAGTCCCAGGGAAACGTCCGTCATAATAACTTATATACAAATTAGTAGAAGCACCACCACCACTTTGAATGCCTTTTAGTCCAATAGTTGCGCCCTTTTCCATTTCCCAACTTCTTTCTGGAGAGTAAGTATAATCAGTATTAACTTGACCATTCTGGTGAAGTTTTAAAATAGTACCAACATAAAGAGCAAAATCATTAGAAAGTTTTAGTTCATAATCAATTCCTGAAATTGAAATATAACCCTTGTAGTAATCAGGATAATCTGCTGTTTGAGTTTGAGGATGTCCACTTTTTGAAAGCTGATTATTTCTACAAATATATTTTGGACCTACAGCACACTCTTTAGGCAGCCATTGTAATTCAGAAAAAAGTCTCAATCCATTAAATAATACTTTACCAATTCTTTGAACTATATAAATAACTGGAAAATTGCTTATTTTAAACTTGAATTGGATATTATACTTACCTCTACTCATTAGGGTAAGTATTTTTTCATCTTTTTATTCTAA
>Ga0172378_10007007_pt1 | contig 10496 bp, 7 predicted proteins | sample GrowelOW332metaG_FD_119755 | JGI IMG/M metagenome (GOLD analysis project Ga0172378, IMG submission 119755) | Groundwater microbial communities from an aquifer near a municipal landfill in Southern Ontario, Canada - Pumphouse #3_1 metaG | ecosystem: Environmental > Aquatic > Deep subsurface >... | reverse complement strand
TTCTGCCAGGAACGAGGATTCGCCTATGTAAATACCCCCATCATCAGTGCCAGCGATGCAGAAGGGGCCGGTGAGCAATTTTTGGTAACCACCTTGGACTTGCATAACATCCCCAAGACCGAGGAAGGAAAAATCGACTATTCCAAGGACTTTTTCGGTCGTGAAGCTTTTTTGACGGTAAGTGGACAGCTGGAAGGTGAAACCTACGCGATGGCACTGAAGAATATTTATACCTTCGGGCCGACCTTCCGTGCAGAGAATTCCAACACCAAACGTCACCTTGCCGAATTCTGGATGGTTGAACCCGAAATGGCTTTCTGTGAACTCGACGGCAACATGGAAGTTGCAGAATCCTTTTTGAAGTACCTCTTCAAGACTGTTTTGGAGAAATGCCCTGAGGATATGGCCTTTTTCAGCAAGTTTGTGGAAGCCGGCATGGAGCAGACACTCCAGCACATTGTAGAGACTCCCTTCGCCCACATGACCTATACCGAAGCGGTCAAGGAACTGGAAAGGCACAATGAGCTTTTTGAGTTCCCTGTAGCCTGGGGAAGTGACCTGCAGAGTGAACACGAAAAATTCTTGACTGAAGTGGTGTGCAAGCGCCCGGTCATCGTCACCGACTATCCCAAGGAGATCAAGGCCTTCTATATGAGGCTCAACGCCGACGAAAAGACGGTGCGGGGCATGGATGTCCTTGTTCCCCGCCTCGGCGAGATCATCGGAGGCAGTGAGCGTGAAGCAAACCTTGACACCCTGATCGCTCGCATGCAGCAACTCAAGCTCGACCCCAAGGACTATTGGTGGTACCTCGACCTCAGGCGCTTTGGCTCGGTTCCCCATGCAGGGTTCGGACTTGGCTTTGAACGGGCGGTTCAGTACATCACCGGTATGGGCAACATCCGTGATGTCATTCCCTACCCCAGAGCTCCCAAGCTCGCTGATTTCTAGCATTCCGGCGGTGGTACATCCACCGCCTTTCATTTGTATCGCTAGCACACCTGCTTGAGCATGGCCCATACCACCAATTGGCTGGTGGTATGCACCCCGCTTTTCAAAAACATATGCTTCTTGTGGGCGACAACCGTAGAACGTTTAATGCCAAGAATCAGAGCAATCGATTGTATGTCCTGTCCGCTGATCATCAAGGCCAGCACCTGTTCTTCACGTCTGGTCAGTGCGACCACCTGTTCCTGTACACACTCTTTTTCCCGTACATCGGTACAGCAAAGCAGAGTCTGCTGCAGGGTGGAAACGGAGCACGAAAGACTTTGCGCCCTGCAATGTGCATCCTCCAGCAGGCTGCACATCCCCAAAAGCGAAGGCGGACAGAACAGCAGCAAGTATGGACAGCTCACCTGCTGCTTAAGGTGCAGGGCTGTAGGCAGGTCGCGTGCAAAACAGATTACCGGTGCATGGTATTCCATGTATTCCTTTCCTTCGAGTTTCATGCAATCGAGCTCAAGAAAGGATATCGGTGACAAGCGGCAGAGCAGTTGCTCACGTTCCAATACGCTGTGATACAGAAGAACGGCTGTTCGTTTCATTACCCACTAAGAACAGCGATTTCCTTTATTGCTTCAGCATCGCAGTCAACAGGGTGTCGAAAGCATCGCTGAAAGCCTTGATCTGCTTGTTTCCCATACGCTCATGCTTCTCGGCAAACAATCCCATTTCCCGAAACTCTGTCATTGCATTACGCACCGAAAGGCGTTCTGCCATATTCTCACGCGTATACGTCTTGCCGCGGTCATCGAGAACGGTCAAGCCTTTTTCCACCAAGCGGCTGGCAAGCGGGATATCATGGGTGATAGCCATAGCCGGGGCAACGGCTTGTTCGACTATCCAATCGTCGGCACTATCCATTCCCGGCTGTACGATAACCATGGTAATGGTGCTTTTTATTGAGCGCAGGACCTTCGCATCGGTTTCCCCTGCCTCCTTGGCCGCTTTTCGCAGCAAGGAGGTGTGTTCCTGATAGGCAATTTCAATATCCTTCAGCGGACGGTCGGCGACAAAGAACGAGACAAGATTGTGCCTCATTATCGCTTTCAACACGATCTGACGAAGATTTTTCGGACAGGAGTCGGCATCTATATACAACTTCACCATGCAACTAGCCTACTGCAAAATGTATTGTTGTGTCACCCAATGCAGAGTGAACCGTCAGCGTTGCCTCACCGGCCTCTTGTTTCGTTCTCACGTAAATCACTGCACTACCTCCTACGGTGCAACTGACCGAGGGACTAGCTAAAATAAGAGGACCTTCAACACTGACTGAGAAACCGATACAGGCATAACTGAGGGGCAGCAGTTGCCCGGCTTTGGTTATCAGCACCTGGACTTGGGCCATATCATAGGTAGAAAGGCCCAAGGAGAGTGTGTTCGTCGAGCACTTGAGCTGTAAAGAAGGAGCAAGGGCTTGCTCAATGACCTGTCGGGCCACCACCTTCCCATCGATCAAACCTTCGAAACGCCAAACGGCTTCTTTGCTTCCCCAGTTGCCCACATACGTATTGAACATGCGTACCGCATCGCCATATTTCTTTCGATGGCGAGCTAGGAAGAAGCCCAATTTGGCAGTATCGAGGAGGGTCAGCTGTACAGCTTGCCTGCCAACCTTGCCTAGGAGTCTTGCAAGGGCTTTCCTCTGCTTTTCGGTAAGATAAGCCTCTGCTTTAAGTCGATCGCCGATAAAGTCCCTGATAATGACAGGGGGATGGGCCAGGTGGGGGAATTGCCTCCTGTCGGGGTAGAAAAGTCCCACCTCATCCTCATTGAACCAAAGTCGTACCGCATCACAGTTGGTGGCAACCACCGCTTGGTCGAGGCAGGCATTCGGATGGTCTCCCCCTTCCATGCTGGACAGCACGCAAAGCAGGGGCTTCTCGTCCAGCTGGCTCTGGTAGACAAAGGCCGCAGCCTTCAGGTTGCGTGCCAGGTCGGTGACCCCATGGTAGCAGATCTGGTCTCCGCTACCGAAATTTGCATGGGTGTAATAGTCGTGCATGCACCAGCCGATTGCACCAGAGAGCCCGACAGTAGCGTGTGCTGCATCAAGGATCCGATAATGCCTGAGGGCATGCTCGCTACGCACCATAGGCGGATCGAATCGCTTGGTCGGATAGATATGACCACAGTATTCAGTCACAAGGTACGGTACCTGGCGGGGGCACACGTTCGTTTTCTTCTGAAGTCCCTTTCCCTTGCCGGCATAGGAAAAATCGTTGTAGGTATAGACATCCTCAAGGAATTCACTGTGCTTGAGATTGCGCACCCCCCCTGTCTGACGATAGGGATCGAGGTTTCTCGCAAGAGCGTTTGTTGCTTGGTAGAGTTCATGATCATCAGCTGATTCGTTGACCCGCACACCCCACAGGATGATGCTTGGGTGATTGCAATCCCGCTCGATCATCGCCTGTGTGTTTTCAAGGCAAGCCTTTCTCCATGCCTCCTGCCCTCCGATGTGTTGCCATCCGGGAATTTCCTCGAAAACCAGCAGGCCCAGTTCATCACAGGCACTCAGAAAACTCGGATCTTGCGGATAATGGCTGGTTCGTACCAGATTTACTCCGATAGCCTTCAACAACTTCGCATCCTCACGCTGTAGGCTCGGGGGTGCTGCATACCCCACATAGGGGTAATCTTGGTGACGGTTGAGTCCTGTCAGTACAAGCTTTTCTGAGTTGAGATAGAAACCGTCGCTTCTGAATTCGGCCGACCTGCTGCCGAAGCGGACAACCTTGGTTTGCTTATCGGCAAGTGTAACTTCCACGGTGTACTGATAGGGGTCGTTCAAAGACCAACGCTTAAGAGAAAGGTTGCCAAGTGAAAGAGAGAAGGAGCCCTTCTCTATGACAGTCTCTCCTTTGGCAAGGAGTACTTCTTGGTCATACAAGCGAACCTGCACTCTGCGAGATTCACTGTTTACTGCCCTGCCATGAATGTGCACACTATCAGCTTCGGTACTCGATGCATACACGAAGGACAGGCTCTCGTTTTCTTTGATGATCAGGGTGACCAAGCGATAGATGCCGCAAAAGGTGATGTAATCCATACTTCCACCGAAGGGAGGAAACTGCGGATTTTCCGTAGCATCGACGACAACGGTAAGAACACATTCCTCCAATGTTCCGAGTTCAAGGGTATACGGCAGGTAGGGTCCCGTGCAACTGCCAACCTGCTTGCCATTGCAGTAGAAAACAGCACTGTTTGCGATACCGTCGAACCGGAGGGCAAGCAGGTGTTTTTCCTCCTTTTGGACGGAGAATTTGCGTCGGTAGGTCGATAAACCCTGATGAAAACCCTCTTTTTTATAGCCAATCTCAAACAGGTGGGGGCTGTGCGGCAGGTCTACCTGTGGCCACGAACTGCTGTCAAAATCAGGTTTCAGAAACGCTTCTTCAAAGCCCGGAAAAAAAGACCAACCATTGTTGGCGGGAATCTCTTGGTACATCGTTGTCCCCCTTCTTTGTATATACCAGCCCAGGAGTCGCCAAGCAAGTGTCTATGCTTGAAACACAGGGCCTTTTTGTTCTATGGTTAGCATGTTCAGACACCAAATTTGACAGGAGTTCATTATGGACATTTCCCCTTTGCAGCAGGTTCGATATGCGTACCAGCCAAAGCTGCCCGCAATTCTTAGAAAGGACATCGCCAGCATTGCCCCCGCTTTCGGCGAGGCAACCGGTGCCCCAACCGATGCCGATGCCATCAAGGCACTGTTCCCTCATACCTATGGAATGAGCAGGATCACCTTCACTGAAGGCGACAACAAAGCCGTCAAAGTACAGCGCAATGTCGGTGTCATTCTCAGCGGCGGCCAAGCTCCCGGTGGACACAATGTCATCAGTGGATTGTTCGATGCCCTCAAGGCAGCAAATCCCGAAAACACCCTCTACGGGTTCAAAGGTGGTCCCTCCGGTATTCTGGAAGACTCCTACCAGATTATCAGCAGCGAGTTCCTGCAATCGTTTCGCAATACCGGTGGCTTTGACATCATCGGCAGTGGTCGAACCAAGCTCGAGACGCAACAGCAGTTTGAAGTTTGCGCCCAGGTGTGCAAGAAGCACGCTATCAGCGCCCTGGTCATCATCGGTGGTGACGACTCAAACACCAATGCAGCAGTTCTTGCAGAATATTTCTTGCAGAAGCAACATGGCATCCAGGTAATCGGCTGTCCCAAAACCATCGACGGCGACTTGAAGAATGAATTCATTGAGATTTCCTTCGGCTTCGACACCGCTACCAAAACCTACAGCGAATTGATCGGTAATATCGCCCGTGACGCCAACAGTGCCAAGAAATATTGGCACTTCATCAAACTCATGGGCCGCAGTGCCAGCCACATCGCATTGGAATGCGCTCTCCAGACCCAGCCGAATGTGTGTCTGATCAGCGAAGAGGTTGAGGCGAACAAGCAGAGCCTGGTCAGCATTGTAGAGTACATGGCTCAGACTGTCCGCGATCGCGCTGAGGATGGAAACAACTTCGGTGTAGTACTCATTCCCGAGGGTTTGGTTGAGTTCATTCCCGAGATCAAGGCTTTGATCGACGAGATCAACCACCTGCTTTCCAAAGAAGAGAGTGCTTTCAATGCCCTTTCCGACAGTGAGCAGCGCATCGACTTCGTCAGCAGCCGTTTGAGCAATAACAGCCGGGAAGTCTTCACCATTCTTCCCGATGAGATCCAGAAGCAGCTGTTGATGGACCGCGACCCGCACGGGAATGTGCAGGTATCGCGCATCGAGACCGACAAACTGCTCTCCACCATGGTTGACGCACGACTGAAGCAGCTGAAGGCTGAGCACACCTACAAGGGAAAGTTCAGCTCGATGACGCACTTCTTCGGGTATGAGGGACGTTGTGCCTTCCCGACCAATTTTGATGCTGATTACTGTTACAGCCTTGGGTATAATGCTTTCTGCCTCATCGCAGCAGGGGTGAGCGGTTACCTCAGTTCGATAACAAACCTCTGTGCACCGGCGAATGAGTGGAATGCAGGCGGGATTCCCATCACCATGATGATGAACATGGAAGTTCGTCATGGGGAGAAGAAACCTGTTATCAAGAAAGCTTTGGTAGAGCTACAAGGCAAGCCGTTCAAATACTTTGCTGAGCATCGCGCACAGTGGGCACGCAAGACATGCTTCACCTATCCCGGAGCTGTACAGTACTTTGGTCCAGCCGAGGTGTGTGACAGAACTACAGTCACGCTGACTTTGGAGCAATCCAACTAAGCAACCAACACAGGCTATGAAGCGAGACCGGGTTCAAAACGCCCCGGTCTCTTTCATGTTCAGCCAAAACTGCATAGCCGGCCTTTCCCACCAAGCTTGGCTTGGTAGAGTCGACGATCGGCGGTAGCGATAAGAGCCTGTGGGCTCTGTTCTTCATCAGCGGAAAATGCGATTCCCATGCTGATCACCACTTCAACCTGCTTCCCCTCGAGTTCCACGTTCGTATGCCTGATCGCTTGGAAAAGGCGTTTGCAGAAGTCGATGTTGGAGCAGTCACGAAACAGCAGAATAAACTCATCACCCCCGAATCGTGCGATGACATCGCTCATGCGGATATGGTGCTTGAGTGTCTCCACCAGGGAAAGCAAGGCCTTGTCCCCGTTGAGATGTCCGTAGGTATCGTTGATTTCCTTGAAGTTGTCGATGTCGATCAATGCTACGGCATACGATTGTTCACCCGAATCGGTTTGTGAAAGTAAATTGAGAAATTCCCTGCGGTTGAGCAAGCCGGTCAGGCTGTCGGTGCGCGAGCGTGCTTTCACCAACTCGTAGCGGATTTGATGCAAGTAAATCAGCACCCCTATTGCCAAACAGACGAGAGTACTGACTATTCCGTAAAGCAACAACGGCAGGGAGAATGCAACCCAAGAATCTTTGGGTGCCAATTTCATATTCCAGCGTAGCAACGAATATGACAAGTCCATGGAAACAGTATCCTCACTAGCGAGTGACTCAGCACCCCATACGAAGGTTTCTTCTCCTCCTTCGTGTGAGAAATTCATCGACACCTGATACTGGCTGGAAACCTCATCGGCCCCTGCCTCCATGAGGAACTGTTCAAAGTCGAAATAGAGGGTTAGCAGGCCCCAGTGGGCGCGGTTGTCGGATAGAGCATATCGGCTTACCAAATAGTTTCTATGATCCTCATCTTTGATGGGACCGTCCAAGGTTGCACTATCATTGAGGAGTGTTTGCATGATGTGCGATGCATACTGCTCAATATTCTGATAGTTGTATCCTATTCCATAGGGTCCCAAAGTTGGATACCGGTCAAGCACCACCATATCACGGTCGAGCGTTGCAAAGCTGAAGGATGGATGCGTTTTTTTTCAAGAAGTCGAGATAGGTGGCAAGGTCGGCGAGCTTGGGCACCTCCCCGATAAAAAGGCTCTCTTCTATTCTTTGTCCGTACAGGGCGGTAAACATTTCCTGATTTCCCATCAACAGAAAGAGATTTTTCCGTATTCCCAACAACTCCGACTGTCCCGCTTGCTTTCCCCGTTCCACCAGCCGTTCATTCCACCCTTGGTAGAGGGTATAGGTTATCAACAGAAGGAGAACCGTAACAAAAATTGCCTGCAGCAACGCCCCAAGCTTTAGCGTGGAGTCTTGCGTATGGTGAGCCTCGTACGATGAGGCTCCCTGATTCACGTTCCTTCTTTGCCTCATGGCTCAAGTATAGGTTGCCGGCAGGAGCACCTCAAGCTTTTTCGACGCAGCCGCCCTTCCCTATGGTATACTCTGCCATCGGAGGTCACCATTCATGCACACACTCGATAGTAACGGAGTCTGGAATCTCTATCCGCTCGATGCAGAGAAGATTGCCCCGCATTGTAAATATTTCCTGAACCATGACCACATCCCCTGTACCCTGCCCGGCGACATTCATTCAGCTTTGCTCGCTGCTTCAATTATACCGGACCCCTACCTTGGAACACAGGAACTGGATATCCAATGGGTCGGACAAAACGATTGGGTTTTACAGCGCACATTCTCGATTTCCGAGGCTGACCTACGCGATACTCATGCAATCCTCACTCTGACTATGGCCGATACCATCATAGATATACTGGTCAATGATGCACACATAGGCAGCTGCGACAACCAATTCAGACGTTGGCGCTTTGACATCGGTTCTGCATTGCAGGTAGGGCAAAACAGCATCAAACTGATTTTCACCAGTGCAGAGAATCATGCCATCAAAGAAGCCGCGAAGCTTGCCTACCCCATTCCGTACTCAGTCTATCCGGTTTCGGCAAAACATCGGAACTTGGTGCGCAAAACCCAATGCCACAGCGGGTGGGATTGGGGTCCTTGCATCCTGAGTTTCGGCATCTATGAGCCGATCCAGCTGACCTTTGCCGACGAAGGCATTATCGAAAGCGTCACCTGCGACACGAAACCGCTCTCCGATGATAGCTGGGATTTGGTTGTACAGGTCATTTTCAATGCCCAAAAAGCTCAGATCCTGCCTTGCAGTGCAACCTGTTCAGGCGTTACACAACAGGGATCCATTGAAACCCAGGTTGGATTGAACAAGATTACCTTTCATCTTGTCTGCAACAAGGTACAACGTTGGTGGCCGAACGGCGAAGGGAAAGCAGTGCTGTATCCCCTAAACCTGACCATAGGAAGCCAAGAAGTATCCAAACGTATCGGTTTCAGGACATTGGTTGTTAAAACCGAGGAAGATGCAGAGGGCGGCAAAGGTATGGTTTTCTCTGTCAACGGCAGGGATATTTTTGCCAAGGGCGCCAACTGGATTCCCATGGATGCCTTCATGGGCCGCCTGAAGCGGGACCGCTATGAACAACTGCTGCAGTACGCAATGGATGCCAACATGAACATGCTGCGGATCTGGGGTGGTGGATTATACGAGAAAGAGGATTTCTACGAGCTTTGTGACGAAAAAGGCATTCTGCTTTGGCAGGATTGCATGTTCAGCTGCTCTATGTACCCATCCGATCCCTCCTTCCTCGCTAGTGTCGAGGCGGAGCTCCGCTACCAAGTCAATCGTCTGCACGACCACCCAAGCCTGGCCCTGTGGTGCGGAAACAACGAGGACTTGGGGGCCATCAGCTGGTATGAGGAGTCACGCAAGAATCCATATCGCTATGTCATCGACTATGACCGGCTCAACGAAGGCGTCGTTGGAAAGGTCATCAAAGAGCTCGATCCCAATCGAACGTGGTGGCCCAGCAGTCCGTCGGCAGGTCCCAGCGACTTCTCAGACAACTGGCACAATGACAAACGCGGTGACATGCACTTCTGGTCGGTCTGGCATGAGGGAAAGAGCTTCGAGGAGTATTATTCAATCAAGCCTCGGTTTGTCAGTGAATTTGGCTATCAGAGCTTCCCTTCATTATCCACTGTCGCAACGTATGCCCAACCCTCCATGTGGAATCTTACCAGCGTCGAAATGGAACACCACCAGAAGAATCCCAGGGGAAATTCCATCATAATCGAGAACTTCAGCCGCTATTACCGCTTTCCAACCAACTTTGAACAGATGCTGTATCTCAGTCAGGTTCAGCAGGCTACTGCCATGAAAATGGCCATAGAGTACTGGAGAACCACCATGCCCCATTGCATGGGTACGTTGTACTGGCAACTCAATGACAACTGGCCGGTAGCTTCCTGGTCCTCAATCGACTATACCCTCAAGTGGAAGCTCTTGCACTATGCTGCAAAGCGCTTCTATGCCCCTGCCCTTCCCATCGCCTATCAGAAGGAGGATGGCAAGGTTGAGGTGTACATCGTCAATGACGGGCCGAAGGGTATTGAGGATGCAAAGCTCTCAGTGAAGTTCTGCACGTTCGACGGCCAAAAGCTCGGCAAGCAGGAATATCGGCTTACCATCGATGCAAAAAGCAGCACCCATATGTGCACCATCGACTTGAAGAAGAAACCCAAAATCGATAGACAAAAAACATTTATCTATCTCAAGCTCAAGAGCGATGACCTGTACATTGAGAACTGCCTGCTTCTGGATAAACCCAAAGCTTGCCAACTCTGCGATCCTGGTATTGAAACGCACATAGAAAAAGCGAGCGGGGGTTTCTTGGTCACCGTGAGCTGCACCCATCCTGCATTCGAGGTCGCTCTCGATGCCCAGGACTTGAAGGGGGTTTTCAGTGACAACCTTTTCAATATCCGACCTACTGCGCAGAAGGTAGTGTTCTTCAAGACGCATGAGAGTATTACCGCTTTGCAGTTCAAGGAGAAGCTGAAGGTCTTCGACGTATTCAGCAGCAGCAAATAGCATCAACAACCTGCAGGGTTTCTTGCAGGTTGTATTGTATTTCCTGGAAACCAAGCATAAAAAAGCAGGAAAGCCATTACAGCCTTCCTGCGTTGCAATCTAACGTACCTGATTATTGGTTCTTCTTCCAGGTCTCCCAAGCTTTCTGCACTTCAGCAGCGATCAGCTTCGGGGCCTTCGAGCCAAGACCAATCTCCTGCAAGCCGACGTTGATT
>Ga0172378_10007005_pt1 | contig 10496 bp, 10 predicted proteins | sample GrowelOW332metaG_FD_119755 | JGI IMG/M metagenome (GOLD analysis project Ga0172378, IMG submission 119755) | Groundwater microbial communities from an aquifer near a municipal landfill in Southern Ontario, Canada - Pumphouse #3_1 metaG | ecosystem: Environmental > Aquatic > Deep subsurface >... | reverse complement strand
CCTGAAAGTTCTTTAATCCCATAATCAAATAAAACAGGGGCAAGAGGAGTTCCCGGACCCACCATGGTAATCCTTTCTGCATTCTTTGAAAGTTCCAAAACTCTGGGCAGGGTTTTATCCATAACGCACCTGCAGGTTAGATAAACATAATCACTTTCTGGAAGCAGATATTCATAGGCGGTTATAGGATAATCACCATCCTCCGGCTCCCATTCTATTATAGAAAGATCGCATATTGGCTCAAATAGCCTTTCCAGCAGAGGAAAATGTCCTAAGACAGTAACTTTTTTACCCTTTACCTGATTTTGAGACATAATAAAGGGATCAAACACTCTGTCCTCCACCAACTTTGAATCTGAAAATTCTACACCATTTTTTCTTGCCACCTCCGGATTGTTATAGTAGGCATTAATTGCAGCAACTCCAATGGAAGCTTCCACAAGGTTCCATGACTTAACACACTCTGCCACTTCCCTCAGCGGTGCTCCAATCAAATTTTTTGTAAACATAGGCATTCTGGTATCACACAAATAATAATTTTCCATTCCTGATCCATTCCCACTTCGGACATATGAATTTCTGCATCCGCATACAAGCTCATCAACTGTTAAATTCTCCGGAATACCTTTTATTAAATCATCATATAATTCCCACATAATATACCCCCTTTTTACTACTTAAGTAAATCCTCCGTAATTAGTTCTCCAGAACGGAGACGGTTTCGGAGCATCATCAATGTATTATCAAGCTTTTCGATGGCTGCAAGACTTTGCTTCTCAGCATCAGAAATTTTAATTACCTTATATATCCCGCCATTTTTAATAACAATACGTTTGTCAGCGCTGATTGCCAGCAGAGGATCATGAGTGGAAACAAAAATAATCTTTTCCTTTTGGGCCAAAAGTTCTATAGCCTGCCGCCTGTCAATCCCTGCATTTTCTATTTCATCAATTAACACAATAGGAGACTTACTTATAAAAGCTGTGTCTGCAATCATAAGTGCTCTTGATTGCCCCCCGCTTAGCTGAGTCACTTTTGTGTTTTCAGAAAATTTTTCACCTGCCAGATCATTAGCACACATAAAGCACTTTTCTACCACCTTATCCAGACCTGCCGCCATTCTGCTTTTTGCATGCATCTCCAGAAATTCACGGACAGTAAGATCCATCACAAAATTCATATTTTGCGAAAGCTGGGCCACCAGTTTACCTTCCAAATCAAAGCGCTTCATCTCATCAACTTCAGCTTCATTTATTAATATCCGCCTGCCCGTTGGAGTATCTCCCTGGGCAAGACACTCAATATCACTTAATAATCTGCTTTTACCGGATCCTGTAGGCCCCACTATGCTGATAATTTCTCCGGAATTAATAGTCAGGTTTATATTTTCAGCCTCTTTTGATTTATTAACGCCTCCCAGGATTGTTATGGACGAAACAGAAGCTTGTGAAGCCTGAGACCTTAAAAATGTTTCAAGAAATACACAAAAGTTCATTGATACCGCCTGCCTATCCAGTCCAAATTCATTCAGGCTATCCGGATCTATAAACTCAAGAGCCTGGGCCAGCGGCTTTTTTTTAGGAATGGCATCCAAGCGGAAATTCACAAGAAAGTCTTCAGCAACAGGGTATTTCCTTATTACATCCTCAAGACTCCTTTTGTTTATAAAATTCTCTAATTCCTGCGCTGTCATATTTTTTTAAACTCCATTTTTTTCATCATTCCCATCTGATAAGACTCTCCTATCCTAGTTTCACCTGTACAATATGAGCATACTGCTGCAGGTGTGGTAAACTTAAGTTTCATGTCTTTGAGTGTTTCAATATCCCTGACCTGCTTTAAATATTTTGAAAGCAAAAAAGAGCCCTGCCCGGTGATACCATTAACAAATACAATCTTTGCAGATGAATTCATCTGCTTTATATTAAATGTAAATACTTCACGTTCCGCCTGAGAAACAATATCTCCCTTAGTTACGGCTATAATATCTGCGTATCTCAGCATAGGCCCTATCTTTCTGGGAGTGTTTATACCTGACAGATTATCTATTACACACATTGAAAGTATTCCGCTGATGTAGGGAGAGCATCGGTTACAAAGACCTGCACTCTCTGTTATCAGCATATCAAAATTAGAATTAAGTCCCCACTGAACGGCATCTTCAATATTGCTGACAAAAAAATGGTCTGGACATATTTTCCCGGAAAACCCTGTTTCTGCTGGAATATTTGCTTCAGCATAGCGCAGATTATCAAATGAAGTAAGACAATCGAATTTTACGACTCCAATACTGCCCTTCGGCTTATCCATACATTCAATCAGCTTTAAAATAACAGAAGTTTTCCCCGAAGACGGCGGTCCTGCAACAGTTACCAGCTTCATTTCAAATCCTCCTTTAATCTGCATAATAACAAAACCATGCCGAAGCACAGTTTTGTTATTTTTTAATTAATTATTTTTTAAGTATAGAATTTTTTACCAATTCTTTATACTGATCTTCTGTCAGCTTACTGTGATAAAACAGATCATAAAATTTTACTGTTTCCTTATTTACGTCATACTTTGCTTTATCCGGATATAATAACTGAGTAATCCAGATCATCCCTAAGTAACGGTTAACTGATGGAGGGAAACCCATCCAATTATATGGGGCACTTGGAACTTCGTAGTATTTTCCATTTTTGATTGCTTTAAGCTTCTGCCATGCTGAATTTCCTGCAACTGTACCATAAATGCTGTCAGGAGCAAAAATAATTACATCAGGATTCCATAAAGCAATCTGTTCCATATCCACCGGATTTCCTGTTCCCTTGCTGGAAGGGTTTTTTAGAGCAGCAAGATTGTTGCTGACCATGTCTAAAATTTCAGCATGGAAAGAACCTTTGGCAATTACATTAAGACCGTCATCTCCGGAACAATATAGAAGTTTAGTCTTACCGCTGTCTCCTATGGTTTTCATAAGATCCTGGGTATTTTTAAGGGTTTCCTCGCAGTACTTAGCCAAAGCTTCACCCTGAGTTTCTCTTCCCAAAAGCTTACCAAGTGTTCTAAAAGCCTGAGGCATGGTAGCTGTAGTAGCTTCAATGTGAATGGTAGGTATATTGACCTGTTTTGTGATTTTATCCATATCTGCTACTATTGTTTTTTTGGATTCTCCGATATCTATAATGACCTGGGGATTAATTTTTGCAATTTCCTCCAGGTTCAGGTTTTTGCCTCCGTAAAATTGGCCAAGCTTAGGAAGATTGTAATATTTTGAATCAATATATTTTTCAGCATCTGCGGACCATTTATCAGACAGCCCTACAAGCATATCAGGAGCCAAAGCAAAAAGTACGATTTGTGCCAGAGAACCTGATGCTGCGATTTTAGTAATTTTAGCCGGAAGTTCTACCTTACGCGCTGCGGAGTCAGTAAAAGCAACCTTGTCACTGACAGGTGCGGCAGTTGATTTGGTTTTGCTGCAGCCAGCTAACATGGATATTAACATGCAAGCTATAAGCATGGCTGCGAAGAGTTTTTTCTTTTTCATTTCAATTCCCCCTAAAATAATTTAAATATGATTAAGACCAGATCTAATCACGGTCATAGCCTTCACAAATAATACATCTTGGTATGCAGACTTTTATCTTTCCTCTGTACAAAGACTGCATTTCAACATCTATGCCATAAAGCGACTGGATCAAGGCTTTAGTGAAAATCTCATCAGATATACCTCTAGCCAGTACTTTTCCATCTTTTAGTGCCAATACAACATCTGAAAACTGAAAAGCCTGTTCAGGATTGTGCATTGACTGAATAATTGTATATCCATCTTTAGCCAGAGATTTTATTACACTCATTACACGAACCTGATTGCCAAAATCTAAGTTTGCAGCAGGCTCATCCATAATCAGAACTTTTGTCTCCTGCGCCAGAGCACGGGCAATCAGAACAAGCTGTCTCTCACCGCCGCTTATCTGGGTGTAGCCCCTGTTTTTAAGATGATCAATTCCCAGTCTTTCCAAAGCTGCCTGAACCTTTCCTACCTGTTTTTTACCAGGGCTGGAGATGGCGGAAACCTGAATAGATGTACCCATCAGGACCATGTCAAAAACACTGAAATTGAAGGATGGATAGTGGGATTGAGGAATATAAGCAACCAGCTTAGCCATTTCCCTGATATCAATCTCCTTTATATCAATGCCGTTTATAAGTACGTTTCCCCTGTAACCGCTCTGCAGGCCCAGTATGCAGCGGAACATGGTGCTTTTTCCTACCCCGTTTGGTCCCAGAATAGACAACAATTGATTATCCTCAGCAGTAAAACTAATGTCATTAAGGATTTGATGATCTCCATAACTGAAACTAAGGTTTGATACTTCAATGCTCAATATGTCTCCCCCTTTCTTGTAATAAGATAGATAAAGAAAGGAGCTCCTATAAATGCGGTAAGAATGCCCAGCGGAATTTCGACAGCTAGAAGATTCCTTGAAACATTATCTACCACCAGAAGGAAAATTGCCCCAAGTAACATGGAAGCAGGCATTAAATTCTTGTAATTGTTACCTACAATTTTTCTGGTCAGGTGAGGTATAACCAGGCCTACCCAGCTTATCATGCCGCTGACTGATACACTGGCTGCAGTTACCAATGTAGCAAAAATAATTACAAGCAGGCGTATCCGTTTGGTATTAACACCCATGGTTCTTGCTTCATCATCACCCATGGTGAGGAGATTAAGCTGCCATTTTAAAAGAAACAAAACGATAAGACCTGATGCCATAGGGATAATTGCAAATTCAATCTGCTTCATCTCAGCTCCTGCCAGGCTGCCTATAAGCCAGTATGTAATAGCCGGAAGCTGATCAGTGGGATCTGCAACCAATTTTATATAAGACGTACCTGCAGAAAAAAGGGAACCCACCATAATCCCGGACAGTATTAATCCAAGTATATCTTTGCCTTTAGCCCTTTTACTTATAAAGTAAACCAGACCAACAGAAAGCAGACTGAAACAAAAGGCGCTGATTGTAGTCATACGGCTGCTGCCGTAAAGCAGGATAGCCAGTGCTGCGCCAAAAGCTGCACCTGCTGAAGCCCCCAAAATATCCGGTGCTGCCATGGGGTTTTGAAAGATTCCCTGATAGGCTGCTCCTGCGCTTGATAGGCAGCAGCCTACCAGACAGGCCAAAATAATGCGGGGCATGCGTACATTAAATAGAATAGCTTCAGTTTGATCCGTCCAATAATGCTGAACAGGATAAAATTTAGAAAGAAGAATAGTAAAAAGATCTTTAGTGGGTATAGGATAACGGCCAAGCTGGAAGGAAATGATAATCATTACTATTAGAATAATTACAAGGCTTAAAATTTTAACCTTATAAAAATTTTCCGACTCTGTTTTTAACATCTTTTCCTTCCCTCTTTCTTTCAGCTTATTGCTGTAAAAATCCATCATGTTCTGTGTATTAATCATATCCCTGTTATATGCTTGACTGTTTGTTTTAAATTCGTTATGTTTTCAATAGAATATCGCTAGGCTAAGAAATCAGCCATGCAGCTGTATTCCTTAGGAAACTAATTATAACGGTCTGCAAAACACAGCCGGTTAAGTCCAAGTATAGGTGCTGCACCGGAAAGTGTAGTACCAAAGAAAAGTACAGGCTTACTAAGTTCCATAAAATTAACAATGGTCCCATTACATATTGTACTGCCGGTACATAGCACCAGGTCAGCCCAGTCCTTTACCACTTCCTCATATGCTGATATACCATCTTCAACCTTAACTCCATAACGTACTGTTCCAATATTTGACGAATTTAAATCCAGCACCCGCAGGTTAAATTCTTTTGACAAATTTTCAAGCATAGACGGCTGATACCCTACAAGTGCTATTTTAGGATTTCCATATTTTTCACTGATATATGTCAGAATATCCTTTGCACATTTCTCCGGTCCTTCTGACTTACAATGTATTGTACAGTCAGACTTTCCAAGGTATTTCATCACAGCATTCAATGATGCTATAAAAAGCCCTGCTGCCTGATGATCCTTTTCCAGATCCATATTGCATATTTCTGCCAAAGTACCCTTAAACACAGCAGGTGAATCTGTAAATGCCTGTCCTTTTGAGCCTCTGCATTCAGCCTGTATCATTATCTCTTTACCGGTAATAATTGGGAAATCCTTCCTTTTTGTAATTCCTATAGCTTCTTCAGGTGTCAGTGCCTTTGAAATGATTTCAATTTTCTCTGTAAGCAGATTCTCATCTGCCAATATCTTAAGAAATTTAGTTTTCAATGTTTCATATAATTTTTCATGTGTCATTTTTATTTCCTCCCCAGAAAAACATCTACTTCTTCACTATAATGTTTATCCATCAAATTTTTGCTGTCAGCCACGGCTTTAAGGCTGCCCTGAAGGATTATTCCTATCCTGTCTGCCAAAAGCTGGGCTTCAGAAAAATCGTGGGTCACAATTACTATTGTACATGAAAATTTCTCATGTATTTTCATTAGTTCGCTGTACATTTTTTTCTTAGTAGAACAGTCAATTGCAGCAAATGGCTCGTCCAGCAGAAGCAGCTCCGGTTCCAGAATCAGAGCTCTGGCTAGTGCAGTTCTCTGAGATTCCCCTCCGCTGATATTTTTAGGAAACTGTGAAGCAATATGACTTATAGAAAATAACTCCATCATAAATTCTGTTTTTTCTTCTATTTCTTTTTTTGAATACCCTCTCATCTTTAATCCATATGCGATATTATCTCTTACAGACAAATGGGGAAATAGTCCATAGTCCTGATATACAAAGCCTATATTCCGCTTTTGAAATGGTATACTTCTCACATTCCGGCCATTTAGCAGTATTGAACCTTCTGTAGGTGGATAAATACCTGCAATGGATTCCAGCAGAACAGTTTTTCCAGCTCCGCTTTTACCTAATATGGCAAATATCTCTTTTTCATAAATATTAAGATTGATATCTTCTAATAAAAAATCTCCTCTGCGTACAGAATAGTCCTGAATTTTTAATATGGAATTTTCCATTATGCTTCTCCTGTCCTGCCCTGGTTTTTATTTCCACTGAGCAAATTGGATATTATAAGAGCAGCTCCGGAAATTAAAAGAATTATCATTGCTGTAGCCATGGCCATACTATTATTTCCGGTGGATATGTTAAGATATATACTGCCTGGCAGTGTTTCTGTTTTCATCCGGGTTATACCTACAAGCATAAGAGTTGCACCAAATTCACCCAAAGCCCTTGACCAGGTCAGGATAAAAGTACTCACCAGTGCACTCCTGCACAGGGGCAGTGTAATTGTAATAAACGCCTTAAATTTCGAAGCACCCAACAATTGAGCTATATATTCCAGCCGTTCTTCCACATCTGAAAACGCTGTACGTACCATCCGGATGCAAAAAGGCAGGTTTACTGTAAGCTGCGCCATAATTATGCCCAGCTGGCTGAATACCACCTTTATACCCATTTCTTTCAGCGTTTTCCCAAAGCTGGATGAAAATATAATCAGAAGGCTGAATCCCAGCAGTAAATAGGGCATTGAAAGAGTCAATTCAAGCAATATTCTTGCTAGTCTTTTAAAGGGCATATTTGTTCTGGTTAATGCATAGCTTGTAGGAATGGCAAGCAGCATACATATGACTGTGGAAACTGTTGCCGTCATAGAGCTCAATTTAATTGCAAACCTTACTTCTTCCGATTGGAATGCCATGGTAAAATTCGGTATACCCCCTATAATTATTGCACATACAACACTACCTATAAACAGCATAACAAGCAGTGCTATGGTAATGGATATTAAAGTAAATGCATCGAATTTCGCTGCCTTTTCAACTTTTCGTTTCATTTAATCGGCTTTCTCATAACCATATTTTGTCCAAATCTGTATAGCTGCATCTGTATCTAAATATGACATAAATGCGTCAACGGTAGCCTGATCCGATGTGCATTTCAAAGACGCTGCAGGTACAGTTTTAACATATTTATCAAGATCAGTTGTATTTACTACCTCAACACCTTTAGCATTACAGTTTTCTTTCCATACGATTGATGCATCTGCCTGTCCAGCCGCAATAGCAGCAGGCATCTGAGGTGCAGTAGTTGTTGTTGCTGCAATTTTTACTTTATTGAATATTTTTAAATCGGATAAAGCCTTTTTGGCTATTTTTCCTATAGGAGTAGCTTCCGTATCACCAATAATGAGAGAAACTCCCTCTTTAGTTAAATCGGATAAGCCTTTGATTGATTTAGGATTTCCGCTTGCGACAGCCAGTACAGGAATATGTTTTACCAGTTTCTTGCTTGAAGATACATATGTGTTTACAGGCTGAAGTTCATCAGATGAGCCTGCAATAAAAATGTCCCCTTCTTTAGCTGTGTTTATCTGGGATTGAATCTGACCTGCATTTCCATAGGTAACATTCATTTCACATCCCGTTTTAGTTTTAAAGGCATCTGCAATTTCCTTGAAGGGATTTGCCATACCTGCACCGCAATAGATATGCAGTGTTTTGCCTTTAAGATCTGTTGCTTTTTTTTCAGATTCATTTCCTGAGGTTGCGGAAGTTTTGCCGCACCCTGTAAGGGCTAGGGCTAAAACCATTGATAATGCCAAAATAACATTTCTTTTTTTCATGTTTTCACTCCTCTTAATTTTTTAAAATTGAATTAAAATTTACTAAACATAACTAAAACCATCTAAAACCAGTTTACTTGATTATAAAATGTTTCGCATATTTTGTCAATTAAAAATGTAAACCATAACATATAATTAGTGAAAAATCTGTCTAAAATAAAATCCCAGCCAGTAAATCAACATGTTCTGTGCAGCTGCCTGTATTTTTATTATAATCTGACCATTTGTTTTATATTCGGCTTACTTTTTTCATAAAATTTTCTTTAAATAAAAAAATATTGTTAATTTTTCAATAATTGGGCATAATTATATCTGTAAATGAAACACCTAAAAACGAATACTCCTTATATAAAAATTTAACATGGAAATTTTACTTTAAAATTAAGTAGGTTTTATGGTAAAATATTATAATAAAATAAAAAAAAGCAGGTGAGTTGAATGAATGAAGACATCTTATATAAACCGGAGGAGATTGCACAAAAGCTTAAGATAACAAAAGGTACTGTATATGAATTTATTAAACGTGGAGAGCTTGAGGCTCACCACATAGGAAGGCATATTCGTATATCTGACACTCAGTTGGAAACTTACCTTTTAAAAAGCAGAGGCTATGAAAACATTTATGAAGCAGACATAAAGCAGGAAGGCGATGAAACCTTTGCTGAAATTGGATCAGTCCGCATCAGTGTTAACACTGATCTTGAAGGACAGGTTAAAGTTTCTATCCGCCCGGAAAACATTATTTTAGCGGAGGGTACATTTGTAAGCAGCGCAAGAAACATCCATAAAGGCAGAGTTATTGACATTTTATATGCTGATGGCAGTGCACTGGTAGTTGTTGATATAGGTATCCCTATAAAAGCACTTATAACTAAAAATTCTTTAAATGAAATGGGTATTGAAAAGGGTACTGAAATATATGTGGTTTTCAAAACCATGTCTGTAGTAATTTATAAATAAATGATTAATTAAAAAGTGAGGATTGTGATAAATTTGTTTTCTGCCTCATTAATTTTCTTCTGTTAGTTAAAAACAGCCTCCTATGATTTATCGTAGAAAGGCTGTTTTTTTGAGTTATATATCTATTCTTCTATACCCTTTCTAATATAAATTCTTCACTGCAAAGCAGTTCTATGTCAATGGCATCTCCTTTTTTATAGTCTCCTTCACCAATTTCTGAAACGAACTGACCATTTGTTCCCAAACATATTCCAATACCGGCAGTTTTGAATGGAACAGGAGCAGCCAGATAAGTCCCATCTTCCGCTTTTTCTACATTCATCTTGCACAAAAATGAAATAAATTTTGGACAAGACATATTTTCGGTAAGGACAGCAGTAACCCTTTGGCGTTTAATCATAGGCAGACCCAGGAACCTACTGACTATGGCTCTGATGCACCAGTCTAACCCGTAATATGCAGCTACAGAAGGTCCGGATAAATTTATCACAGGCTTTCCCTGAACAACTGCCAGACTCATGGGCCTTCCGGGACCTGCCGTAACTCCATGTAGAAGAACCTCTCCGCAGCTTTTCATTACTCTTGTAGTGAAATCCTCTTCTCCCTTAGAAGAGCCGCCATTTATTATAATGATATCCGCTTCTTTCAATGATTTTTCCAAGGCAGCTTTAATGTCTTTTGGATTATCTTTTACAATGGGATAACATAAAGGTTCAGCACCCATCTCAAGAAGCATATACTTGGCCATAATACTATTGGAATCTACATTTTGACCTCTGTGAGGTTTTGTACCTGCTGGTACAAGCTCACTGCCGGTTGGAATAAAAGCTGCCACCGGTTTTTTAATAACAGGTACCTTATCTATTCCTCCTAAGGCTAAAGCTGCCAGATCACTGGG
>Ga0172378_10007004_pt1 | contig 10498 bp, 5 predicted proteins | sample GrowelOW332metaG_FD_119755 | JGI IMG/M metagenome (GOLD analysis project Ga0172378, IMG submission 119755) | Groundwater microbial communities from an aquifer near a municipal landfill in Southern Ontario, Canada - Pumphouse #3_1 metaG | ecosystem: Environmental > Aquatic > Deep subsurface >... | reverse complement strand
ACTGGTTTATCATTGAAATCATTAGATTCAAAATAATTATCAGCTGGCCAATTCTTTTTGCTTATTGTTTCTTTGGTTAATTCGGAATACTTAATTCGTTTAAATATTGGCTGAGATTTTGTTTTAATATCAGCAGGAAGAGACAATTCAGCCCATTCCAATTCCTCATTCGGATTGTTCTTAGCGTAATTCCAAAACTCTCTAAATTCCTTATTCGTAATTTGATTACTAAGCCAAAATGATTTGAATAAAATAGTTCTCGTTGAATCTTCAATAAATTCTCCTTCTGGAATAAAGTTCATGTTCGTTAATCTAATTTCTCTCTGAGAAAAAGAATTTGTCAGTGAAATCAGAACGAAAAAAATCAGGATTAGATTACTTTTTTTCATGTTATTAAGTTTTTGTTTTATTTAAAATTACCGGCAACGGATGGGTATATGCAAATGTGGGCGATTGCGGGCTACATACTTATCAAACCGTTACTATTTTAAAGCGGGCTACTGCCCTTGATTTTAGCACAATCCCGCCCATTTTGTATATACCGTGTTGTAAGCTGGTGTTCATTGTTCGAAGTCAATCTGTTTCAAGTTTTTACAAATCTAATCTTTATTCTTATCAATCCGCACTGACCTTGATACGGAGCACGAATTTATTTTGTTTTTTGTGGGTGGGCAAACCCCAAACCGCTCTTAAAGGCGGTACTTAGGGCTGGCTTTGTAAGCTCTTTGGAAAGTTTTGGTCTGAGCGTGGCTCGTGTGACTTGCCAATGTGCTTGCATATAGGGTGGGCTTTCCCTTGATCATTTAACTACTTTGCCTAATGCTTCTAATAGCTGAGGATTATCCTCTAATCCAATCCGTGCAACTGCGTAGAACTCGCTCATCCAATCATCCATCTTTGCGAATGCTGCATCTTTGGCTTTTGTTGCATCTTGTGATTCTCCAACTTCTTTTAAGTATTCTGCTCTTGCTGCTTCTAATTCAGTTATCAGGGTGTTTCCTGCTGTTAATGAGTCTGCGGTAATTGCTAATCTTGCCAATTTGGTCTGAATAGCAGTATCGGTAGTTGCTACGCTGTAAAATTTCTTTGCAGCTTCTAACCATTTTATATAAGTCCGTGGCATTTCTCCTGAAATTGCCAATTTATCGGCTGTTAAACTATCGTTACGGAATATAACTTTTGCTTTTTTGCGTTGCATTTTAAAAATTTCCTCCAATTCTGCTTTTTTATTGGAGAATGAAGCTGAGGCAGCAGAGGTTTCGTCATCTTCGGTCTTGTTGAAATCGTAGGCTGAACGTGTTTCGGTCAAAAGGGTTTTACCTTCGGTGATTTTTGCGGAGTCGTAGCCTAACTCTGCCATAACTGTTGCAATTTCTGACTGTGTTTCTGCATTTTCTAACGCTACTCGATAAAGCTCTAATGTATCGGCTTCGGAATTTTTCGGTCTAGTTGCCATAAAATTTAATTTTTAAGGTCTGCCATTACAGCAAACGGGTTATTAATAATTACAAATTGGTTGCTTCGACTTACATCTGCTCTGCTTCCAGTTACAAATGCGTTGCTTCGGGTTACATTCCCGTTGCTTCGCATTGCAATTGTATTGCTTCAGCTTACAGTTCTACTGCTTCCTCTTGTAGTTGGGCTGCTTCGACTTTCATTGCCCTTGCTTCCGATTAAATTCCTTTTGCTTCTTAACATAGCAGGTTGAAACTGCTTTTCTTTCTCCTATAATTTTAGAACTGAATTCTAAATATAACGAAAAAAAGATGTAGTTATTATCGTTACGACTAGTACAATTGTACGTTGGATTAATATGATAAAAGCATTCTTCAATATCGACCCGTACAATTGTACCCTTCCTATAGACTACTACCAAAGTTTTGACATCTGGATAAAACTTGATTTATCCCTATCTGCTATTATCCATCCGTCTTGTAATTTTAATTCAACAACTTGTATGGATGAGCGACGCTGGTCAAATCCATCTTTTTTCTATTTTCTCCAACCTGGTCGGGAAGGGTAAAGTAATAAAAACATTCATTCTATAGAAGTTATTTTGATGATTCATTAAACTTCCAGTAGTCGAAATAAAAAAGTTCATAAGGTTTACCCCCTCGAAATATAAAATATAAATCATGGATTCCGACAGCAGGTTTCACATCAACGGAAAGTGTAGCCCAATTTCCCCATTCTCCGGTGTAGCGTGTCTTTAAGATGCCAAGCAATGCTCCATCAATAGAATCTGTTCTAATCTCTATTGTACCTCCATGATATCTACTTGAAGTAGTCGCAATAAATTTTTCGCCCCCTCTTACGCCAAAATCAACATTCCGAACCATTATATAATCACTATCATGAATAGAGGAAACAAAACATCCATACTTTTTATCACCTTCTACAGTAATACCTGCACTCCGAGCTATGGTTTCTGCTTCATTTCTTTTATATGGATCTAAAGTTGCAACTGCTTTTCGAGTTCCGCTTGTCATGGTCAGCTCAGGAATCGTTCCATCGTTGTTGTATTTAAATTGTTCAACACATACCGAGCGGCAATAGCTATGTCCGCCGGGCAGGTCGTCGTTGTGATAGAAGAAATAAGCATTTCCTTTATAGTTGATAATTCCCGGATGATTGGTGTTGCTGCCCTTTTCCAATGGCATAATAACGCCTTTATATTTCCACGGTCCAGTTATGTATTTACTTGTTGAATAATGAATAGATTCCGGAAAGCCGGAAGCATAAATCATGTAATACAGTTTGTTATGTTTGTATACCCACGGAGCCTCCGTAAATCCTTTTCCAAATATGGCTTGGTCATTTTTATCATAAGCCGTAATATCACCATTAATTGAAACCATGTCGTCATTTAGTTTCACCCAATAACAAACGCCATTTCCCCAATACAGATACGCCTGTCCATCATCATCGATAAAAACCGTTGGATCAAGATCATCATATGAGTGGTGGGCAGCTTTGGTCATATCGTTTGTTATCAGGGCTTTCCCCAGAGCATCTTTATATGGTCCATAAGGACTATCTGCCACAGCCACTCCAATAGAAACTCCCCGAATGTTTTTATTCATGGTAGACATGTAAAAGTAGAATTTTCCATTTCGTTCGATACATTGTCCGGCACTGGCATCACCTAGCGACCATGAAAAATCGCTTGTCTTTAATGGTGCGCCATGGTCTGTCCAGTTAACCATATCTGTGGTTGTATACAAATGATACTCTCGCATAAGATATCTGTTTGCAGGAGCATCTTTTTCATCACAACCTACAAAAAGAAATACGGTGTCGTTATAGACCATTGGTGCCGGATCAGCCGTGTATTTAGATTGTATTATTGGGTTTTGAGCTATAACTCCCAGATAAGCCAACAGAAATAGTCCAAATAAAGTAATTTTTTTAAGGTCTAATACCTTCATAATAATTTTTTATTTTAAACGATTAATTTTAGGCATTTCCAAATCTACGAACGTCGGTTTATCTCTATTTGCAACAATCCATCCATCTTTCAACTTTAGCTCAACCACCTGAATTGAAGAACGACGTTGTTCGAAACCGTCTTTCTTTGTGTCTTCTCCAACCTGGCCGGGATGGGTGAAATAATAAAAATAGGCTCTGCCATTGCTGATTACAACATCACCATGGCGTGCGGTTGCAACATCGTCGGATCCTGTTCCTGAACCTTCCGGCATTAAAGGGCCTCCGGGTTGCAATTCCCATTCGTTTGCATCTTTAGAACGAAATGTTTTAAAGCCCATTCCATCACAAAGTATCATCCAATAGTAGTTTTTCCAGTGAAAAACGGCAGGGCCTTCACCTTTTGTTGACATTACTCTATTGGGGTCTGACCAATTGTTTAAATCTGTGCTTTCAAGATAATAGAAGGTTGAAGCATGGTTTGATGGGTCTTTGTAATACATACGCCATTTACCGTCAGGCATTTTAATTACATCGGCATCGTAGCTGCCAACCGGAAGATTGAAGCGTTTTTTATATTGCCAATCTCGAAGGTTATGGCTTGTTAGGTGGTCTATATACCCTGGTACTTTACCCCAACGTTCGGCAATACCAGCTTGAATACTTAAAAACATGTGCCAATTTCCATCATCACCGTAAATAATATCTGGTGCCCATAATGTTGCACTATCGCCACCTGCTTCTGGAGGAAGATTTGGAAAATTTGCAAATCCTACATAATCCCAATTGGCACCATCGTCAGATTCTGCAATCCCGATAGGTGTCTTAAACACCCAACTATAACCTGGCAATTCAGTCTCAGTAGCTCTACGATTGGTGTAAAACATCCACCACTTGCTAACCAATGGATTCCAAATTACAACCGGGTCGGCAGCACCATCGTAAACCGGGTCACGAAATACAGGCTTTGGAGCTAATTTACCAGCAGTATAATTAAAATATTTGAATTCTACTTTTGCATTGTGTGTAGCTACTAAACCAGCTCTTAAGGCATAAAACCCTCTGTAATTATTATGGTGCAGACCTGAAACATCAAGATAATTCTTTAACGTAAGCCATATTTTACCATCTTTGCTTGCCTGTATAGTACACAAATCTGCCTGATTAATGATTCTTAGAAAAAAATGGTCGCCAAATTCAGAATCAATGTTATCAACTTCTTTATCCCTATCGTTTATTGTAAAAGACTCCCCATCAGAGGTAATACTGGCAAAAGCATTTTCACGATAAAATAAAATTAAGCCTCCTGAACCACCCTCGTTTAGGGTAATTTCACTTTCTATTTGGTAATTTTTGTCAGGTACAGTAATAAGCAGTTTACGACCATATCCCGGGGTATCACCTTTTCCTTTTAAAAACAGGCTGCCATTGGAAAATGTAATATCATCGCCTTTATAACCACCCCACGTTGTCCATTGAATGCCAAGTTTATTTGTTGAGAAAGAGTCAGAAAGTTGCATGCCTATTTGAGGATTTTGGGAGGGCAGGGGTTCCCGGTTTTCGTCCAATTTATACCATCCGTCACTTGTCCATTTAATGGGGTCTATCAATGTTTGGCGTCCTAAGGTATAAGCCCCGTTTTCGTATGCATGATAAACAATCCACCAATCACCATTTATGTCATCAATAAGAGTACCATGACCTTTTGACCACCATTTTTCAGATGGCGACCATGTATGCACAATTGGGTTGTAAGGTGAATTTTCCCAAGGACCAACAGGTGTTTTAGAGCGAGCTGACACCACCATATGACTGGTTGCCGGGCCAGCCGTTCCACCCTGGGCACTGGTGAGGTAATAATAACCATCTTTATAATTTAATTTAGGTGATTCAAGGCAAAAACACTCAGTTACCCATTCTTTTGGGTATTCCCATCCATCGTACGTTTTTGTTGCTTCACCTTTGGTAGCTAGTCCGTCTTTTGTTAATGGTACAACAAGACCTTTGCTTAAATGTAAAAATCGGTTCCCTTTTTTATCGACAACATGTCCGGGGTCAATTCTTTCAACTTTTAAATCAATGGGATTACTCCAAGGGCCTCTGATATCATCTGCCCAGATAACCCAATTTGTACCAGCAGATGGATAATAGATGTAATACTTTCCATTGTATTTTACCAAATCGGGAGCATATGCCGAACCTTTAATTTTTGTCATAGTTCTGGCTATTGGTTCCCAGTTAATTAAGTCCGTTGAATGCCAAATCAGGAATCCCGGATTGTAAACAAAACTTGAGTGCGTCATATAATAGTCGCTTCCATCACGGATAATAGTCGGGTCGGGGTAATCGCCACGAAGGATTACCTGAGGATAGTTTTGTGCAAGTATAAGTCCTGCCTTAAAAACTAATAATAGTATGATTAATGTGTTTTTCATCTGTTTATAATTTATTTTCAATGGTCAGATGGAACTTGCCAGTCGTCATTATCCTTTGTAAGAAAAGGTATGCTCATGGCTCGTTTCATAATTCCAATCTTTTAAAGTTTATCAAACGTCATTTCTAATTGCCAGTATTTGGCTAACTTCTCAGCTTCTTTTTTAGTAAGCTGAATTACGGCGCCATGTTTGGGTATTTGAAAATTGGTTGCTTTCATAACACCTTCGTTGAAGCGTCCTAAATCGGTGAATGTTTTAAAATCGGAGGTTTCTCTGAATCCAAAATTGGCAGGCTTTAATCCATAGATATCGTACATTAGTACCCATTTATCTTCACCAATACGTTTCCAAATATTAGGTGCTTCGCATTTTACTGCTTCTGAATCATACCAAACAGAGTCATATGAATACCCCTCGTTAATGGATGAAGAAACAGCCTGTTTAATGCCCGGTGTGCCATCATGGGCAACATAGAATAGATGAAATTTATCGTTTGCCTTGGTAATATCTCCGTCTATATAAGTTAGGTCTTTCGGATATTGGAAAAGAAGTTTGGGTTCTGTCTCCAATTTAGAAAACTCAATATTTGTATAGCTAAAAAACAAACGAATTGTTCCGTCATAAAAGCGCATACTATAATATAACATAGGTTTCCCTTCTTTATCATCCCAAATTGTTTGAGGTGCCCAGGCACAGCCGATAGAATCATAACCAGCAAAGGTTTCATCGATTGCAACTGTGGTGTGCGACCAATTAATTAAATCGGCAGACTTCATTAGAACAAATCCCCTGTTATTACCCCAACCAAACTCGTTTCTGGGGCGCTCCCACTCTGTATTTCGCAATCCTTCCCGTTGGGCATAAATATGCAGGTCGGTCATTGTCATGTAAAATAGGTTATCGGGACCTCGCATAATATGTGGGTCACGAATACCTTTTTGCATAGAAATAGTATCTCCGGATATAACCGGATTGCCATTATTTATATCGGTAAACGAATACCCATCAGAACTGAGTGCCATATGTAAAGCATGGTCGCTATCCTTAAAGTAAACTAGCAAGTAGGCTTTCATCTCATTTTCGGATAGCTCTTTCTTAGATGATTTATGCGAACAGCTCCATTGAAAGAATAAAACTATTGCGGTCATCATTAAAAAATAAACTCTTTTTTGCATTGCTTTTTCCAAGTTTTATATTGTTAATAATATCGATTACAAAACACAAAACTATATAATGTAGACTCACTAGTCGTGTAAAATGGTTGAAAAAAACTGTAAAATGGTTGATTTTGATTTGTTATATGCTTTATGTATTATTTTGGTTGTCAGTATATCTCGAAGGTTTTACCCCAAATTCATCTTTAAAGCATTTGCTAAAATAGCTGGCAGTGCCAAATCCTACCAAGTCGGCTGTTTCTGATACTGTATAACCTTCTTTCAATAGTTTTTTCGCTCGATTTAATCGAGTGGATTTAATAAGGTCTGTAGGAGATTTACCCATAATACTGATAAGTTTCCGGTATAAGCCTGTCCTGTCCATTCCTAAATCTTTGCTTAACTGTTCTACCGAGTAGTTAGTAGAATCGATATTCGACTCAACAAAATGAAGTGCTTTTTGGATGAATTTTTCATCGGAGGCTGAAATATTAGAAATGAAGCCTTGTTGCTCATCACCCTTATTCTCTGTTTTTTGATTCTGAAGCTGTTTTTTGATATCTAAAAGCAAAGACTTTAAATTAGGTTCTGAAGATTCAGACGAAACCATTTCACCAGATAATTGATACAACCAATCTCTTAAATCTAAAGCACTATTACGGATTTGTTCATTAGCTAACTTTTGCTTTTTACGGTTTAAGTAGATATGGATTGATAATACGATGAATGCAATTAGCAATAGCAAATAAATAATAAAAGCTATAATTGATTCGTACCAGTATGGTAAAACCTTTAAAGTGAACAAAGATATTTGATTACTCCACTGACCTGTTGCATTAGTAGCGTGGACCTCTAACTGATACAATCCTTTCGAGAGTCCGGTTAATGACAAGCTATTAATACCATCAGGCAAGTATTGCCAATTACTGTGTTGATTTTTAAAACGGTAAGCGAAACGTATTTTACCAGTATGAAGATGGTCAAATGTGGAAAAATTTAGTACTAGATTTCGTTCATTCGGTTGTAATTCTATTCTATTATTTTCAATTCCAACTAGTTTATGATTTCCATTAATTGAATATGAAGTAAGCTTTACGTGTTGTGTTTTTGATTCATTTTTCAAACTACTATGCGATACAAAACGACGAAAACCATCCATGCCACTAATAATAATCTGACCTTTTGCATCTTTGCCTAATGAATAAAAATTATTCATTGAAATATCAGGTTCAGAACTGTAATAGGAATTTGTTGTTTTTTGTTCAGGATTGTGAATAATAACTTTTTGGTTGGTTAAAATCCATATTAAACCTGAGCTGTCAACTTCTAAATCAATGATTGCATCACCGTTTAAGCCTAAAAGTTCCTTTATCTGTGATGTTTTATTATTTAAAATATCATAGATAAAAACTTCGCCTTGCTCGGTTCCAGACCATATAAACCGATTAGAAGCATTTGCAATTGACGAAAAATTTTTGTCCATAACAATTTCATGAATGCTACCAGTTGTATCAATCATGCACAATCCTGATTGTTCTGTTGCTAAGAATACTAATCCATTGCTTGTTGTTATGTCATTAATAACACCAACGTTTATAGAACTCTTTGTTAATTTTCCGATGGCAAAGTTGTAATAAAACAGGGTGTTTTGAGTTCCAATCAATAAGTTATGTTTTTGGTCTTGACTGAGGCTATGAATCCGTTCTGAAGAAGGAATTTCGATAACATTTTCCAATGTTACGTTACCTGCTCCTGATGGATGAAGTTTTACGACAACTGTATCATCTAATACAGTGTATATGCCATCATCATCCGTTGCCTTTTTTATAAGGATGGATTTCTTTCTACCATTCAGCCCTGGTAATTCAGATAGTGATATTAGTTTGCCAATTTTCGTATTATAAAGAAAGAGTCCTTGGCGTTTTTGCCAAAACCAATAATTATTTTTGTTGTTAGAAAAAACGACAGGAGCAATTGGTAAGCCAAAAGTATTTACATCTTGGTTAATGCTTTCTGCTAGAAAGTTTTTTTGTCTAAACGATAGAGTGAAAGAATGAGGATAATCGGTTGATATTTTTAAATTCCCTTGTTTGTCAGTTATTATTTGGTTCACTAATAACTTACCAGAGGGTAAGTACTTGTCAATATTGATATTGGTTAATTGGCGGTCTTGACTCTTGCTGTAAGCATAAATGTTATCTACAGTAGCTGCCCAAATGTAATTTAAAACAGTGTCTGTTGTTAAATTTAAAATATATCTTTTTGAATCATCCCGATTTCCCTTTGTGGAATTGTGTAACGTAAAACATGGCTCTCCTGTATTATTGGGATTAAACTCTACTATACCTTGCCCCCATGTTGAAATCCAATATTTTTTCAAGTCGGTATCTTGAATTATACTCGTTGGGCTTTCCTCAAATTCCCATGGAATTGGAACAAATTCATTTGTTGCTGGATTATATTTATGTATCCCACCCCTCCATTGAACAGTCCATATATTCTTATCACGGTCTTCATAAATTTGAGAAACACTTTTTGATTCACCTTTCCACAATGAATGGTAGGTGTCTAGTTTTTTCTCAAATAAATCATATTTAATGACTAAATCTGCTGTTGATACCCATATATTACCTTCTGTAGATGCCCATAAAGCATCAATACTCCAGTTTTGAATGTCAGGGTCTTTTATTTGATGAATTTCATAGGTTGTTTTATCTAAAACATATAAACCTCGTTTTGTGCCAAACCAGATTTTATGATGTAAATCTTCTGAAATACAAGTAATCCAATTGCTTTCTAATAAATCAGGTGTATTACAATCTGAACGGAAAATTTTGACAGAATAACCATCATCCCTACACAATCCACCTCCCTGAGTTCCATACCACAAAAAACCCTCAGAATCCTGAAAAGTTCGAAATACTTGTGCAACTGGTAGTTGCTTTGTGTTTTTGTATTCAGTATTTACTAACGATTGAGCGTTAGAAGAAATGCTTGAAAAAAGACAGCATATAAGTAATATTTGAAGTTTAGTCCTAATCATACATGTGCATAAAAATAAAAAAGCCCAAATTAATGAAAAACCAGTTGATTTTATATCTAAACCAGTTGACTATGTAGTGTTGGAAAAAACAGCTCTTTTGCAAACTTTGGATTGTGGGTTGGCTAGTGGGGTTTGCAAATGTGCTGTTTTGTGGGCGGGGTTTCTTTTTTCTTTGTGCGGGAGGAGAAAAAACAAAATAAATTTCCCTCAAACTGCACCGCCCTATCAACGGAGCACCAATCCAGTCAATCCGTTTTTTGAAAATATTTCAATCAAGTTTCAATGTGTCGTGTCGGTTTCTTACACTTGCTTACAACGTTGACGCGGTATGGTGCGTAGCTTGTGTTGCGCCTGCGGCAAGCTATGCACTATGACCGCTTGTTGCCGCCTGGTGATATTTTCGTCCGATAATTCAATCGTTGGATATTGAGCAACTGTTT
>Ga0172378_10007003_pt1 | contig 10499 bp, 11 predicted proteins | sample GrowelOW332metaG_FD_119755 | JGI IMG/M metagenome (GOLD analysis project Ga0172378, IMG submission 119755) | Groundwater microbial communities from an aquifer near a municipal landfill in Southern Ontario, Canada - Pumphouse #3_1 metaG | ecosystem: Environmental > Aquatic > Deep subsurface >... | reverse complement strand
CCGATGACAATTCCTTTATGGGAATCGCGATCAACAATAATCGTTGCTTTAATATAAACGGCTTCTTTTTTATGTTTAATATCATCGACACGAACCGCTAGTTCATGAGGAACTTCTTCTTTCAGAAGTTTCAATAGTTTTTCTCTAATAACTTCAGAAACGAAGAAAGCGGCATCCTTATCGCTGATAGTGCCTTCTGGATAAAAGCGTGGGCCTTCTTTCATGAAAGGCTTCACCGCATTAATTAATCCGTCGACATTGAAATTTTCTATAGCGCTCATTTCAATAATTTGGGCTTCAGGATAAACTTCAGCGTATTTAGTTTTGATGACTTCTACATCTGGAAGTTTCATTAAATCAATTTTATTGATTACAACAATCAAAGGACAATCTTTTGAGATTGTTTTAGCAATAAATTCGTCGCCTTCCCCAAACTTCTTAGAGGCGTCAACCACTAAAATGACGGCATCGACATCTTTTGCCGAATCTAGCGCATCTTGGTTCATGATTTTGCCTAGCGAATGCTTAGCTTTATGGATACCTGGAGTGTCAACAAAAACAATCTGATATTCCCCATCATCATAGATACCACGAATTACGTTCCTAGTTGTTTGGGCTTTATCAGTCACAATTGAAATGTCTCTTTCGAGAATAGCGTTTATGATTGTGGATTTACCAGCGTTAGCGCGCCCGACAATAGCTGCAAAACCTGAATGCATTATTTCAAATCATCGCTAGAAAAAGCATAAGGAAGTAATTCCGTAATCTTTGTTTCTTTAACAATGCCTTTCAAATTCGCCATATAAATAGAAGCACTGATAGGCATCAATTCAGAAATGACTTGTCTACATGCTCCGCATGGCGCGCATGGTCCTTCGGTGTCAGCGGCTAATGCTAATGCAACAATGTCTTCTTTTTTCTTACCATTTAGGTAAGCGTTGTAAATAGCATTTCTTTCTGCACACATGCATAACGGGTAAGATGAGTTCTCAATGTTTGCACCGAGAAATACTTCACCATCTTTGCATAGTAATGCAGCGCCAACTGCAAAGTGTGAGTAAGGCGAGTAAGAAAGTTTTCTTGCCTCAATTGCCTTTGCAATAAGTTGTTTTGATTCCATATCATGTCCTCCTAGGATTTCATTTTGTAAACGAAACATAACAATTTCGTCTTCTTTTTTCATATGGTCATAGCCAAGAAGATGAAGCATGCCGTGAACGAACAAGAACGACATTTCTCTTAAAAGAGAGTGCCCATATTCGTTAGCTTGTTCTTCAGCTTTTTCATATGAAATTAATATTTGGCCCAAAGACGTTGGAACACCATCAATTGGTTTTTCGTCTTTATCATCAAGGAAGGCAAAACTAATCACATCGGTAGGGCGATCAACATGTCGATAGTCCCTATTAATCTCGTGAATTGCTTTGTTATCAATAATACTAACATCGACGACAAAGTCGTCATTAATGTGCAAATGAGCAAATACTTTCCCTATCAAGTTGGTGAAGATTTGTTCGTATGCATCGTATGATGCAGGCCCTTGGTTGATAAAATCTAATTCCATAAGTTTTGGGCTTGTATTATAACATATCTTTTTTTAAAGAGGGCTACAAAATGCATTGATCGAGAAATCTCATCTTTTCTTTTTGGTATTTCTTGCTTTTATCGCCAATTCCAAGTGTGGTGTCCATGTTCTCAAACAAAATAACAAATAAACCAAAATTGAAGATGACAAAATTTACACTGATTTCATTAGAAATAATCATCATCCCAAGACTTAAAAGAAGAATAATAAATGCATTAATGCATTTTCGTGTTGATAATCTCAAAGCAAAGTTATTTGATGACTCGCTTATAGAAAGTAGATCTGGAACCAAATTTTTATTATCGCCTTTGACTAATGTATTCTCTAGCTTGGTTAGATTTAGTTCCTTTTCGTTATCTTTGGGTTTAAAAAATTGTTTTTCGATGAGTGCAAGAATCAATAAAAAGATAACCGCGATGGTATTCCATAAGTTATTAAAAACTAGGACGAAAACAAACACTGCGATAATGCCAAAAGAGCTATATGCTTTACGGTCAAATTCAAAGAAGCTTTTTTTGCAATTTGTATACTCTTTATATTTGTTAATAGCGTCATCATTATCTTTTGCGAAATATTTTGGCATGTACGTATTATCAAAGAATTTTAATTCTTTGATTAAATACCATTTTTCTACTAATTCAAATATGGCAAACAACGCTAGCATAATAACTGGTACGAAAATATAAGCGTTATCTTTAATGAAGAAAAATCCGGTCAAAAGAGAGGCAATCGAAAGGGATGAAAAGAGCAACGAAACTATTCGCTTTTTAAGTGGTAATAATTCTAGTTTTTTCTTAACAAAATCTTGCTTTTCGAAGTGATCAATTTCTAAGGTCATTTTGTTCCACCGTTTATTAAATTCTTCATGTTTTAAAACAATCGCTCCTTCCGCTGGATCATAGATAATTACTGTCTTCTTTCTCACCTCTTTCACCATTACCAAATGGTTACCATCTATTAGGGCTAGAAACGGCGTTTGAATGTCTAGGGGAGATTTTGGTTCATATTCATAGGCCGTTAGAAATAAACCATTATCTTTGGCTAAAGCAATCAAATCGGAGAATGTATACCGTTCTCGTTTAGTTGGCTTGTCTAAATATAGAAAACCAGGATTCTTGTTAACAATAGCTAAGAGCATCTTTATTGATGCAAAGCCACAGTCGTTGTCATTGCCTTGATAAATAAAATAGCGCATATAGAAACCTCCACTTTCTTTATTGCGCTACAAAACAAATAATTTTCATGTATAAAAAAAGGGAAGTTATACTTCCCTAATTTCTATTACGTAATTAATAAGCTTTACGTCTGGCCATTTCGCTTTTCATTTTGCGCTTTAGACCTTTTTTGAGATAAAACTCTCTTTTACGTGTTTCGAGGAGAACACCTGACTTGTTGACTTGGCGTTTAAAACGGCGAAGTGCTTCGTCTAATGTTTCGTTTTCACGAATGATTGTTTTTGGCATATTAATTCATCTCCTTCCCAAATACACAATATAAGTGTTATTCACCCTTGACGATAGAAACGCCACAGGATGCGCCGATGCGGTTGGCACCGACTCTAATCATATCTTCAGCTTCAGCGCGGCTATGAATGCCACCACTGGCCTTGACACCAATGTTTGGTCCAACAGTATCTCTCATAAGTGCGACAGCATGTACTGTGGCGCCACCTTTCGAGAATCCTGTGGATGTTTTTACAAAGTCTGCGCCCGCACGGACACAAGCTTTGCAGCAACCGACGATCTCTTCGTCAGTAAGTAGACAGGTCTCGAGAATTACTTTTAGTAATTTACCTTTGCAACCTTCTTTAACTAATTTAACTTCTTTTTCGATGAAGTCATAATCGTGTTCTTTAGCCATCGAGATGTTAAGAACCATATCAATTTCTTCGGCACCGGCATCAACACATTCACTGGCTTCGAATTTTTTGACATCAGGCAGCGTTGCTCCTAATGGGAATCCGATAACTGTGCAAACTTTGACAATTGAACCTTTGAGCAATTTACTTGCCACTGGAACAAAGCATGGGTTGACACATACTGATGCGAATTTGTATTCGCGTGCTTCTTCACACAATTTCTTGATAGCTGCAAGTGATGCATCTGGTTTAAGAAGAGTGTGGTCGATCATTCTATTAATTTCCATAATTTGTAACCTCTCGATTGATTATAACACAAGATGTTTCTTCTAAGAAACTATTCAGCTTTTTCGGCTTTTGCTTTACCGGCTTTTTTAGCTGGCTTTTTTTCGACTGGTTTGGCTTCGACAACCTTATGATCTTTTTTAGCCATAACATTTTTACCATCATAATAGCCGCATTTTGGGCAAACATTATGTGATTTAATTGTAGCACCACAGTTTGGGCATTTTACTAAGCCTGAAACTGATAATTTGAAATGGGTGCGACGCATTCTTTTTGAAGTTTTCGAAGTTCTTCTAAATGGGACTGCCATATTTAATCCTCCTAAATGACTTGCTTAATTATAAATTAACTAATCAAAATTGCAAAGAATTTTAATACAATGTTTAATTAAAACATATTTTTATTCGATTTTAACTGACTTTTATTTTGTATATCTTTCCAATCATTTCATCTGGTAAATCAACGCTTAACTTTAAATAATTTGAAGTAAAACCGGACAATAAGCCCGTCTTTTGATTTCTCTCTTCAAGAATCACTTCTAATTCTTGATTTAAAAATTTATTTTTATATTCACTTTGCAGTTTATTTGACAACTCAATCAAAGTTTCCACTCTCTGCGCTTTTATTTTTGGGTCAATTTGGTCAGGAAGAGAATAGGCTACTGTGCCTTCGCGAGCTGAAAATGGAAAAACATGCAATTCGGTGAAGTTAACTTTCTTAACGAATTCAACTGTCTCTAAAAATTCAGTATCGCTTTCACCTGGGAATCCAACAATAACATCGGTTGTAATTGCAATATTTGGTCGAACTTCACGTATTCTTTGAACTTTGTCAACAAAATCATCAACATTGTATTTACGACGCATTCTTTTCAAAACACTCTGTGAGCCACTTTGGAGAGGCATGTGCAAGTGATCAGCAATACAATCGTATTTCTTTAGCAACGAAATAAATTTCTCATCTATCTCGCTTTCTTCTATTGAAGAAATTCTAAGCCGATATAATCCTGGAAGGTTAGCTATTTCTTCGACAAGGTCAGAGAAAGTAACACCTTTTAAGTCCAGCCCATAATGAGCTGTGTGAATACCGGCGAGAACGAATTCTTTAAAGCCTTGAGCGATTAAATGCGATATCTCGGCGATAATTTCGCCTTTATCTCTTGAACGTGCGTTCCCACGTGTATATGGAATCGTACAATAAGAACAGAAATTATTGCAGCCATCTTCAACTTTTATATATGCTCGTGTGGATTCAGGAATAGTGAAAACGCCAAAAGATTCATACTTTAGATGTCTTGTATCATTATCAACCATAATAATTGGTTTTTTAGTCATAATAAATTGGTTTACGAAATCAATGATTTTATTGCGATTACTTGTTCCAACAACAATATCCGCATTACATTCTTTGATAACGTAATCTGCATTCTTTTGTGAATAGCAACCCATCACCGCAACGACACAGTGAGGATTATTGCGTTTTGCACGGCGAATATACTGACGTGATTTTTGATCAGCAACAGATGTGACCGAACAAGTGTTAATTACAACCACATCAGGATTGTTTTTACTTTCAGTAAATCTTTCAGACAAAAACATCTCTCTAAGAGCGTTACTTTCATAAAAATTCACCTTGCAACCAAGGGTAATTAAATCAAATGTCATCTCGCTTTTCTTTCTAAAGAATGACGGAACTTAAATTCGTTGTGTTTGATTTTATAAATCAATTTTTCGCTGATCAAATTATTATCAATTAGAGTTTGATACAAACCTTCTTTGTCATCTTCAAGGTATTTTGTAATAACTGGCTTGATACGTTCAATAATTCGATCGTATTTTGGATGTTTGATATACTTATCAAATAAAGCAATCTTGGCGTCTAATCGTCCTTGATTGTTGATGATATATATTGAATGGAAGTCAAAATGATATACCGCCATCACATTTTCATCTCGGTACACAGCAATAAATTTAGTAAACAACGAATCATATAATGAGAAGTTGTACATTTCAAACAAGTCAATGCACGAACTTTCATAGTTATCGATCAGTTTGCTATATGGTTCGCGTAGCAACTTTCCAAACTGACTATAGTAAAAACTATTGACTGCACGAGAAAATACTGGAACATAAATCTTAGTCGTAGCTTCCTGAATATAAGGTAGCCCAGCCATTTGCTCATGCATAAAATTGCTCACTTCTTCAGTTTTCATCTTGCTTTCTTTGTATGCATAAAGGATGCAATCTTCGAGATGCTTTTTGCTCTTTAGAGCATGAATCACAATATTGGCGCGTATGACATCAAATTCATCTTTTGCATCTAATAAAAACTTATACATTTCAATATTATTGAAAAGATGTCGGTTTTGAACATAAAAAAGATAATCTTCGCTCTTGCGATAGTTTGCCCCTTTTTGATATTTTGCTAAGGTCTCATATAGATGCATATTATTTTCTTTCTAAATAGCTAGACATGACACTCAAAGAGAAAATGGAGGCAGTCTCTGCTCGTAAAATTCGATTGCCAAGAGAAACGACGTTATAGCCTTTTTGACAAGCTAATTTTACTTCATCTGCGGTAAAACCGCCTTCAGGGCCAATGATAATGGCAATCTTGCTCCCATTTTCGGCTTTCTTGATTTCATCAAAGAAGGATTTGGTCGTTCCGGCCGCATCCTCATAGGCAATCATTTTTATATCTGCTTTAATCTTATCTAAATCATTCAAAGAAATAAGTCGATATAGCATTGGAATTTTGCTTCGATGGGATTGTTCCGCCGCTTCTTTTAAAATTCTTTGGTAACGATTCAATTTTGAAATCGAGTCATAGTCTTTGGTTTTTACAATTGTACGTTCGCTGGAAAGAAGAACAATCTCATATACACCAAGTTCTGTGGCTTTTTGAATTACATAATCTAATTTATCGCCTTTTAAAAGAGCTGTTACTAACGTAATTTGGCAAGGCAGTTCTCTTTGTTCTTTAATAACTGACAAGGCATCAATTACAAGAGGCTTAACTCCTTTAATTTGACAAAGATATGGGATTTCATCGCTGACAACTTCAATTTTGTCGTTAGGACGCACTCTCATGACTTTCAAAAGATGGTATTGATCATCATCTGAAAGTAGAACGTTTTTATCAATTATTGAGCCAAAGTATCGTTGCATTTTATTTTAAGAACTCTCCGTTGCCGTCAACAATATCGTGTCTTAGCAAAATCATAACCCCCGAAGCAATCATCGCCACTTCCATAACAAAATATGGGATTAGAAACGCTAAAACATTATGTATAACACCAGTAAAATAAAGGGCTGAGCCAAGTGCTGCCACAAAGACAATTGTAGTTATTAGCAAAGCTAAACCTAATTTATATTTCTTTAAATAAAAGGCATGGACACCAAATACACCAAGAGTCATTGCTAGCACGCTAGCTACGATGCGGCTTTTATATTTAACGTTATCCAAATCAAGTTTTATTGGATCAAAGGTTTTGGTGATATCTTCGGTAATATCATCTTGGCCTTCAAGTGGCTTCAAAGTTCCACAAAAAGGACAAATATCTTTGTCTAATCTTGATAAATTGGCTCCGCAGTTCTTACATTTTGACATATATACTATATTAGTATAGCAATAATCTTAGAGCAAACTAAAAATGAATTTCATAATCGACTAGTTCGTCATAAAAATCTTTTTCGTGCGAAACGATGATAACATTGCCTGGAAATCTGTCGATTGCGGCATATAAAGCATCTTTTGCTTTTTGATCTAAATGGTTAGTTGGTTCATCGAGAATGAGGAAATTTGACTTTTTTAAAGTCATTAAGGCAAATCTAGCCTTGGTTACTTCACCGCCAGATAGTTCTTTCATTTTGCGAATTGCTAAATCTTTTCTTAAACCACACGAGCCTAGAATAGTTCTAATTTGAGTATTGTTGAAGTTTGGATATTTGTCGTGGATTAATTCAAAAGGAGAAAAATTCAAATTAAGTTTGGATTCTTGGTTATAGTAATTGATACTAATCCCATCAAGCCAAGTGTATTCGCCGCCGAGTTTTTTAACTTCACCTAAAATCGTCTTAATAAAGGTTGTTTTACCAACACCATTTTGACCTAAGACTGCAATTTTTTGGCCTTTGAGTAATTCAAAACTAATTGGCTCAAGCAAAGCTTTATCACCATAGCCAATGACCAATTCATCAATTTTTAAGACTTCTTTACCGGCATCTTTGGTGAAGGGAAAATCAAAACGGACAATTCCTTCTTCTTTTCCTGGTGATTCCATAACTTCGACATGGGCGAGACGCGCTCTTCTTGATTTAGCAGCACGAGAAGAAGTTGCTCTAACAATGTGCTTAGCAATGAATTCTTCTTCGTTTTTGATGTATCTTTGTTGAGCGTTAAAACGTTTTTCATACATCTCTTTGTCGAAAGCGTGCTGTTCTAAAAAATAATCAAATGTTCCTCGATATCTAACTAATGATTTATTTTCTAAAGAAAATACAATGTTAGCAATTTTACGTAAAAATTCTTGGTCATGGGAAATAACTAAAAATGCTTTTGGATAATTATTTAAGTAATTGGCGAGCCATTCTACTTGCGAAGCATCCAAAAAGTTGGTTGGTTCATCCATAATTAACACATCTCTTTTTTCAAGGAGCATACGGACTAAATAAGCTTTTTCACGTTGACCAGAAGATAGTTTTGATAATGGCATTTGAAGACGATCGTCAGGAATGCCTAGTCCTGCAACGAGTTTAGCAATGCCTTCCTTTAAAGAATAAAAACCTGCGATTGTAAGTTCATCTTGAAGTACTTGGGCTTTATCGATATATTTTTCAAAGTTTTCATAATCCGAGGCAGATTTTTCATAAAGTTCTTCCATCTGTTTTTCTTTTAAGAAAAGTTCAGCATAAACTTGATTCAAATAATCAATCGTAATCAGATCTTGGTCGACTTTCAAATTTTGATCAAGATAAGAATATGTAACATGTGGCGTCCAATATACTTCACCAGCATCTGGCGAGATTTTTCTTGTAATAATATTCAAAAGAGTAGTCTTGCCTGAGCCATTGACTCCGACAAGAACACAATGCTCGCCATCGTTTATCTTCATATCGACTGCTTTATATAACTCTTTGTCAGAGTAATTAAATTCAATTTGCTTTAATTCTATTAACGCCATGGGTATATATTAACAAAAATTCAACCACAAAAAAAGGGATGTTTTTACATCCCTAATTTGATTATCTTTTGAAGGCTTTTTTAAATTTTTCGAAGAGCGAATCATTTTTGTCCTCGCTCTTTTGGAAATCCTCAAGAATCTTCTTTTGTTCTTTGTTCAACTTAGTTGGAGTCTTGATTTGCATATGGATATATTGATCGCCAGGTGTTCCACGTCGCATATCTTTAATTCCTCGTCCTTTCAAACGAAGAATTTGATTTGGTTGCGTACCTGCGGGGACATTTACTTCCACATCGCCATAGACAGTTGGAACATCGATTGTCTTACCAAGCGTTGCATCAACGAAGCTAATTGGAACATCAATATGCACATCATTTCCATCGCGGCGGAAATATTGATGTGGCACGATAATAATCTCTAAATAGAGATCACCATTGTCTCCACCATTTGCGCCCAGTTCACCTTTGCCCTTGATGAGAATCTGTTGACCCTCATTAATGCCAGCTGGAATATTGACTTCGAGATCACGTTTAATATGTTCGTAGCCTTTGCCACCACAAGCATCACATTTAGCGGTAACAATTTTGCCAGTGCCGCCACATTTTGGACATGGAGATTGACCTTCCATTACCCCAAATATAGTTCTTTGCTGAGTTCTGACATAACCACGACCACCGCAATCTGGACAAGTTTTTATATCACTTGGCGATTTAGCGCCTGTTCCACCACATACACTACATTTTTCATCATAACTAACTGGAACAAGAACTTTCTTGCCAAGAACCGCGTCCATGAATTGAACACGAATACGTTGAAGTGTATCATCGCCTCTTCTTGGTCCAAAGCTCTGCTTTTGACTGCGACCTCCACCTCCGAAGAAGGAAGAGAAGATGTCATTTAAGTCAACACCACCAAATCCTTGGGAAGAGAATCCTCCGCCTTGGAATGGATTACCAGCGCCGCCAGTAGAAGCCCCTTGTTCAAAGGCTGCCATGCCAAATTGATCATACATTTGGCGTTTCTTATCATCATACAAAACATCATAAGCTTCCTGCACCTCTTTAAATTTTTCTGGTGCATCGGCATCATGATTTAAATCAGGATGATATTTTTTAGCGAGTTTGCGATACGCACTTTTGATATCATCTTTGGACGCTGATTTTGAAATACCAAGTACTTCATAGAAATCTCTTTTCGCCATGATTTAGATCCTTTCTAACGAGCAAAGCGAAGGGGAAATATCCCCATCGCTTTTCGTAATGTTTAACTTTAGTTAATTTTTAGGTTTACTATCCGCATCAACAACATCATCTGCGGTTTGATTGCCTTCTTCACTAGCTGAAGCTTGGGCAGTTTTGCCGGTAGAAGTTTGAGCCATCATTTCGGCTGCTTTTTCAAGTTCGCCGATACGAGTTTTCAAAGTTTCCATATCGTTGTTGTCTAGAGCTGTCTTTAATTCATCTCTAAGTTTTTGAGTTTGTTCTTTTTGAGCAGGTTCAATAGAATCGCCTTTTTCTTGAAGAGCTTGATCAATGCTATTGATGTATTGTTCAGCTTTGTTTTTGAGTTCAACTTCATCTTTACGTTTG
>Ga0172378_10007001_pt1 | contig 10500 bp, 9 predicted proteins | sample GrowelOW332metaG_FD_119755 | JGI IMG/M metagenome (GOLD analysis project Ga0172378, IMG submission 119755) | Groundwater microbial communities from an aquifer near a municipal landfill in Southern Ontario, Canada - Pumphouse #3_1 metaG | ecosystem: Environmental > Aquatic > Deep subsurface >... | reverse complement strand
AATCCGCAACCTTGATCTCCCATCAAGTTATCTGAGCTGTAGTTAAGCGAATAACTCAAATATGCCGGGAATTTGCCGACATGGAGCGTAACGGGATAGCGTTAAATATCCCGTTATTATCAACCAAACAAGTCGGAAATCTTTACATTTCTATATTACCGCTATATGCGGTAAGTCATTCAATATGCTGAAAATCGTTGTTTTCCATTGAAATATATTAATCAAGCATACTTATTGCTGTTCAATTGATGTGGCAAAATTGTTGAATAATCGTGAATTTAGCTATAAAGCGAGGGGAAGATTATGGACGCAAAAAAAACAGAAACATCAAATGAACGCCGCGATAGTCAATGCGATCATCCGTCATTAGCCAAAGAGTTTGTGCTAGGCGTTCCAACCGGGAATTTCGTGTGTGCGCAGTGCGGTCGCCATCTGTCTTCGATATTGAGAGGGCGTGGAAGATAGATCCATTTTGACAATGGTTTGATAAATCATCTGATTAACAGACGCCTACTGCCTTGGCGATACACCAGGGCGGCAGACGCGGGTCGAAACAATACCAAGGTTTTTGCCTCGACCCGTTCGGGGGTTATCTGGATGCTTTGGTGATCCCGATAGCACTACGCAAATCGGCCAACGTGGCTATTCTAGGGCCATGCAGTGCGGCAATCTGGCCAACATTCAGTTTCAGCTTTTGAATATTTTCATACAGGTTCGCCGAATACGGATTGACTGAGGTCGGTGCCGGCGCATTGGCTGCCAGAGGCGTGTAGGCATCCGCTTCCACCAGAATCTTCTCGCTGGGCAGATAAACCAACACGAACGCGTCGTTGTGGCTATTCCCGGCTATAGAATGAATTTCGATATTGCGTTTACCGTCCGACAATATCTGTTTGCCGGTAAAGCTTTCAAAATGGGCAGATTTTTTCGATTTGGCCAAGCGGTCGGGATTGATAGTATGTGGGGCGTCCCATACTTTTTGGTAATAAGCCTGATTGGGTTGATGGGTGACGATGGTGGCGCCAGCGTCGACGAAGGTTCGCAAGCCGCCGGAATGATCAAAGTGAGCGTGGGTATTGATCAAATATTTGATCGGTTTGTTGGGGATGGTCTCTTTCAGTTTGGCGATGATCGCTAATGAACGTTCCTCGTTTAATGGTGCTTCGACCAAGACGATGTGGTCCTTTTGTTCGATCGCGACGCTGTGATGGCTGCCGCCGGTTAAATAATAAACGCCGTCGGCCAGTTTGCTGGCTGCGACCACGGTAGTCGGTGGTTTGCTGGCTTCCTGCGGAATGGCAATATTGACGGCCGGATTGGCCTTGACCGCCGAGACATTGATATCCAGCACCGGATAGCCGCCCTGAGTCCGGATGATATGGCCGGGAAATTGACCGCCGTCGAATTCTTTATAATCGCTGTATTGGGTTTCCACCAGCGTGTCGCCCAGTACTGGGTTGTCTATCCAGGTTTGCACCTTGGTCAGTTGGTTTTTGGTGTTGAGGGTGCCGACGTAACGATATTTGCCGCCAATGCTGAATGATACCTCCGTGCCGTTATCGATGTCCTTGGATTTGGCTTGGTTGGCCAGCGCCGCCTTCAAAAATCCCTGCGGACTGGACCAGATTTCGGCGGTACGTTCGTCAACGGATGCGGGCTGAGCGTTTGGCGTGGCATTGCCGGTTGTAGCGACATTCCAGGCGCTGGTGCCGCTGACATATTGATCGACCTTTTGCTCTACTGGTGCCGGACGGGTACGGCCTGGCTCGATAACTTGTGCGCGGGCGATTTGCACTCTAGCGCTGGCGGTGTCGTAATTGATATCGGCTGTATAGGCTTTAACATCGAATGGTGGCCAAGGTAGATCCGGATTCGGCGCTTGACCAAACTGATACCAGCGGCCGGTGCCGGAGAATTCGATGGATTTAATAGTCGCCGCGCCGGAAGCCTCGCTAGCATGTTGCAAACTGTTCTGATGCAAAGAGCTGCATCCTGTACTGGCCATCGCAATGGCTAGGCCAAGCGCGCTGTTTATCGATCTACGCATGAAATCTCCTTGGGTTTTGTGAGGGGCATGAATGGCAGTGTTGTTGCAAGACACGTACCAGGAGGGTCAGAGGGCATGAAGGTATTGCAGTTGCCGATGCTGACGGGAGTTCGGACTTAGAAGTAGCTAGCTTGAAGAGGTCTGTTTTGCTGAATATTCAGCAGGTGCTGTTGATTAGCTGCATGCATACAGACAAAGCCGGCCGGTCCCTTGGAGTCGAGACGGCTTGTGTGGCAGGATGTTGTCAATTGGGGTTAATCTTTCTTGGCTTCTGGTTCGGCCGGGCCCTCGGTTTTATTACCATCGTCGATCCGGGGTAACGATTTGTCGGATCGATTTTCTTTTGCCAGTACCTTGGTGACGAACAGTAAGCCTCCCACCAGCGCTAACACCATTACTACTTCAAGCAGCATTCTCATCATGGCCATTACCTCTATCACGATTAATCGAGTCGGCGAACGTCTTGTTTTAACCTTTTAGGCTTCATCGGTTTAGCTGTCAACATTTGGCATAAGCGGCAGCGAAGGTATCGTTTATCGATAACCAGTTCCCAATACTCAACTATTAAGTGCTAAAGTAAAACCAGGCTCAGTGCGTATTCAGGGGTATTATGCAAATTCTCGGTAATGGGCATTATCCGAACGGCAAATGCATGGCCATTTGCCTTTGGCTGATCGTCATGGGGCCGGTCTTGGCTTACGCCGATGTTTATCGGCTATCTATCTCGGAAAAATCGATTAATCTGATCGGCGAATCGCAGGCAGCCGTGCTGGCTGATGGTAGTTTGCCCGCGCCCACCCTGTATTGGCGGGAAGGCGAACAAGTGACATTGCAAATCACCAATTTGCTCACGGAACAGACTTCGATTCACTGGCACGGCATCATCTTGCCGTATCAAATGGACGGCGTGCCGGGCATCAGCTTTGACGGTATTGCGCCCGGCCAGACCTTTACTTACCAGTTTCAAGTCAAGCAAAGCGGCACTTATTGGTATCACGGCCATTCCGGGATGCAGGAGCAGCAAGGTCTGTTCGGAGCGCTGATTATCGAGCCCCAGCATAGTTATCAGCCGGTTGATCGCGACTATGTGGTGATGCTGTCCGATTGGCCGCGCGCGGACCCGCATCGCTCGATGGCCAGGCTAAAAAAACAAAGCGATTACTATAACTTTCAAAGACGCACCGTCGGCGATTTTTTCACCGACATACAAAAGCTGGGGTTTTGGGAAACGATTGCCGACCGTTTGGCTTGGGGCGACATGCGCATGGAGCCGACCGATCTAGCCGATGTGACCGGTATCAATTACCGTTATCTGATCAACGGCCAAACGGTGGACGCTAAACAAATCTATCTGTTCAAGCCGGGTGAGACCTTACGCCTGCGTTTTATCAATGCCTCGGCGATGACGCATTTTGATTTGCGCATACCCGGTTTGAAGATGCGGGTGATCGCCGCGGACGGGCAGCCGGTGATGCCGGTCGATATCGAGGAGTTTCGGATCGCAGTCGCGGAAACTTACGATGTCTTGGTCCAGCCGCAAGCCGATCAGGCTTACAGCATATTTGCCGAAACCATGGATCGCAGCGGTTATGCGCTTGCCACGCTGACGCCGCGCGAGGATTTACACGCGCCGATTCCGACTATGCGGCCGATGACCTTATTGACTTTGGCTGACATGGGCGGCGCACATAGTGGTCACGCCGGTCATCAAGCCGCTGAGTTGCACACCCAAACCAACGACGCCGACCAACAGCACGCCGAGCATTCCGCACCACCTGCGCAGGATCATGCCGGGCACGAAGCGGTCGGGGCTGTCCCGCCGGCGCATGTTCATCAGCAAACGCATATTGATAGCGAGCCGGCCATGGAGTCGCATGCGCTGCTTGATTACAAGGATTTGCAAGCTACGGAAGCCAATCATGCCTTGATGGGGCCGCCGGACCGGGAAATCACTTTGCGGCTGACCGGAAATATGTATCGTTATATCTGGTCGTTCGACGATACAAAATTCGCCGATGCGGAACCGATACGGGTGAAGTTTGGCGAACGGATCCGCTTTCGTTACGTCAATGAAACCATGATGAATCATCCGATTCATATTCACGGCCTTTGGCAATATCTGGACAACGGTAAAGGCATGTATAACCCGAAAAAGCATGTCATCAATGTCAAGCCCGGCCAGACTGTCAATGTCGATGTGCCGGCCGATGCCGAGGGTGAATGGGCTTTCCATTGTCATTTGCTCTACCACATGGATACCGGCATGTTCCGCAAATTAATCGTCGAAAAGGCGGAGCAACGACATGAATAATACCTTGAAAAACATTTGGTTGTGCGGGCTATTGGCAGCGATGAGCATAAATGCCGCCGCCCAAGAACACTCGATGATTTTCAATCATTTCAAGGCCGATCGGCTGGAGTACGAAGGCAATCAAGGCTTGCATCTGTTCAAATGGGATGTACAGAATTGGACAGGCAACGACGAACAAAAGCTATGGCTAAAATCGGAAGGCGATTACTCCGCCGATCAGAATATCTTCGGTCGCGCCGATTTGCAGCTACTGTATAGCCTCAATATCGACACCTTTTGGGATTTTCAAATCGGCGCCAGACGGGCGTTCGAGCCGGAGCGTACTTTCGATGCGGTGATTGGTTTTCAGGGCTTGGCACCGTATTTCATCGAAGTCGATAGCGCGATGTTTATTAACGAGAAAGGCAATGTGTTGGGACGGCTGACTCTGGGGTACGAAATGCTGCTAACCCAGCGTTTGATTTTCCAGCCACGAGTCGAGATCAACCTAGCGGCGCAGGATATACAAAATCGCGGCGTGAAATCCGGCGTCACGGAGTTTGAGGCGGGTTTTCGCTTGCGTTACGAGATCGAGCGCGAGTTTGCGCCGTATGTGGGTATGGATTATGTCGAGGAAGCGTCGTTGCGCGAACACCAACATAGCTTGCGCGGTGTGGTGGGCTTTCGGATTTGGTATTGACACCGTCGCCTTCGCGCCAAAAGCCGTATATCTAACAGCGTATTTAAAAGAATGCCGGGTTTATGAACCGTATTCAATTGAAATTTGTCCAATGCAAGCTTTGCACAATCAACAACAATCATCCAGGTGCAGTTCAAATTTCGGCATTCTCGGGTCAGCTACCGAGCCGCCTTTTGCGGGAAATAGGGCGGTTGTTTGAATGACCGAAATTCGATCCGTAATAACCACTAATCGACCGTTGTGATTTTAAAGTTAATTAAACCCGGAGTGCAGTCATGAAAAAACATCCTTTGATAATAATTGCCGGACTTTTGGTTTTTTCCACCGCCAGTGTGGCTGTGGAGCAGGCCAGCGCCAAGCAAGCTAATGCTGCTCAACAACTGATACCTTATTCGCTCGCCCAAACTGTGCAGACCTTTAGCAAAACAGTTCATGGCGGCGTGCAGCATGTGGTCGTCAAGTCGGCGGATAATGCACGCGATATAAAATTGATTCAAACGCATCTAGCCAAACTTGCCGTCGATTTCAGCAAAGGCGATTTTTCCGTGACCGAAAAGCTACACGGCGCGGATATGCCAGGTCTGGCGAGATTGAAAATGGCAAAAACCGACGATAATCGATTCGACTATAAAGCCTTGGCAAACGGTGGACAGATTCATTATGCGAGCGAATATCCACAATACATACAAGCATTGCACGAATGGTTCGAGGCCCAAGCCGCGGAGCACGGGGCAACAGTCGCGCCAGGGCATGCCCAGCACCATATGGCGCCCGCAGAATAAGCCGGACGATGCGCATCGGCGGTTTCGGATGCGCATCGAATGGAGGGTTCAGGTTTGACTATTGACCATGAGACCGCCGCTGGCGAAACCGTCGAGCCAAGCCATGGCCGGCAGTTTCTTCAAATAACCGGCCAAGAAGCTAATGGCCAATAATACGCGGCAAGCAATCCAATCATAGTTTCTAAGGTCGTTGAGTTTTTATCAGCGATGTAATATCCCGTATCGATACAAACATCAAAACCGGCAGAACAGGCCGATATTGATGATATCTGGTTCGTTCTCCACTGGCGCGCTTCGCGCCGGAGTATCACCCGGTTGTATAATGGTTATCGGTAGTACAAAACCATGCACAAAATATCTTAAAAACCGGGAGTTAGTATGAAACCAATAAAAATCGTGTTGCTGCTGCTAGGCGCTACGCTACTGCAAGGCTGCGTGATTACCAAGGTCGCATCGGTACCGATGCGTCTGGGTGGAGCGGTAATTTCGGTAGTCCCTGGTGTTGGCAATTCCGCTCACGATGCGATAGATTCCGCCGCCGACGCCGTGGATGATATTCCAATATGAAATGACGTGATTACGGTATCGAGAGCCTGACGTAATCAGCCGATTGCACATCCCTTCAAATATCGCAATGTCACCGTCAAAACGATCCAAGGCAACATGGTGTTTTATCGTCGCGGAAGGCTGTTGCGGCAATTCCCATTGAGAGACTAACCGGGCGGCGGCTTTCAGGCATCTAGGGGCAATACCAAAAACGTTTGCTTTTAGGGAAGGCGATGCTGGAAAATTCTGGCTTAGAAAAAATTAAAAGAGCATCGCGTTGAATACAGCCAAGCTTTTATGAATGGCTTATCTATCAAATCGATGCACCATTTTTATACACATGTTGGGGAGCCACCGGCAAAAATATGTTCGACTACTTCAAAAAAACTGTTGGCTTTGCCATGTTAGGACTGCTTGGCATTGCACTAGGGTATTGGATTTTGATTACCCCTGATAATCCAATATTACGGATTTTTCGCGGCGAAATCTCCGACGTCAGCGCGAACATTATTACCGGACCTTATCCAGTTGAAAAAGATTTCAAACGTCTGTCAGAAAACAATATAAAAACGATAGTCAGCTTATTGGATCCGGCGTTGCCCTATGAAAAACAGCTGTTGGATCAAGAAGGCGAGTTGGCCGGACGTTATGGTATGCAATTACTAAACTTCCCGATGGCCAGCATTCTTGGGCAAAAGTTTGGAGCTTATTATGAGCAAAACGCTAATCACGCTGCCGAGACAATCGCCAATCATGCCGGCAAACTTTATCTTCATTGTTATTTGGGGGTTCATCGGATTGCCACCGTGAAAAAATTGCTTGAGGGAAAACAAATCAAGGTGGCTCGTTATACCCTGCAGGAAGGGGAGCGCAGTCGCCAAGCAGTAAAACTCGATTCGGCGGAAACAAAGTTCAACGAGGGCGATTATCAGCAGGCTTTGACGCTTTTAGATGAAATTCGGGCGCCGACTCCTGCGGCGGTATTGTTGCATGCCTGGGTCAATTACAAACTGGGTAACATAGAGGCTGCGCGAAAATATTTCGCCACTGCAGAGGGTTTGCTGCCATCTTCTACCGATCCACTAATAGGCTCCGCTTACTGCAATTATCGGGACAACTTACTTCCCGCTGCCGAGCAAGGATTTACCACAGTGCTGGCGAAAGAACCGGACAATGTTGAAGCGTTAAACGGGTTGGGATTGGTGTTGGCCAGAGAAAAACGCTTAAAAGAAGCCGCGGATTATTTTCGAAAAGTGCTACAACTCCAGCCCAAACATCAAGAGGCTCGGGATCAGTTGCAAAAAATCGAAACTAATCTCGTCGTGCCTTAGCCAAGCCGTAAATGGTTAGGTTTAATTATCAAGACCATGCAAAGCAACGCCGGCAAATGATGGCGAGTCACTGAAGTGATATTCGATTTTGCTGATTAAGTCATGTAATGCTTCCGGTTTTTGGAAAAAGCTGGTATTGCTTCCCTCCACGTTACGTGTGTGGGATAACCGATAGGCTTTCTCGCCGGATAGGGCTTGCGGCTGTTTCAGTAACATTAAGACTTTCACGGAACCAAAATCGATTTGCCAAAGCTCACCCTGTGCCGCCTGTGCATAGACACGTAGTTCCTGATCCGCTATAGGCAGGGATTCCAGTGCGATAAAAACCGACTTTTTGTGCGTATCGCCCCAGGTCAGAAATTTTTCCGTAAAATCATTAATTTGATCCAGATCAGTGCGGTAATTCATAACGGTTAAACTGTTCAAGTGGGCTTCGACTGCCGTCAGAAGTTCGCTTCCTTCTTTTTGTTCCGGATTAAGCCAAAATGGAATCACCATGTCTAGCGCCAAAGATGGCGTTACTTGCCGTACGGCTGCCACGGTTTCAGCTTGTTTTTTTAACCAAATCCCCGGATTTACGTGGTAGCCGGGTAGCAAGTAAGGCTCTATATCCAACTGTAGGCCATCGAGTTTGTTTGGGTCGGGTTCGGAATTGAAGGCTTCAATCGATTTGGCTAGATTGAGGAAATAGGGGCGTTGGTCGTCGAGCACCGCATGCGGATCGCCCAGTACTGCCCAAACTTGCAAACCATGCTGATGAGCGAGCTGCAGAAATTCCCGCAATTGATTGGCATGGCTGACTCGCTGTTCTGAGAAGGGTAAGGAGATATAAATCCGCTGCAACCCGTATTTGGTTTGGGCGTCGAAAATACGCTGCGGTGTTTGTTGCCAGATGGTGGGTGACCAAAACCAGGCGGCTCGAGGATAATGTATTGGCGATGTTTTAGGCCCCGTCAACTTTGGCGGAAGGGACTCGTCCCTAACTTGCACCGTCGCTGCCGATGCATCAATATCAACGATTTCCGTGACTTTGAAGGTTTGTTGATTTTGTTGGCCTAGCAAACCTAATCGTCTGGCCTGACTATCCGAAGGGCTTGCAAAACCAACCCAAGCCAAGTCATCAGTGCTGATCGGTAATTGCCTAACTTGGCAACTTGGATCATTGGGCGGCTCAGCGCTAATCCGCAGAAGTCTGACAGTTTGCGTTGAATCGAGAATATGCGATAGATAACCGGCTGGTAGCGGATCAGGTAAGGATGGATAGGGACAAAACTCTAACCAACTGGCATCGGCCATACTTGAGACAATCAGCAACAGCCAGTATAGTCTCTGCGACAGGTGGGTAGCGAATATACTGAGGCCATGTCGGTAGCGTTCATGATGCATACTCCTTCTCCTTTAAATCATGCCACTTGCCTTTGCGCTTCATTTCGCCCCAGCCGTGTTTGCGACCGAATAACCAGTGAAAGAACCCGATCACACGCCAAATTGAATTGAGTTGTCTAAACCCGAAATTCTCCAGAATAGCGGCTAACAATAAGCCTGGAATGTGCTTGGGGTTGTCGTACAGGTGAAATGACATTTCTTCGAGCAATAAACTCGAGACCGATAGTAATAGACCCAGACCGATACTAGCAAATATAAAAATGCTGAACACAGGCCAAGATAGATAATCCAGCCAATAAAAAACGAACATCAGAATGTAGCCGGTCACCTCAACGAGTGGGCCTAGGCATTCGAAAAATAACATGAATGGAAAAGCCAACCAGCCTGCTACACCGCCATTGAGGCTGAACATCAGTCCTAAATTGCCAAACAAACTTTCACATAAGCCGCGTTGCCAGCGCACCCTTTGATTTTTCAGCGTCCGAAAATCTTCCGGTACTTCCGTCCAAGACACCGGATCGGGTAAGAACACCATGCGATATTTTTGTTTTCGTTTGCGTAACAATCGATGCATGCGCACTACAAGTTCCATATCTTCGCCAACGGTATCTGATCGAAAACCGCCAATAGCCAACACCACGTCTTTGCGGAACACGCCGAATGCGCCGGATATGATCAGCAATCCGCCAAGAACCGACCACCCCAGGCGGCCAAACAAAAAGGCCCGCAAATATTCGATGACCTGAAACAGTGCCAGTAAGTTACTGGGTAAACCAATAGCGCTCATGAAACCGTCTTTAACCGAGCAGCCGTTTGCGACGCGGACGGTGCCACCGACCGCAACCACTCGGCGATCTTCCATGAACGGGAAGGTGATGCGTTGCAAGCTATTCAATTGCAGCATGCTGTCGGCGTCGACCGAGCAGATTAAAGGGTAACGGGCCGCATTAACCGCAGCATTCAGAGCATCGGCTTTGCCGCCATTGACTTTATCGATAACGCGTAAATTGGGGTAGCGGGTTGAACGAAAGATGGCTTTGACATCCTGGGTGTCTAGTGATTGGCGATAGGCCTCCGGAAAAGGCAGCAAACCAAAATAGTCTGTTAGAGTCTGCAGCGTGTTGTCTGTAGAGCCGTCGTTAACGACGACCAGTTCAAACTCCGGGTAATCCAATTGCAGCATGGATAGCGTTGAGCCAATGATGGTCGTTTGCTCGTTGTAGGCCGGAATCAAAATACTGACTGGCGGCTCCATGCCGGAATAGATTTGCGGCATATCTTCCAAAATCTTGTTCGGCATGTAGGCTGACAAGTTGAATAGCGCTACCACATTCAACATCAGATAAAAAAAATTGATGGCGACAAAATAGGCCAAAAAAAACCATTCGCTGAAATGTAAAAGGTCGTTCCAATTGATT
>Ga0172378_10007000_pt1 | contig 10501 bp, 8 predicted proteins | sample GrowelOW332metaG_FD_119755 | JGI IMG/M metagenome (GOLD analysis project Ga0172378, IMG submission 119755) | Groundwater microbial communities from an aquifer near a municipal landfill in Southern Ontario, Canada - Pumphouse #3_1 metaG | ecosystem: Environmental > Aquatic > Deep subsurface >... | reverse complement strand
TTATATTTGTTCATGTCCGATTTTCCTTCCTGATATAGGTTTATGTGGTAATAAAAATATATCCCGGAAATCGGACTTTAAATAGTATCTATTTTATCTTGGACAGTAGTGAGTTCTTTATTTAATTATCGCAATTTGCGATAATTAATACTCATTAAAATTCCTACACAAAGCATTGCGGTCCACAAAGAAGAACCGCCATATGATAAAAATAATAAAGGAATACCCGTTATTGGCATTATTCCCATAACCATACCAACATTAATGAAAAAATGAAATGCAAACATAGCGAGTATTCCTGACGCAATATAACATCCGAATTTACTTGAAGAATTACGCATAATTTTCATTGTTCTCTGAAAAATGATAGCATATAGGATGAATACTACTAGTCCACCAACGAATCCGAATTCCTCTGATAGAATACTAAAGATAAAGTCTGTACTCTGTTGAGGCAGAAAACGGTAATGACTTTGTGTTCCATGAAGAAATGAACGACCAAAAATTCCTCCAGAACCGATAGCAATCTTTGACTGGATAATATTCCAACCAGAACCGAGTGGATCAATAGACGGATCCATGTATACGATAAGTCGTTTTATTTGATAATCTTTAAGAACCTTACCTGCTGAAAAAGATAGAATAAGTGAAATTGTCATAATCATGGAAAAAAAAGAAATCCAATAAAAATATTTTTTCCCATGAAGATACCTAAGTCCAATAATACCGATTATTGTAATAAACAGAAACATCATTATAAGAAGCAATCTAAGTTTCGGTATAGTAAGTGCACCAACAATAGCAAAACTTTTTTTTGCTATTACATTATTCCATACCGGAAGGATTGTAAGGAATATAGTACCGATACCAATTCCAAGTATGAAAACTAAATATCGAATAGGGATGCCTGCCATAAAGCACATCACAAGGAAGATTGGGATGTAAACACTTGCAGTTCCAAGATCAGGCTGAGCAAGGATGAGTCCGGTGGGAAGAATAAAAAAACCTATAGCAGTAATAAATCTCTTCAGTTGATTTCCGTTTTTTGTTTCCGAAAGATAATGCGCCAGAAAAATAATAAAAATGATTTTACCAAATTCAGAGGGTTGTATTCCAAAATCACCAATTCCTAACCAGCTTCTAGCACCATTTACATAGCGACCAAACAAACATGTATATAAAAGGACTATTAAAAGACCAATATATAAATTTTGTGCATACCTCTCAAATTTGCCATAATCATACAATGAAGATAAAATCATTAAAACAATACCGAATAAAGCCCAGATTGTCTGTTTGATGTATTCATTTGTCACAAGAATTCCCTGCGAATTTATTCCTGATGAATATATAAATGCAATTCCCAGTATAACAAGAATAAAAACACAGGCAAAAAGAACGTAATCAGGTACATTTAAAAATTTTATTTTCATTTTTCTTCGTTATTACTCCTGTCTGTTACCATTTTTAAGCAAATAATGAAATCCTAACGCTGTCGTTGCTTCTTCATATGTCTGATTAGCAAATATTCCCTGAATTATGATGTTTGTGGCATATGGAGCCCACCATTCCCATGGGTTACATGCCTCTACAAGAGTTGCAACTACAACCTGATCTTCAACGGGTGCATCATATGGTGCATATGCAACCATCCATGAATGCCAGCTATTTTTATATTGTGCAACTTCGGACGTTCCTGTTTTGCCGGCACTCTGAACAAATTTATTGTGCATAGGGTATGCCGGTGTACCATCGGTAATTGTATAATGTAGATATTCCTGAACCGTTTTCCACACATCGGCATCAACAGTTGATTTAAAAAGAATTTCTGGCTTTACTTCCTTAATAATATCATTTGTCACAGGATCTCGTACTTCTTTAAGAAGATGCGGCTTATAAATAATTCCATTATTACATACCATGGCCATCATATCAGCAATTTGTAATGGCGTTGCAAGAATATATCCTTGTCCAATCGATGCCGACATTGTATCTCCTCCCAGCCATTTCTCATGATAACGCCGTTCCTTCCATTTCGCTGTTGGTATAAAACCCGATGATTGACTTGGCAAATCAATCTGTGCACTTTGCCCAAGTCCAAATTCATTCGCATAAGACGCAATTTTGTCTATTCCCAGATAATCGCGACCGATTGTCCAGAAATAAATATCACATGACTGTGCAAGACCATTTTTTAAATCAAGCCATCCATGTCCAGGTTCATGTATATGGCAATGAAATACACGGCCACCATATACCATTTTTCCAGTACATTCTATTTTTTTGTTTTCTGGAAATGCCTTCTCCTGGAGCACAGCGGTAGACATGATGATTTTAAATGTTGATCCAGGCGGATATGCAGCATTAACAGCACGATTTAGAAGCGGTTTGTCAGGACTATTCGCAAGACTAAGATATTCAGAGGATGCATTATCAGTATTAAATAGATTGGGGTCAAAAAAGGGATATGATACCATTGCAAGAATTTCACCAGTTGAAGGTTTTAAAACAACAACAGCCCCTACCCTGTTGCCAAGAGTTTTTTCTGCTAAAGTTTGAATTGTCGAATCAATTGTTAAAACAAGATTTTTTCCCATTTGTGGAGGAGTTACAACAGGAGTGTCAGAAATAATTCTTCCTCGAACATCAACCGTACGACTTTCACTTCCTGGAATTCCCTGAAGCAGTGAATCATACTGCTTTTCAATTCCTGTCTTTCCGATTATACTATTTTGTGTGTATCCTTGATTGTACATAATATTCATTTCTTCCTGCGTAATATCACCGACATATCCTATGATATGTGAAAGAGAACCAGTCTCAACATAATTTCTGATTGGTTTTGAAATCCATGACACACCTGGAAGATCTGTTCTATTTTCAGCTATATTTGAAATAGTTGAAAAAGATACATTTGATTTTATTGTTATGGATGAATATGATTTACGTAATTTTAAAGGAATTCTTTTGTCTATATCAAATTTTGAGACTCCAAGATATTGTGCAAGGCGCATCGCTACTGTATCATAATGTCCAACCGGAATTTCACCAGGAGTAACGGCCACCGCAAAAGAATCTGTATTGATAACCATCGGCATATTTGCATTTCTGTCAAATATTTCGCCACGCTGTGCAGGAATTATATTAACCTGGCTGGAGATGGTTCTTGATTTTTTACGATATTGATCTCCCTGAATAACCTGCATTGTGAAAAGTCTGTATACATATATTAAAAATATGGCAACAATAATAAATGCAAGTATAGCAATACGATTGTTTTTTTCGACAAAGGAACTTTCAGAAGATCCCCTACGAAAAATACCTGACATATTCTTACTCCTCTGTCTTGAGTGATAATGACGATTTGAACATGCTTAAAAACTTGAATACAAGAGGTGCAAGAATCGTATTGCATGCCAGTTCAAAGATAAACGATACCGATATTAAATGGTACATCACCGATACATTCGGATACAACAAAGAGATAAGCCAGACTAGAAAAACTTTCATAAGAGTCCCGATAAATCCAATAACAGAAGGCATAAGTATACCTTCGAAATTAAATGAAATACCGAGCACCCCTGCAATAAATCCAAGTACAGTGCGATATAAGCAGTTAAATCCGAATGGCGCACCAGAAAGAAAATCAAGAAATAAACCTGAGATGAATCCTGAAATTTCTCCGGCGATTTTTCCATTAATAATTCCTATATATAAAGTGCAAAGAAGAAGAAGATCAGGAACTGCAGGGAGAATCGAAATATTTGAAAGAATAGCAGTTTCAATTAATACCGTACAAAAAATAATCAATATGCTTGTAATATACGATTTTGTCATTGAGCAACCATCCTGTCGCCGTTACTCTGATTTTGATCTATAACAATTACAGTTTCAAGACGCGAAAAATCTATAACTGGAACCAGTTCAATATCCAGAGAAGAATCATAATCAAGAACGCGGATTTTAGAAATTGTACCAAGTGGAACATCCCTCATATAATTTCCATTTTCACCGGATGTAACAATAACGTCACCGAAATGAAGATCGTTCAATACTCTTTTTTTAATATACTGCATCGATAATAACTCATCATCATTTCCCATCCCGGTAACAAGACCAAGGTCGCGGGTATTCTGAATACGAGCGGAAATTGTACAATCAAGACTGTATACTGGCATAATTTTGCTTGTATATTTTCCTACTTCTACAATTTTTCCAACAAGACCGATATTACCGTTTTGATATGCAATAACCGGCATGTTTTTGTTGATTCCTCCAGCACTTCCTTTGTTAATTGTCAACGATGCATACAGTTTATCAACATCACGAGAGATGATCTGTGCAGGAAAATTTTTCTGTTCTATAGATTCAGAAAAATCAAGTTGTTCCTTTAGATGTGCGTTTTCCTTTCTGATTTCAGCATTAGAACGCTGCATTTGCTGATAGTTCTCAAGTTTTTTAGAAAGCGCATCATAATCTTTTTTTAATTCAGAAAGTTCTTTTACTGCTCCAAAAGTATCTTTTACGGCATCAGTAACAGTAAAAAAATCTTTTTCAACTGTTGAAACGATCGAGAATCCAATACGACTGAAATTAATTACAAAACTTTCCGAGCTGAAACCAAGACAAATTCCTGAAACCAGCATAAGAATAACAAGCAGAATATCGGAAAATTTGAATTTAAAAGGCGTCCTTATACGCATTGACATAAAAATCTTATTTCACTATTCGTTAAGACTGTCATAGATAGAGCGGTCTGTAGACATATCTTTAAACAGCTCAAACGCTTCTCCTGCACCGAGTGCAACGCATTCAAGCGGACGTTCAACGAGAATAACAGGAACACCTGTTTCCTTTGAAATAAGTTTTGGAAGCCCTTTGAGCATTGAACCACCACCCGTCATGACGATACCGCGCTCAACGATATCAGCAGCAAGTTCCGGAGGAGTATGTCCCAACGTATTTTTGATTTCTTCTACAATACGTGTAACGGGTTCCTTTAAGGCTTCTCTTACCTCTACACTGTCTATTTCAAGACGTCGAGGAAGACCTGTGATTGCATCCGTTCCTTTGAGTTCCATCTTTTCTATGTTTTTATCAGGAGCAGCATTACCAATTTGAATTTTTAGTCGTTCTGCAGTTTGCTGCCCGATGATAAGATTATGGACACTCTTTACATGTTTCACAATAGCTTCGTCAAATTTATCACCGCCTATACGGATTGAACTTGTAATGACCATACCACCCAAAGAAATAACACTTACTTCTGTTGTGCCACCACCAATATCACAAATCATATGGCCGGCCGGTTCATAAATCGGGATCTTCGCACCAATTGCTGCTGCAAGCGATTCTGCTATAACTTCAACTTCCTTTGCACCTGCTTTGAGAGCTGCCTCGATAACAGCTCTTTTTTCGACATCGGTGATACATGATGGAATACCGATTTTCATTCGTGTTGATTTAAAAAATTGATGTCTTGGTGTAATTTTTGAGATAAAATATTTTATCATTTTTTCTGTACTGTCAATATCAGCTATAACACCATCTGCAAGAGGCCGGATAGCAATAATATTACTTGGTGTTTTATCAAGCATACTTTTTGCCTCAGAACCTACAGCGACGATACGCTTTGTCCCCTTTTCGACAGCAACAACAGAAGGCTCATCAATAACAATTCCCTTACCACGTACATAAATAAGTGTATTACATGTACCAAGATCAATACCTATGTCAGTCGAAAAATTGTCTAAAAAACTCATGTTAGTCCTCCCGGGAAAAACTATTTATAATCAGCCATTTTTTTCAAAGCGCCGGGATGATTTACCTGAATACGGAGAGCCTTACGCCATTCCGAACGGGCTTTCACCAGATCGCCTTGTTTTTCATATATTATACCAAGTCCATAATATACGTCTGCAGAATTTTCATTTTTTTCTAAGACTGCCATATATTCCTGTTCTGCATCAGAATATTTTCCTTCATCAGTATAGATAGTACCAAGCAGCACACGACTTTTCAATACCAGTGTATCATCTTTGCAATTATTTATTATACGAAAAAGATATTGTTCTGCCGCTGCATTTTGTCCTGCTTTACAATACTGCTCTGCAATAGAAAGAAGAAGCGTATCAGATTCACGTACAAGTAACGCTTCCGTAAAAGAGGATATACTGTCCATTGTCATGTCCAGCGAGGCATAGCTTAGACCTAAATATTCAGGTATATCATCAGCCTTATAACCATCATGTTTTGCCATTTGAAGATATTTTATTGCAAGATCAGCATAATAATATGATGAAATAGTATTTTTATAAAAATAAGCTTTTCCAAGCATATATTCAACTTGAGGTTTTAGTGATTTCTTTGCTTCGATAAGAGCAAGACGCAAATTATTAATTGATTCATCAAGATAATTTTGTGCTGCAGAAGTATCAAGTTGAGAAACTCCAAGATAAAATGATGCATATCCGTGATAAGTAAGAGCTGTATTATTGAAAGGCTTACGATCAAGTATGTGTTTACTAGTTTCATAAACACCGGCATAGTCATAATTTTTCCATCGTGCAAAAAGTGTATATACGGATGATTCACTTCGTATTTGCTTACGAATCATATAATAAACAGAAAAAGAAACAGCAACACAAACAACAACACTACCGAAAATCGTTATGAGATTTAGTACGAATTTGTTTTTTCGTTTAAAAAAAATTGTATCATCGTGTATATTATGCTTCATTGTTCACGCTATTATAAAAAAAACAGATGGGACTGTAAGCCGGGTTCTGTTACTGATGCATTAACATCAGTATAACCATCTATCCAGAATGCAGGTTACCCTGCATTTCAAGCGATCTACCTGCAGTAAAAGTCCGGAAAAACAACTGCTGCTTGATCTTACTCCAAATGAGGTTTGCAGGTTACATCTGTTACCAGATGTACGGTAGTCTCTTACACCACCTTTTCACCCTTACAAACGGTTTACCGTTTGCGGTATATTTTCTGTTGCACTATCTGTCAGTTATGGGTTTTGCACAAATCACAAAGGAATTATACAGCTTCCATATGCTGCCCGGTCATTATCCGGCATTTTTTCCGGCGGAGCCCGGACTTTTGCCTCATCATCCTATCCTATCATTAGAACGGAAAGATGCGGTTATGTCCCATCTGTTAAATATCGTTTTTTCAGGATGCAGAATCATCTTCGCTTTCTGAATCTTCTGAATCTTCACCTTCATCATCCTCTTCGTCTGAAGATTCTTCGATTTCCTCTGTATCTTCATCTTCTGATAGTTCATCTTCATTTTTCTCATATTCATCTTCTGAATCGAGTTCGTCATTCTCATCAATATCAGCAAGACTACCTGCATCATCAAGTTTAAAATAGCTTTCCTGTTCATTTTCAGTAGTTTCTTCATAAAAAAGAATACGGCTGCAATACGGACAGAACAAAATATTTTCACCTTTACGAACTTCGTTTGCAAATTGAGCTGGAAGAATCATATGACAACCTGTACAGACGCCATTTTTTACAGCAACAATTCCCTCTGTATTCCGTTGTATAATCCGTTGAAATTTGAAAAGAATTTCCTGATCAAGATCAGGTGCAATTTTACTTTCTTTTTTATCAAGATCATCAAGTTCGTTTTTGTAGGAAGTAAGTTCCTTGTCGAGAGAAGATTTACTTGCATTAAGATCCGTTTCCTGTGATTTAATCATAGCTTCATACGATTTCAAATTATCGTTCAGATCTGCAAGAATCTTTTCTTCTTTTTGGAGTTCCTTGCGAATATCCTGTTCCTTAGAGGATGCTTCTGAAATCTGTTTATCAAGGGCTTCGTATTCTCGGTGAGTCGTAATATTGTCCATGCTTTTCTCACCATTCTCCCGAGACTTCACAGCTTCATCGAGATCGGCGCGCAGCTGCATAACCTTTGTTTTTACTGCTTCATATTCAGTATTTTTACTGATGAATTCCTTTTTCAGTCGATCAAGAAGTTCGTCCTGTGAACCAAGTTGCTTCGGTGCTTCGTCTATCTTCTTTTCAAGATCATACTTTTTGACAAGAATACTCTGAAGATTTTTAAGTTTGTCGAAAACTTCTGTCATTACCATAGTAATAAGTTCCTTGCTGATAAAATATCTGCTTAATATCTAACTATAAATATAGTTAATAATATAATAAAATATACATTTTGTCTACAAATGTATGACATCCGGCAATTTTTACTTGTCTTATGACTTCATATTTTTGTACAATTACGGCCCAATCTCAATATAATCCCGCAAACCATTTGCACGTCTTGGATGTCGCAGCCTTCTGAGAGCCTTTGCCTCAATTTGCCTGATACGTTCACGGGTAACATTAAAATATAAACCAACTTCTTCCAGCGTAAGAGAATAACCATCTTCAAGACCAAAACGCATTTTTAACACTTCCTGCTCCCGTGGAGGAAGTGTATCAAGAACAGAGCGAATTTGTTCTTTCAAAAGCGTTTCTGCCGTCTGGGACGCAGGATTTTCAACTTCTTTATCCTCGATAAAATCTCCAAGAAGAGAATCCTCCTCTTCACCGATAGGTGTTTCAAGTGAAATAGGCTCACGCGCTACATTTTTGACCTGTTTGACACGTGATACAGGCCATCCGAGCTGTTGCGCGATTTCATCGTCGGTAGGTTCTCGTCCGAGTTTCTGCATCAGTTGTCTGGACTCCCTTACAACTTTGTTTATCTGTTCAATCATATGGACAGGGACACGTATTGTACGAGCCTGGTCGGAAATAGAACGAGTAATCGCCTGTCGAATCCACCAAGTGGCATAAGTCGAAAATTTAAATCCTTTCCGGTATTCAAATTTTTCCACAGCCTTGATAAGACCAATATTTCCTTCCTGGACGAGGTCAAAAAACTGAAGCCCGCGATTTGTATATTTTTTTGCTATAGAAACAACAAGACGGAGGTTTGCATTTATAAGACGGTTTTTAGCCTGCTCCATCATAATTGAGCCGCGTTCAATCTCTTTTCCCATTGCAAGTATTTCATCGACGCTGTTTTCAAATTCATATTCCAGCCGATGAAGCTTTCGATCTATTTTTTGAATCTGCGTATAAATATCACGAATATCATCTGTTGTCATTCCCAGATCATCTTCAAGTTTTTTTGATTCAGAACGAATTGATATTCTGCGTCCTATACTGCGGAGTTCCGAAGGAGTTGCAACATGCAGTTCCTTCATTTTCTTTTCCTGTTTTTGATGGTATTCATCAATTTTCTGACAGGCGTCACGGAATTTCTGGTTGAACTTGTCAAGTTCTTCTGTTTGAATATCTATTTTCTGGAGCTGAGGTTGAATCTTTCTGCGAAGAGAAACAAGCTGAGGATTATCAAAAATTCTGGCAGACTGATCCGCTTCAAAAAGCTGTTTTTTTATATTCATGTACTGCTTCATTTCTGGCAGTACAGGTTTAATATTTTCACTGTAACAGCTTTTTAAACGACGTTTCTCAGCCATTTCTTCGTTTATTTCTTTTCTCGGACGTCCTGGTTCATGTGGATCTATACGGGTAAAAGCCTTCTGTGCAACAGCAAAGAATTCAGGAACCATGATACCTGAATTCTTAATGACATCTTTTATGATGTTCTTACCATTTTCCATTTTTTTTGAAAGGATAACTTCCTGCTCTGCTGTAAGAAGATTTTCCTTACCAATTTCACGCAGATAAAGACGAATAGGATCATCTACATTGGATTCTTTATCACTATTTACAAGCTTGCTGTGCCCTGCTTCATTTTTGTTCCCATCAGTATCTTCCTCAATGGTAACCTCTTCATCTGTAGTGACAATATCGTCTTCATCATCTGCTTCTTCTTCGCTTTCTTCTTCCTCTTCATCAGCCAGAATATCTTCCGGTTCAACAATTTGTATCTTATTTTCGGAGAAAAGCTGAAGCACCGTTTCCATCTTTGGTGAATTCACAAAGTCCTGACCCAGCATGTCCGTTACTTCATCCCATGTTATGATTGTCTTTGTTCTTGCATATTCCAGAAGTTTTTCTACGTTAGGGTCTATTTTTTGATCTTTCTGATCGTTCTGATCCATGTGATGATACCTTTTGTCTTTACTGTTTTAGCCTACTGTCAAGATTCATTTTTTCTGCCAAAAGTTCATTGAGTTGCTGTTGATCATTCGAAGTCATGGGATTGAAGAGTCTGATTCTGTTCATAACTTGATCACGCTTTCGTTCCAATGAATTTCGTTTTATAAGCTTTGTACTGTCCTCTATGATACGCTTACAATTTTGAGAAAATTCTCCAGACGAAATTACCCGTGTAATCATCCGTTCGATTTCTTCATCATCACAGTGGTTCAAGATACTGCTTACTGATACACATTGCTCTCTGAAACAATCCTCCAGAATTATGAATAGCTTTTTTGCTACAGGATCCTGAAAATCGTCAACGGTGAGTTCCGCGCGCATAACCTTATATTGGTCAAGATCGGC
>Ga0172378_10006999_pt1 | contig 10501 bp, 8 predicted proteins | sample GrowelOW332metaG_FD_119755 | JGI IMG/M metagenome (GOLD analysis project Ga0172378, IMG submission 119755) | Groundwater microbial communities from an aquifer near a municipal landfill in Southern Ontario, Canada - Pumphouse #3_1 metaG | ecosystem: Environmental > Aquatic > Deep subsurface >... | reverse complement strand
GCGATTTTGGAGCCATAGGTGATGGTAAAACCGACGACATGGGTGCAATTGTCGCAGCTCATAATTATGCCAATAAACACAACCTGCCGGTAGAAGCAGATCCGGGATTCACATACTACATCAATGGCAAAAACCGTACGGCAGAAATACAAACCGACACAGATTTCGGTACAGCTAAATTTATTATTGACGATACTGGAGTTCAAGACATTGGATCAAATATTTTTTTGGTTAAATCCAGTCTTGAATCATTTATACCATCGGGTATATATTCTTTAAAGAAAAATCAGGAAAAAATTGACATCGCTTTGCCTACAGCTTGCCTGATTACCGTTTCCAATAATACAATGCGCTACATTAGGTATGGATCTAATCAGAATGATGGTTCTAAACAAACAGATGTATTTATTGTAGATAAAAACGGTAATGTAGATATGAACGATCCGATCATTTGGGATTTTGATCAGATTACTGTTATTAACGCTTTGCCTATCGATGAAAAAAAGCTGACCATTACAGGAGGAATTTTCACTACTATAGCTAACCAGGCAGTATCAGCATACACATACTACGCTCGTGGAATTAGGATAGAACGGTCAAATGTACTTGTTGACGGAGTTGAGCACAACATTAAAGGAGAAATGGATAATGGTGCTCCCTATAATGGTTTTATAAATATTTCCAGTTGCTCTAACGTAACAGTTCAGAACTCCATACTTACCGGACATAAAACATACAAGACAATAGGTTCAGCAGGGGTATCTGTTTCAATGGGATCCTACGATATTAGTGTATATCGTGCGGCAAACGTATCATTTATAAATTGTACCCAGACAAACAGTATAGACGATAATACTTACTGGGGAATAATGGGATCAAACTACAGCAAGAATCTTTTATTTGATAATTGTACCTTTTCACGATTTGATGCTCATATGGGAGTTGCCAATGCTACAATAAAAAATTCTACCCTTGGGTATATGGGAATCAATGCAATTGGGATCGGTACTTTTCTTGTAGAAAATTCAACAATTCGCGGAGGAACTCTTATTAATCTTAGGTCGGATTATGGTAGTACATGGCATGGAGATTTTATTATACGTAACTGTGTTTTTGTTCCTTCAGGAGGCAAAAGTGTTACTGCCAGTCTTATAGGCGGGTCTAATTCAGGACAGCATGATTTTGGCTATACCTGTTATATGCCTGAAAGTATTACCATAGAAAATCTTAGTATTGACGATTCAAATCATCCGGGTAGTTATAACGGGCCGGCTATTTTTGCAAATTTTAATTCGGAAATGACTAGCGATTCTTACGTAGAAACATACCCATATGTTATAACTAAGGAGGTAAAGCTCACTAATGTCACCACTACTAGCGGCAAAGCATTAAGAGTAAGTGATAATTCATATATGTTTAAAGATGTAAATATAACAGTCACTGACAATTAATGTTTGAATTTAATATATCGCTTTCCCTTATATAATAAAAAATCCCTGCCATATTATGGCAGGGATTTTTTATGGTTACTAAGATAATTCAGAATAGGCTGATTTTATCTTAAAAGTCTATTAATATTGTTTTTTTGGACGTGCTTCGTTAACTGCGATTTCTCTGTCACCTAAGGTAACACCATTTAACTTATCAATAGCGGTTTTAGCTTCATCATCATTGTTCATGATAATAAATCCGAATCCTTTACTTCTTTGGGTGTATTTGTCCGTTATAATTTTTATTTCTTCAACGGTACCACATTCTTCGAAAAGACCTTTTAGGTCGTCTTCGGTTACCTTGTAATCAAGGTTTCCAACATAAATATTCATTATTAAAAAATTAAAGACTTTTAGAATATTATCTATTTAAATCTAAATGCCTGATTATTAACCCATAACGGTTGTAATAATAAAGGATGAAGTTTCATATTCCATACCGTTACTAATTGTAAATTTACGATTTATTTTAATAAAACGTAATATGACTTTTAAAATAAAATATGAGAATATAAAAAGATATTTTTATATTCTCATATTTTTCATACCAAAAGGGAATGATCTTTCTGTAAATAAATTAGTTATATTATTTTTTATAGAATTTAGAGTCCTTATAAAACAATTTGACTATGAAATTGGTTATGTAGGCTTTTGTTGTTATTGTATATAATTAAGACAATCATGTTTTACTGATTTCCTGGTATGAATTATTACAAATAGAAATAATTTGGCTTTTTTTACTTAATTTATTTCAGCATTGATTTATAATCCGAATAACGGATATTTTATAGCTTGTAATTTTTTTTGTATGTATTACATAAAATATTATTGTATTTTAGTAGGCAATAAAATATTAAAGTTTAAATACATGAAAAAAGTTCTGTTTTTTATCATGCTAATAAGTATTAGTTATGAAATATCGGCTCAAAAAAAAGGTGAGTATAACAATTGCAAAATGGACGGATATCGTCCAATTTGGTTTAATCTGGGACAGGAATCGGAATATGGTTTTAAATATTGTGGCGGATTTGGAACTTATACGGTAAAACATAGGCCTCTTGCAATATATGCACCAAAGGTTGATAAGACTTTTTTTGTATATGGTGGAACTATTAATAAAGATGAATGTTATTTGCTCTGTATGATAGGATGTTATGACAATAAAACAGGGAAGGTTTGCAAGCCAACTGTGGTATATGACAAACAGGGTGTAACAGATCCTCATGATAATCCTTCCCTGTTAATAGATAAAGAAGGTTATCTTTGGGTATATGTTGCAGGACGTGGAAATGTTCGTCCTGGATTTATATATCGCAGTGTAAAACCTTATGATTGCTCAAAATTTGAGGCTGTCTCTTATAAAGAGATTATGGCTTATCCTCAACCATGGTATATCGAAGGTAAGGGTCATTTCCTTTTTTTTACCCGTTATGATGGAGTAAGGCGATTATTTTTCAAAACATCACCTGATGGAATTAATTGGAATGATTATCATCAGATAGCTTCAATTATTCCGAAAGGAGATACCAAATCAGGACATTATCAAATTACAGGACATTATGGAAATAAAATAATAACGGCATTTGATCGCCATTTGAATGGTGATTGCGATACACGTACAAATTTGTATTATTTGCAGACTACGGATTTTGGGAAAACATGGACATTGGCTGATGGAAAAGAAATTTCATTACCTATTACAAAAAAAGATAGTCCGTGTAGAATATTAGATGCTGAATCTAAAGGTCAGAATCTTTATCTTAAAGATGTTAATTTCGATAAAGATGGTAATCCTATAATACTGTATCTTACCAGCTATGGTCATCAGCCCGGTCCAAAACAAGGGCCCAGAGAGTGGTATGTTGCTCACTGGACAGGTAAAAAATGGGATATAAATTATATTACAAAATCTTCAGGTAATTATGATTCGGGAAGTATTTATGTTGAAAACAATTTATGGCGTGTAATAGCACCATTTATTGATGGGGCACAACGATGGGGAACTGGAGGAGAGATAGAATCTATGATTAGCAGGAATTCCGGTAAAACATGGAAGAAAGAATGTGTTTATACAAAAGACAGTCCACGCAATCATGGTTTTGTGAGACGTCCTGTAAATGCAAAAAATCCTTTTTATGCATTTTGGGCTGACGGGAATACAGAGCGATTAGCCATTTCTTATCTCTATTTTGGTGATTCAAAAGGAAATGTTTACAGATTACCATATAATATGAAAGAAGAATGGGAAAAGCCAGAAAAAATTAATTATTGAAAATAAAAAGCAGATTTAAGTTAGTTTTTTATTCAATAAATGCCTTTTTAATTAGGCTGAATTAAAAAGTTATAGATAACTTATTTAAAGCATATTTATTGGTTTTATTTATTTATTTATATCAATTCAATTTAATACTTATATTTAAAGATACATGAAAAATATTTTTATATTTATATTTTTACTCCTATCTATTAATGTTTTTGCTCAGAAAAAATACGAAGCAAACTGGGAGTCTATTGATTCCCGTCCGGTTCCAGGTTGGTTCGAAAATGCAAAGTTCGGTATATTTATCCACTGGGGAATATATTCTGTTCCTTGCTTTGAAAAGGTGGGAGAATACTCCGAATGGTACTGGAACAGGCTTGTAAACCAGAGAAAAGGGGATGCTAAGAGAACTGATGTTTTAGATTTTCAAAATAGGGTTTATGGTAAAAATTTCAATTATCCGCAATTTGCCGGAAAATTTACCTGTGAACTGTTCGATCCCGACCAGTGGGCCGACATTTTTAAACGTTCAGGAGCAAAATACATAGTACTTACATCAAAACACCACGATGGATATTGTCTGTGGCCCAGTAAAGATGCAGACCGGTCTTGGGGACGTCCGTGGAACAGCGCAGAAACAGGTCCTATGAGGGATCTTCTTGGAGATTTGACAATATCAGTAAGAAAAGCTGGAATAAAAATGGGAATTTATTATTCTATTTATGAATGGTATAATCCTCTTTATGTTTGCAATGTCAATGAATATGTTGACAAACATTTGTTTCCGCAATTTAAAGATGTGGTAACAAAATATAAACCATCTATCATATTTACTGACGGAGAATGGGGTCATTCTGCTGATACATGGAAATCAACAAAATTGTTATCATGGCTGTTCAATGAATCTCTATGTAAAGATTCGGTGGTAATTAACGACCGCTGGGGTAAAGATACACGTCATCATCATGGAGGATACTATACCACAGAATATGGTTCAGGACTTTCTTCGGGCAATAAACCATGGGAAGAATGTCGTGGAATAGGTTATTCTTTTGGATACAACAGAGCGGAATCTCTTGAAGCATATACTTCAGTACAAAAATTAATATATATGTTAGTTGATATTGTAAGCAGAGGTGGAAATTTGCTTCTGGATATTGGTCCTACGGCTGACGGACGTATTCCTGTTATTATGCAACAACGTTTACTTGCCATGGGAGACTGGTTGAAAATTAACTCAGATGCCATCTATAATACACATTCATGGACTAAAACATGCCAATGGACAAAAGGGAAAATGCCTGAAGAAAAACGTTCAAAATATAAAGGGAAATATGATATAATGGATCTCACTGTTTCTCCAGAAAAAGGAATGGCTAGAAAAGAAATGTTTTTCACACAAAAAGGCTCTGTTGTATATGCCATATGTCCGGTTTATCCTAAAAATATACTTACAATAAAAGATATTACACTTAGCTCAGGATCAAAAGTTTCTATGCTAGGATATAACAAACCCTTAAAATGGAAACAAAAAGGGAAAAACGTCGTTATAAGTATTCCTTATCTTACAGCATCAGAAGTTCCCTGCAACTATGCATGGACATTTAAACTCACAGACTGTAAGTAGAGAATTATTATTTGAAAAAAGAAATCGAGTATGAAAAATGGGGTCGGTTTCAACTTCGACTTCCAAAACCACCACGCATTTAGTTCCGCACGTGGTGGTTTTTTATTTATAAAATTCAAAGGTGTTTGTTTTTATGTTTTGTATCTTTATTTATTGAAAAAGACTTTTTGTTTTTAAATGAATTAAATAAAAAATATGTCGAAATTATTTATACCCTGTTTGTTATTCATATTATTGGCAGGCTGTTTAAGACAAAGTAGTGATATTACACCAAATCAGTTTAAAGGCACAGATATTCAGCGTATTCAAGCTGCGATCAATGCGGCAAAAGGAACTACAAATAAGATTATAATTCCTTCAGAAAATGATAACGGAGAAAATGTTTGGTTGCTGGATAGTGCTATATTATTATCTGGCAATATGACTGTAATACTTGACAACTGTACTTTGCAGCTATCGGATAAATGCAGGGATAATATGTTTAGAAGTGATAATGTAGGAATTGGTATTAACAATCCTGTGTGGAATAAAAATATTAATATCATCGGAGTAGGGGATGTTTATTTACAAGGAGCAAATAATCCAAGGTCAACTGGAGACTCGGGAAAAAAGTTGTCACATGACCCTGAAAAAGAAAAGAAAAAGGGAGACTGGAGAATCTCTTATGGTAGTGATGCCGGGAATGAAGGTGTAAAACAGAAAGGAGACTGGCGCAATATTATGATTCTAATGGCTTATGTAGATGGTTTCAAATTAAAGAATGTTAATATTGAAAATGCACATACATGGGCTGTAAGTTTTGAGAGAACTGTGAATGCTGAAATTTCCGACATCCGAATTAATTGTCCTTTTAACCAAATAGTAAAAGGGAAAGAGGTGACTGTTCTAAATAGAGATGGAATTGATCTTCGTCACGGATGTAAAAATTTTCGTATTAATAATATTTCCGGAGTTACAGGCGACGATTTTATTGCACTATCAACCTTGGGCTTATATTCTGAAACTCCAGATGGCGGTATTATAAATTCAACTATGATTACTACCAGAAAATGGAGAGGACATGAAGACGATACAGAAAATATTTTTATAACCAATATTGTCTGTAAAAGTTCTACAAGGGCAATCGCTATTCGTGCCAATGATGTTGCCAGTATAAATAACGTATATATCGATGGGATAATATTTAGAGGAGGATTTAATGCAATGCTTGTAGGAGGTAGAGGATATGGTCATGTATCCCTGCCGGGGAAGATAAATAATATTCATGCCACAAATATTATGGGTGACGGACAATCTTTAATACGTATTGAAGAACCTATTTCTGACTGTAGCTTTCTTAATGGAATTTATAGCGGAGATGGTGATGATATAATTCAGTACAAAAAAATTGAAAAATCTGAAACGTCTAATATTATTACCGGTAATTTAAAAAAAATGAGAAAATAATAGAAGTATAGGTTGCCTATGTTGCGGATTTTGACCATTGGTCTTTATAAGGATACTCTGTGTTTATGGCTTCATAACTCATTCATAATTAGGTGTATAAAACGATTTATCCTATAAATGAACATTTGTGACAAAAAATATTGACATTCCGGTTTGGGATTCTGGAATGAGATGATTGTAAAAGCTGAATAAAATAATAAATATATGTGATACTAATGAAAAAATCATCCCAAAACAAATAAAAGAGAATTACAATTTTGTAATTCTCTTTTATTTGTTGTCCTGCCAGGGTTCGAACCTGGACTCTCCTGATTCAGAGTCAGATGTGTTGCCAATTACACCACAGGACAATGTAAAATTTTTACTTTAAATAAGTTGACCTGCCAAGGCTCGAACTTGGACTCTTCTGAATCAAAATCAGATGTGTTGCCATTACACCACAGGTCAATCTTATTTGTCTTTTTGTGAGACGCTGCAAAAGTAAAAAAAATAGTTGTTATCTGTACGTAATGGTCCAATATTTTTTATTAAAATGAAAAATAATATTTTCATTTTAATAATTAGCTAAAAATAAAGAGTTTTGCGTAACGTTAATTATTAAATATTTGTTGCTTAAATATTATTTTAACTTCGTTAATTAGATTTATTTGGGGAAAATAACGAAAAGAGTAGAAAAAACGAGACACCATCCTACAACTGAAATAAACATATAAGGAAAAATGTTTTTATTCTTTGAATAATATTTTTTAAGAAGAAATGCTCCTATAGGAAAACTTAGAAGAATAGGAGTAGAAATAATGATTCCCCAGAATCCGTATTTTTTTTTGAGTTTTATAATAAGTCGTATTTTTTTATTGAAGAGTTGTCTTTTTTTATTTCTTTTTTTAATAATAGAAACCAGGTCAATATTAAAGTATTTTTTGATTGTAAAGTGGATATCAGTTGAATGTTTGTGATAAAAATTAATCAACAGACCGCTTATCTTGTAAAAGAAATAAAAGCCCGTCATTCCTCCGATAATTGCCGTTAGAACTGTCTCAGGATAATTAAGCCCTATGACCAGAGCAAAGGGTAAAGTCATAGAGTATTTTACCGTAGCCAGTAAAAAAACCTGTATTAATTTAAAAATAGCTACATCCATCGATTACCTGATTAATATTTTCTATAATAGTAGTCAAAATTAATAAATAAGAAAGCCCTTTTTCTTATTTATGATATATTTTATTAATTATTAACGTTTTTTAATAATTTAGTAAAAAAAAGTAGTCTTTGAAATCATAACTTATAAATTGGTTAATTCAAATTGAAGAGAGAGTTAAACGGTTAAAATTATCTGATTTTAGTATGAACCCGGATTAAATTCTGGAAATTAAAAACATGGATGGATTAAATTGTGTTGATTTTTTTGGTAAATTTACAGGAAAAGAAATAATATGGAAAATACTGCTCAAAAATGGCTGAACCTGAAAGAATGGAAAGACGGCCTGAAAATTGATGTCCATCCCTCTGTGGATGCAGAAGAATTTTATACTCAGTTTAGTAAAAGACCTGATTTGTGGAAAGCTACTTTCGCTTTTTTAAGAGATAACGATTTATCGAAAATAGAACTTGGTAAGTATCCTATAGTTGGTAATGAGGCTTTTGCTCTGGTTCAGGAATACGAATCAAAGAAACCTGAAGTTGCGCGATGGGAAACTCATAATAAATATATTGATCTTCAGTATGTAATTGAAGGAACTGAAAAAATGGGAATTCTTCCTTTATCTGAAGTGAAGAATGTTAATCCTTATGATGAAGAACATGATATTCAGTTTTATGGTGAAAATGAAGGGAAATACTATCTGGCTGATCCTAAATCCTTTTTCTTGTTTTTCCCGAAAGAAGTTCATCGTCCGGGGTTACAGACAGAACATTCTATGAAGATAAAGAAAGTAGTAGTGAAGATTCTTAATTCGTAAAAACAATTAACCTCATAAAAAAAGCACTTTGAAAAAAGTGCTTTTTTTATGAGGTCGGTGGCAGATTCGAACTGCCGTAGACGGTTTTGCAGACCGTTGCCTAACCACTCGGCCAACCGACCATTTTTTTTAAAATTCTGAGCTAATTGGTTTTTTTAAGGAGTGCAAATTTATAAAAATATTTTTGCTTTCCAATATTTTTACAAGAGATTTGAATTAAAATTTTAGTTCGTATAGAAAATCATATCGGTGAAAATCAGGAGAAGGTGTTTTTACGGGTTTCCAACTTATAAAATGAGGATCACTGGTATTGTCTCCGCATTTGTAGAAATTGGCAATTGCTTGTAAATTTTTAAACGAATCTATTTTATCATTAATGAAGCATTCTGATGGAATTATTACGTCCATATTCCAAGAGAAGTCTCCTTCTTTTGAAGAAAATGGTTTATTTCCAAGAGATGATTTTGTTTTTATTCTTTTTACCAGTTCTTCGGGAATATTTTTACGGTTTTCACGATGTGGGCCGTATTCTACGTGTGCTACACCTATACAATTGAATTCAAAATTGTAATAATTGCCATCAGAGAAAGGAGAGATGAAAAATTCTACACAACTGTCTGTATGAACTGGTCCGTTAGTCTTTGTAACTTCAGCACGAACGCATTTTTCTTTTACGTTAAAGCATAAATGAAGACTATTTTTTTCTGCTATCATTTCTACATTTACTTCAGGACAGTAAGGATATTTTTCCCAGTTTATACAGTTGACAGAAAACATTTTTTTATCTTTATTTTTTTTCTTGGACTGAATCTTGTTATTCATGAATATTATAAAATTAATGTTGAACAGAATAATAGAAAAATTACATTACAGATAAATGAAAATAGAATTTTTAATAAAATTTTAAATTCTCCATAAATATAAATAATTTTTATGAAAAGGTTATATGCAAAGGTTATATAGAAAAAACAAAAACTATTTTTTGCGGTTTAATTTTGTTTCTATCTTTGGAATTAAGATATTATTTTAAACAGATTACATATAATGCGAAATAAAATAGTAGAAATTATAACAGTCATTGTTTTTTCTTTAATATTTATTCAACCTGCAGAAGGGAAAATAATTAAATTAAGCCCTGATTCACAGATAAGTGTTTTAACATGCGGTCCCGGCAAAGAAGTATATTCCCTTTACGGACATTCGGCCATACGTATAAAAGATCCGGATATAAAACTTGATGCTGTATTTAATTACGGTGTGTTTTCCTTTAATTCCGGAAATTTTGTTTATCGTTTTGCCAAAGGTCAGACTGATTATATGCTGGCAGCTGAACAATATTCCAGCTTTTACAGAAGTTATCTTAATGAAAGACGAAGTATAACAGAACAGGTACTCGATCTTACTCATAATGAGAAACAAAAGGTGTGGGATTTTCTTGTGAATAATGCAAGACCTGAAAATCGTGTGTACAGGTATAATTTTTTTATGGATAATTGTTCCTCACGTATAAGGGACGTTTTCCAAAACCAGATAGACGGAAAATTAATATTTAATGAGAAAAATGGAGAAGGGAAAACTTTTCGACAGCATGCAACGTATTGTCAGAAGCAAATTCCATGGCTGGATTTTTCTATTCAGCTTGTTTTGGGAAGCCCCTCGGATAAAATAGCCTCTGTTTATAATGAAATGTTTTTGCCTGAATTCCTTCATAAACATTTTG
>Ga0172378_10006998_pt1 | contig 10502 bp, 6 predicted proteins | sample GrowelOW332metaG_FD_119755 | JGI IMG/M metagenome (GOLD analysis project Ga0172378, IMG submission 119755) | Groundwater microbial communities from an aquifer near a municipal landfill in Southern Ontario, Canada - Pumphouse #3_1 metaG | ecosystem: Environmental > Aquatic > Deep subsurface >... | reverse complement strand
GCACGAGGAAAAGTCATAAGCATTTGCTTATGTTCGCGGCGGGAACTTATTATACAATTAATGTTAAATGGACTTTACATGAAAAAGCTGACAGTAGTACTTGGATGTCTCCTCCTTCTCATAGTTGTATGTTCGGGATGTGTCAGTCAGGATACACCCGCACTAAACAACACGACAACAACAGATCCGATTATCGGAACCTGGCAAAGCACTAATTCCTATCCCGTAAATGATGAAGAAGTCTACATCATCTATGGACTATATGATGACAACACCGGATACGCAATGCTGGCAGCCGCCGGCTCAGACGAAGCAGAGAAACTTGACATCTACTGGGGTAATGACGACGGTACATATGTTATTGCCTATGCAAGTGATACCACAACCGTCTATCCGCACACCCTCTCCGCAGATGGAAAAATTCTGACAGACCAGTATGGCGATACATACGTCAAAATCTGAATTATCAGATTATCCCCCTTTTTTTCCTGCAGATTTCCATGAATAAAATATGAAAAAAGGTAATTGAAGTTCCGGATTATTCTTCGTGCTTTGCGTCACACACATTTTTTAGAATAATCTTCGGCTCATCGCCATCGTCCTCAAGCGAGATTACCGCATAATTTCCCCCGGATGCCGGTCCGGGATTCACACAGATCCTCCCCCCGAGTTTTGCGATACCCTTCTGCTCATGGACATGTCCGCAGCAGATGAGATCAAACTCCTTCACGATTTTTGCGATTGGCACTGCTCCGACATGCACATTTTCGGCGACTTCGTCCAGAACTCCGTAGGGAGGTGCATGGGACACCAGAATATTCCACCGGTTTTTCCGAGTCTTCGCAACAATCTCCTGTGCAATCATCTCGAGTTCCTCCTCGCTGTGTTCAAACGGCGTTCCAAACGGCGTGGCATTTGAGCCGCCAATACCCGAAATAGTGATTTTTCCAAGGTCAATGCTTTTTCTGTGAATACAGATAGCATCTGATGCCTCAAGCACCGGGAGAATCTCCCTTTTATCGCAGTTTCCGGGAATCACAAATGTCGGCGCGGGAATATCTTCGAGAAAGGGGATTACTTTATCCAGAGAACCGCCGATATCTGTTAAATCTCCCCCGATTATCACATAATCCGGATTCTCATTATTGAATATGTCAGAAACGGTATCATACTTTCCGTGTATATCGGTAATGAATACAATGTCAGTCATTTGATGATATATTTCCCGTCATAGGATATGAAGTTTGCAAATGGTTTCAGTTCATTTTCCGGTCTTGTGTTTTTATCATATTAGAGAACAAAACTACCTTCATACCATGGAAGACACATATTTATACCATCCGGCAGAGTTTCCCAAACCGCCTGTCCAGGTAAACCATATCTCCTCAACATTTGACATTACCGAAGAAAGGGTAATCGTCTTCGCCGAGACCACCTTCACCGTCCTTACCGATAAACTGGATGAACTCATTCTCAATGCAAAAAATCTGGAAATACAGACCATCCATCAGAATTCCCGTCCATTACAATACACTTATCTGAATAATCTGATTACGATTAAACTTCTGCGCCCGCTTTCAAAAGGAGCGGTGTTCAAAATCGTAACCAATTCCATCTGCCGCCCGACTGCCAACATTCTCGAAGGAATCTACTTCGATGTTACCCCCGCAGGTCTCCCGAAAACCATGATTACCCAGTGTCAGCAGTGGGGTTTTCAGCGTATATGCCCATGTGTCGATGATATGCGGGCTAAATGTACCTGGATTACGAGAATAATTGCAGACACCCGATACACCAATCTCATTTCAAACGGAAACATCGCGAGCGAACGAACGCGTTTCGACGAAACCCGCGATACGATTACCTATAGGAATGATGAACCGATGCCCCCGTATCTGTTCTTCCTCGGTGTGGGAACCTGGGATACATTCTCCCGTGATTTCATCTATCCGGATGGAAAAAAGGTCAGGCTGGAACTTCTTGCGCCAAAAGGTTCGGACGAATCAAACGCAGATAATGCTCTTGAAATCATGGCTGACAGTATCCAGTGGACATATCTTTACACAGGTCCCGAGCGGTATGATGCTATAGATTTGAGAAATGAAATCTACCGGCTCTGTAAAGTCCGCGACACACTGGCACGAAAGGCAAAGCCTGAAGAAGTGGGGGAGGCAATCCTTCCGGTTCAGCGGCATATTGCATCCCTTAAAAAAGATCTGGTGTGCGGATATCAGTATCCCTATGAAGTCTACCGGGAAATCGCCATGCAGAATTCGGATTTCGGCGGGATGGAAAATACCGGCAATACCACGATTATCGCGAGCCGGATTATGCCGGATGCAGAGATTACGGACGCCTCGTTCGAGTATCTGATTGGCGTTAAGCAGCACGAGTTCTATCATAATCTGAACGGGTCCGGCGTCACGGGGGATACGCCATTTTCCATATGGCTGAACGAAGCGGTCACGGTCATGATGGAGGATGACTACCTTGCATTCCTTTTCGGAAAAGAGTATGTCAGACTCGAAAACGTCATGCAGATGTACACGCCTGGTACCGGAACGTTTTCTGTGGACACCGGTGTTGTCGCAATGCCTATCGAGCCTTCGGGTTTCAACGACCCGAACGATCTTATCTCCTCGGTCACGTATGTGAAGGCTCCCGAGTTCACCCGTATGATCGAGACGATGCTTGGCAAACGTGCATTTGCCTGGGCTCTTGATCTGTATCATAAACGGTTTGCCGGGAAAAATGCCTCGCCGCGTGACTGGCTGCATGCGATGGAGGATGTGGGTCAGACAGACTTTTCATTTATGGCAGACCGCTGGCTGAGACAGACAGGCTATCCGGTTGTATCTGCGGAAGCGACCTACAATGCGGAAAAGGAGTGTGCAGAGATTTCTGTCACGCAGAACATACCCAAAGGAAAGCTCCCGTGGATATTCCCTTTTACTGGTCGTTTCATCAATAATAAGGGCGATATTGTTGCTGAATTTATGCATAAAGTCGATGCTGAAAAGATGACGTTCGTAGTGCCGTGCCCGGGTCCGTTTAGTTTTACCGTCTGGAATCCTAATCATGCAGCGTATCTGAAACTGGATCTCATATCTTCCGAGGATGAACTTTATCAGCATCTGAAGTATAACTCCGATATGGTAACCAGATTCCTGATGCACTGTGCCCTCTTCGAGCGGGAGATGGTGAAACTCTGCCGTGATGAATCAGCAGAGGTCTCGAAGCGTCTGGTTGATGAGTTTATGAATGAGCTGACCAATCATGCGGAGATGGATAGTGTGGGGGCGCTTGTTCTGACGCTTTTTGAGTCGGTGAATGATCCGGAGTTTGCATATTCATATACGAAGCTTTACAATGCGAAGAAGCGGTTTATGTCGGCAGTCGCCGAAAAAAATTCAGGAATACTAAAGGCTCTTCTTGGAGCATATACACAGTCCCCTGCACAAACCGGATCCCCGTCGGAGCTGGCACGTACATTCAAGGCACGGAGTGTGAAGAATCTGATTCTCCGGCTCCTCGCAACGCTGGATACGCCGGAGATTCACACTTTACTGAAGGAACGGTATGAGAATGCGGTCTGTGCAACTGACCGGATGAATGCCTTCTCGCTGTATCTATCGAGTAGTGCCCCTGACCGTATGGAGATGCTGAACAGAGAACTCAACCGGTCGAAGGATAAACCGGTTGCTTTTGAAAATTTCATCTCGGCAGTTTCCGGAACGTATTCTCCTGATACAGTTATGTATCTGAAGGAAGTCGAGTCCTCGGAGTATTTCCATGCCGAGCAGTCGGGTGAGAGCCGGTCTCTGTATCTCAGATTTGCGGAGAACCGGAAGGTTTCGCTCGAAACAGAAGCGGGAAGAGAGTTTCTGGAAAGTTCACTTCTGCGTCTTGCAAAAATCAATGAGTATAATACGACGGGTATGCTTTCGGTGTTTTCCCATATGAATTCTTATGCGGAAGAGGTGCGGATACCGCTTCTCCGGATTCTTGAAAATCTGCGGAACAGGGTCTCCGAGTCAGATGCCCCTGGGGTTCACCGGACCGCATGCCAGATTCTTGAACTGGTTCAGCGTAAGTGAAGAGGATAACCTCTTTTTTGGTTCATCCGCATTTTGAATTTTTTTATTCCTATTATTCTCATCAGGTGTAGCTTGTCATTACACGAAATATATGTTCGTCCCTGATTTTCTCAGGAGCATCTATGGATTTCCGCCCATGAGATTTTTCTGCCAGATTTCACCTAAGGTGTAGTCTTCGAGCCAGTCCTGGAGTTCCTGCGAGTCAGGGCGGATGATGTCAGTTGCGCCGTTTCTGGTCTCTGCGATGAGAATGTCCTCCGGAGAAAAATTGGTTACGAGTCCGGGAGACTGGGTGGATATGATAATCTGTGAGGTGCTGCTCGCTATATGGATCAGATCTGCAAGGGTATTTACTGCGGACGGGTGGAGTCCTAGTTCCGGGTCATCGATGATGATAAGTTTCAGGGGTTCGGGTTGGAGGAGAAGGGTGGCGAGGGCAATGAATCTAAGTGTGCCGTCTGAGATAGAGGCTATAGGAAATGTGTAGTGTTCGCTGTTTTTATCCTTCCACCGCATTCTGACGGTGTTCCCATCTTTGGTCAGCGTGAAGACGAAGTCTTTGAATTCCGGATGGACGACGGTGATTACTGTGATTATATGCTTGTAGTTTTCCGGGGCGGTGTTTTTAATATGGTAAAGGAAGGCTGCAAGATTTGCCCCGTCGGGGAAAAGGTATCGGGTTTCGTCAATGTCGCAGACACGTTTCATCGGGGAGTGACTGCCTGTGTCGTGAAAATGATAGAGTATGAGGGGGGAGAGCAGTTCCCGGACTTCCAGTTTGAACAGGTCAATCTCCGGTTCTTTCTTTTCCAACGGGGTGGAGCTGAATATGGTTTTCAGGCCCGGCTGACAGGTAAGTATCTCTCCCGGCACGGGCTCTGCAAGTGACTGGGTGTTAAGTATTGCAGAGTCATTATTGTCGGCAAGGAGGCTGCATGAATACTCCTTTTCTCCGATAATCAGGTTGATTTTTATTTCCCGGGTGGTTTTTGTTCCATAGTGGAAGACGGCATTTGCCCCGCCGTTCAAATCTATATAGAGTTGGATATTTTGTTCAGCTATGGCTTTCAGAAGGTTGAATATCCCCAGGAAGTTGCTTTTTCCGGATCCGTTAGCTCCAAGGAGGATGTTTATCCTGCCAAAGCTCACGGTGGTTTTTCTGATAGAGCGAAAGCCTTCTATTTGTATGGAGTTGAGGGGAGGAGTGTTCATGTGCTTCGTTATAGTCTCACTGGGTATTAATGGTATATTTCGGGGACAATATACTCCGGTAAGCAGTAAATGCTGCGCATGAAAACCGGTGTGAAGATGGAAGAGATTCAGGATTTTTTTGGAGACAAAAGTTTTTCTGCATAAAATAATGTGCTGCATTTGGAGGGGATACCGGTCTCCTTGCGTCACACTGCCGGATAAATTCATTCTGTGATAGCAGATCAGGATAATTCGGTGTGATTGCCGGAACGACAACATGGTCGCCTGATTTGAAATCTCTGACCCCCCTCCTATAAATTCCGGAGAAAGATATAATCTCAAATTTATTGGCCGACTTTCATCACCAAATGTAAGTATTGCGATATATTATCTCAGGTTTTTGAGGTATCTGGAATATCCCGGGAACAGTATTGAGTGATTAATTATTTACATGATAGAAAATACTTTATGGAATTACAACTTACTACCAGTAAGCGAGTTTAGCGACCCGCGATAGGGGCAGGTTCATTACGCACTTAGCAGGCATGCGCCATACTCATTAAGAAAGCATCTGCGTTATCCTGCCCACACCAGCAGTTCAACTCCGGATTGGTTACAGAAACTCCATAAAACACCAAAACAACACGAATTCATCATTATCAGGAAAGTAACCAACTATGAAAGTATCTCTCCAGACTTTCAAAGGCACAGCCGGGTGGCTGTGCCTCTCTCTTCTCCAAGTCACTATTCTGTTTTCAAAAAAAGTACGTGATGTGAGAAATCCTATTCTGTTTTCTCCATAAACAGAGTTGTCATCTCGGCAATAGCACTCCGTTCCCCGATTACGACCGCCGTATCTCCTACTTCGAGAATGGTATTTCCGTCCGGAGAAACAATCGCATCCTCCCCCACTGCCCGTCTCACTGCGATAACCGACACGCCGTAACTCATCCGAAGATGTATTTCTGAAAGACTCTTCCCTGCAATGTAGGAGCCTTTCCCGACATGAATCTGCTCAACAGATGTATGATTCTTGGAAAGCTTATCATCAGCCCATTTCGCCCGAAGTCTCAGAGAATCAAAAATCCCGGATTTCGGTTCCTGTTTTATATTTAAACCGATAGGTTTCTTAAGATACTGATCGTAAACCTCATTTCTGGCCTGTTTTGTATACAGCTCCAGATCCTGAACCGGCACCTGCTGATTTGAAAGAATCCTGCGGAAAATCTGGATTGCCACCTCCTTCTCATCAACAATGATTTCATCAGCTCCGAGACGATACAGATCCTCTGTCTCCGAAATAAATCTTGACCGGGTAATAATCCCAATCTTTGGATTCAGCCTCCGTGCAATTGAAATAATTGCCTTAACCGATTCCATATTCGGAATAGAAATCACTATCGTCTGGGCTCTATGAATCCCCGCATATTCCAGAACCGCCTCGCGGCATGCATCGGAATACACAATATTTTCCCCCCGTTTCTTTTCTTTTTCCACAGTGTCTGGATTCAGTTCAAGAATAATATAGGGAATATCCACTTTTTTGAGTGCTTTCGCCACAAAACTTCCGACAAGCCCGTAACCGACAATAATTACGTGTCCCTGGTCTTTTACCACCCCGGTCTTAACAGACACTGGATCAATATCCTGACTCTGCGGCATATTGGGAGTAATGAACCTCTTGGCAATTTTTGGTCCGGATGATATTGCAAATGGCGTCACCGCCATAGTAACAATCGAAATTGCCAGAAAAACCTGATAGACGCTCTCTGTCAGAATGCCGTTTGCTAACCCCATACCTCCTAAAATAAATGAGAATTCTCCTATTTGGGAGAGCCCGATTGCTGAAAGAAGTGCGATACCTGTTGTAATCCCTATCAGTTTTATCGAGATGAAATTGACAATCGTCTTTCCCAGCATTAATGCGCCGGCCAGAATGAGGATAATTACCAGATGCTGAATCAGATAGGTCAGATTCAGCATCATCCCTATTGACACAAAAAAGAAACTTGTCAGAAGGTCCCTGAGCGGCATGACCTGCCCGATAACCTCATGGCTGTAATCCGATCCGGAAATAGCTACACCTGCAAGGAATGCTCCAAGAGCCAGTGAAACGCCGGTTAACGACATTATCCAGGCAATACCAAAACACAGGACTGCAATTGCAATTATGAATAGCTCGCTGCTTCTGGCGAGTGCAATTCTCTGAAGGAATTTCGGGACAAGATACAGTGATGCTGCAAGAATTATCCCCAGAGCAAGCATACCCAGACCGAATGTAATTAGCGAACCGAGAATATCGGTTTCCTCATTTCCGGTAAAAAACGGGAGAAGCATCATCATGGGAACGACGCTCAGGTCCTGGAATATCAGTATTCCAAGAGATATCTTTCCGTGTTGTGCGTCTACTTCTCCTGTTTTCTGGTAAATATTCATAACGATCGCCGTTGATGAGAGGGAAATCAGGAAACCGATGAATAATGCAACGTTCGTTTCAAAGCCGAACGCTACCATAATCGCCCATACAAAACCCAGGGTAATGACAAGCTGAAGACCTCCACCTATCAGAACGATTTTTTTCATCGAAATGAGTTCTTTTAGGGGAATCTCTAATCCTATCGTGAACATCAGAAGGATTACACCGAGGTCTGCAAGCATCGCCACTCCGTCTTCGGTAACCAGACCCAGACCAAACGGACCAACGATAATTCCTGTCAGAAAATATCCGACAATAAGCGGGATACGAAATCTTTTCCCGATAAATAAAACTGCAATCGCACATACCAGGACGATTACGATTGCCATTATCAATTCAGTTTCAGATGTCATTTTCCGCCTTTGACTTAATTGGTAGAATAGTATACAGTGATGAGTAAAAAAAGCTAACTAATACTCTTTTTGATATGAATGGATTTCACGGCATTTTCCAAGTGAGAAATCTTATCCTTCTAAAAGAGGTATATGTATTACTACAATGGATTCCCCGAATCTCACCACCTACCTTAATAGCGCAATCGAGAAACTGATAAAAGATATTCTCAAGAGCACGCTATCAAATAAAAATGAGACCGTGTTTCTCCTCTCTCAGATGAAGTATCAGACGGAAAATGCGAAAAAACGCTGTGCATATCCGCATATGCCGGCATTTCTCATCGCAAGTATCACGTCGTCCTGTAATCTTCACTGTGCGGGATGTTATGCGAGAGCGACCGGAATGTGCGGCGAGTCCCCTGTGGGCAGCGAGCTGCTTACGACCCCGGAGTGGCAGAATATTTTTCAGCAGGCTGTCGGTCTTGGCATCTCCTTCATTCTTCTCTCGGGAGGCGAGCCTCTCCTTCGTCGTGATCTAATCGAAACTGCAGCTGAAAACAAAAGCATCATCTTTCCGGTTTTTACGAACGGCACTCTGATTGATTCAGAGTATGCAGATCTTTTCAACCGGAACAGAAATCTTGTACCGGTCCTCAGCATTGAGGGCGGCAAGGAGGAGACGGATGCCCGCCGCGGGGCAGGCACGTACACCGCACTTGTTTCTGCGATGAACATGCTTAAGAAAGAAAAGATTCTTTTCGGGGCATCCATTACTCTCACCACGGAGAATCTGGATGAGGTCACATCGGATGCCTTCCTCGATTTCCTGCGGGATGAGTCATGCCGGCTCGTGTTCTATATTGAATACACGGCACTCGACCACGCATCAAAAGAGTTGGAACTTACTCCTTCCATGCGGGATCTGCTCAGCATACGACTCACGGAAATAACCGTCAGATATCCGGGCATGGTATTCATCTCGTTTCCGGGTGATGAGAAGCTTATGGGCGGATGTATTGCGGGCGGCAGAGGATTTTTCCATATTAATCCTTACGGTTCCGCCGAACCGTGCCCCTTCTCTCCGTATTCGGACAGGAATCTCCGGAATGTTTCTCTGCTGGATGCAGTGAACTCGCCGTTCTTTGCAAGACTTATCGATGCGGGACTTGTCGGCGGGGAGCATGACGGGGGTTGTGCTCTATTTCAGCACGAGAAAAAAGTTATTGAAATTAAGAATCAGCTGGTGCCTGGTTATTGATTGCCGCCGAGCGTGCATGAAGAACAGCTGCCCTGAAGATTTCTCTGGGTAAGTTGTGCTGTCTGGAGTTCGAGGCTCCGGACCCTCTCCAATAAATCCGCATACTCTTTTTCGAGTGATGCGAGCCGGGTTTCCACATCGCTGGATGATGTCATGTATAGCAGATTGTTTTTCCGCCTTTTATAATTTGTTTACGTGACACCAGGCAGAGGTTTCTGTTTTCTCCACATTTTGTCGGTGAAGATGAGGATGAATGCCAGGATGAGGAGGAGCACATTAAATATGTCGGCGGCATTGCCGGTCTGTGCCGGAAGAATCTGGGGGAATGCGTCGATGGATGCATGGAACAGAATAAGAATCAGGAGGCTGCCTCCACTGCGGTTGTAGAGCCAGGTTATGATGAGAACGCCCGGGATGAACCAGACAAACCGGGCTATGATATCGGCGATGTCGAAGGGATAGAATCCGGTGAAGTAGAGAGGGATATGCCAGAACTGCCAGAAGAATCCGAGAATGATACTGGCAACAATTGGGTTGAAGAGGAACTGAAGTTTAGGAAGTGCGAATCCTCTCCATCCGGGTTCTTCCTGCAGAGGTCCGCCGATGAGGAGGATTGTGAAAAACAGAATCACAGCGGAGAGCGGCTGGATGCTCTGTATTCCTGAGATATATGTTGAGAAGGACTGTCCGCTGTACAACAGATCAATTGTGCTGCTGAGGATGACGAGAACCGGCCAGACTCCGAGGGCGATGAGATACCAGACCGGTTTTATTCTCCACTGCCCGAGTGAACCCATGAGGTCACGGACACCGTCTGTGCGGGAGAAGATCCGGGTGATGACGAAGGCGGAGAGGGCAGCGAGGATACTGCAGAGGATAAGGAAGACCGGGTCCGCGAGACTGCCTTGAAGCATCGGCCAGAATAAGGCGAACGGCAGGATGATACAGAAGAGGACGGCGAACCGGAGAATATTTTTCCATCGCGGGACGATGATTCGGGAGGGTTTCAGGAGTCGGGAGAGGTATACTGCGCTGAGTGCCGGGCCGAATGCACCTATGACGCAGATGAGTATCATATATGCGGGTGTATTGAGCGGGATGACGAGGGGAATGCTCCAGATAATCCACGAACAGGCGAAGGCGAT
>Ga0172378_10006997_pt1 | contig 10503 bp, 11 predicted proteins | sample GrowelOW332metaG_FD_119755 | JGI IMG/M metagenome (GOLD analysis project Ga0172378, IMG submission 119755) | Groundwater microbial communities from an aquifer near a municipal landfill in Southern Ontario, Canada - Pumphouse #3_1 metaG | ecosystem: Environmental > Aquatic > Deep subsurface >... | reverse complement strand
TTACAAAGGTCTGTCAAAGAGAGCACCTCTTGTCGCATTTGCGATGATGCTATTCCTGTTCTCATTGGCAGGTATCCCGCCTCTTGCGGGATTCACTTCGAAGTTTATATTGTTCTCAAGTGCGATATTCGTTGACGGTGTAGTTCAAACACAGTGGATTTGGCTAGCATTTGTTGCGATCCTTAACTCCGCTATTTCGCTGTACTATTACGCAAGGGTCGTAAAAGCCATGTACATCGATAAGGGAGACAATGAGGAAAAGCTGAAGATCAAAAAGACTCATGGTGTCGCAATTGCACTCTGTGTGATAGCGGTTATAGTCCTCGGTGTATACCCAGGGCCACTTCTTGATCTCTGCGCGGATGCGGCAGCATTCTTCTTCGCATAAACCTTTTTTCCAACATCTTTTATTTCTTTATTTTTTCGTCTCAATATCAAAGTGTCGGTTTGAATGCATATGATTGTTCTATAGCCAGAGATGTTTAGAAAAGGATTTAAGTAGGTATTTTACCTAAGACCTCTGATGGATTCGCAATGGTTCACTGTAATTTCAAGGGAGCTCGAAGAAGTCGAAGTTCTCATAGGAAGCATTGTTCATTCAAATAATGAAGAATTAAACGAGATGTGCAATTACGTAATCACATCCGGCGGTAAAAGGATCAGACCTGCGATGTGTATCCTATCATATTTTGCATGTGGCGGCAAGGATCCAAAAAAAGCAATTGAAATCGGTTCAGCTTTCGAGATAGTTCACAATGCATCATTGATTCATGATGACATTAATGATAAAAGCGAGATCAGACGTGGCAGGAAGACACTTCATAAGGAGTATTGTGTCAGCAAGGCCATTGTTGCCGGTGATTTCATGATGGCCAAAGGATTTCAGGCCATTGGTTCCGCCAGTAATGATGTCGTCAATGTAATCGTCGAAGCCGCATCAAGTATGAGCGAGGGAGAATTCGCCCAGAAAGATTTTGAACATGCTTCAAGGGTTACTGAAAAGGATTATTTTGATATAATTCATGGAAAGACTGCGATGCTTATTAGTGCCAGTGCAAAATCGGGTGCTTTTTTGGCAAAAGCAAACAGTGATATGACGAATGCCATAAGCGAATATGCAACTAACATCGGAATGGCGTTTCAAATAATCGATGATGTTTTGGATGTAATCGGCGATTCCAAAAATACAGGAAAGAGGGTTGGAATAGACATGATCGAAGGTAAGCCGACGCTTCCTACGATATATGCAATGCGCGATCAAAAATACGGACCTAAGATCTGTGAAGTCTTTAGCAGAGTAGACGTTACGTACGAGGATGTCGCAGAAGCGTTGAAATTGATCAAAAAGACAGATGCCATCGAAAATTGTAGACTCAAAGCTGAAAAAGCTGCCAGTGAGGCAATCGATAGCATAAGAGATATTCCAAATTCAAAATATAAGGATGCATTTATTTCTCTTGCAGAGTATATAGTAAGTCGCGACAGGTGATGTGTTGGAGACTCTGAAAACAGACGTTCTCGTTGTAGGTTCCGGTCCTGCAGGTTCCACGGCAGCAAGGTATGCAGCCAGAAAAGGTGCACAGGTCACATTCATCGAAAGGAGGGCACAGGTCGGTGTCCCTGTACGATGTGGTGAAATGATACCTTCGACAGAGGAAATCGGGGGGATGTTTGTCAACGCGGAAAATATCGAAGAGCTTTTTGACATCCCGCATAATTTAAGATTAAGGGAAATCCAGGGAATTCGTCTTGTTAATCCCAAGGGGAAGATGGTAAACCTTCCTTTTACCGGTTATACATTGGACAGGGACAATCTAGATCAGCATCTTGCATCTGAAGCTGAGAAGGAGGGCGCCAGTCTCATAAGAAACTGCCAGTTCAAATCTATAAGGAACGGTATCGCAGTAACATCAAAAGGAGATATCGAGTACAAGGTCATCATCGGTGCTGATGGTCCAGGATCGCGTGTTTCCAAGGCATTGCATCTTCCAAAAGTCGAGCATCCATATCCTGCGGTTACCGCACAGGCAAAAGGTGATTTTGAACCATACGTGGTCATGTACTTCGGAGGTATTGCGCCAGGTGCGTACAGTTGGATAATTCCCAAGCAAGGACAAGCGAATGTAGGTGTGGGCTTTTCACCTAAGTTTGCCAGTGGGACGCTTAGTGAATATTTTGCTTCATTCGTAAAGAAACATGATTTTGAGATAATGAACAAATTGGAAGGTAAGTTCGTTCCGAGTGAGGGTCCTATTTCGAATACGGTAAATGGCAACGGGATGGTTGTTGGTGATGCTGCCGGGCATGTGATATCTGTAAATGGCGGAGGTGTTCCGCTGGCATTGATCGCAGGTCGTATATGTGGTACAATTGCAGGCGATAATATCATTAACGGCAGGTCGTTGGAAGATTATCAGACGGAATGGCGTAGAATTATGTTGAAACCCTTGAAGACTGCAGCATTCAACAAGAAATTGGCCGATGTATTCGCATTCGGTTCTGATTGGAGAACCGGCGTATGCATGGGTATCCTGGGACAGAGAAGAATGGGTAATCTCATTAGATGCAAGCGTCTATTCCCGTGATCATTTCCTTCTGTGAGATCGCATCTGTGAACCGCATATGGGGCATTCGTTCGATTTTTCTTTGAACCATTTACCGCATCCAATACATTGGTAGTTCCACTTTTCAATTCTCTTGATGCCCTCAATGCCTATAGATCTGTAATTGATATTCATGATGGCACATACATTCTGAATTGAAAAATCATTTGAAAGTACAGTGCCTTTAAGTTCCAATCCCAAGGCGATTACGGTGATATCGGTTGGTGACAGTCTTCCGAGATCGCCACTTTTATTTGCCGTCTCTTTTACTTTATCTATCGAAGAAGTTGTACAATCTGATACCCTAAGCATGTCTCCCCAGAGGTTCAAACGATGATCTTTATATTTTTTAAGTTCGTCAATGACACCGGGGGGGCAAGTGCACTCATCATCAGGTAGGTTTTCCATCACAAAGAGTGCTGAGCTATCCAATATAAGGACCATTGAATGCTAATGATGGTGATTCGGTTTAATCTTTGGGATGGGGTTGTATAAGATAGATAATCTCTGAGAAAGTGATCAAGGCCTTTAAATTTTTAAAGATCGCACTTTCAGTTAGATTATCTTTGCAAAATCCAGAGATGTAATAAAGATAAAGATAACAAATATATTATAAATCGAACAGAGCCAGGTAATGTTTGTAGAGATGTAATTTACATATTTTTGCAAGAAGGATGAAAGTAAGATTTAGAGTATCGATCATCAAAAGGCAAATATTATATCGGGTCAAGTGTTCAGCGCCCTCATGACGGGAAAAATAACTGTGGATGAAGATGTTAGGCAGATGATCCTGAATGCAAAAGAAGATTATCGTGTATGTACGGCATGCAGGGGTCCTGCACTTGTACCTCTGACCGTAAAACCATCTAAGGACACAGACATTAGAATTCCAATCGGAGATTATACGCTGTATGTTTCTGCTGTTCAATCACTCTATATAAACAGAGTATCGATGGACATGTTATACGACAAGAACGACATCTTCTCCTGTCCAGCATTGTCACAACTTCGCGATATGGGTGCCTTAAAGGATAAGGACGATCAGTGAATACGTACAACTGATTCAACAGAAGTAGCTATCAAACCGTCAAAATCGAGTTTAGCTTGCATCTGTATTATTTTTTCGGGTTTTGCCTCAGTTATAGGTTTAATGGGAACAGCGCCGCATCCTGTCGTTGGTATGATGGACAATTTGTATGTTCCTATTTCATTTGCAATGTTGATTATCTCTTGTTTGTCCATTCCGATCAAGGGCCTGATTATGGGAAAGTTCAGATTTTGACCTTCTGCCCTTATGTTCCTCAATGTCTGAGAGGCTACCTGACCTAAGGAATCGCCCATGATTATTCCAGTACAGTCATTCTTTTTTGCGAATTCCCTGGCGACATGCTGCATTACTCTTTTGCACATGACACACTGGTAACCGTAATCACATTTTTGTTTAATGGCACTCTGGTTCGGTTCGTGTTTCGCAACGTACACTGGAAATTTCTTTTCAGTTATCTTCTCTAGCTGTTCTGAGATCAGTAATACTTTGTCGAGATCTTTTCCGTCGCAGTATTGACCATTATCCATGTGTAAAAGTATGACGTCAGCGCCAACACGTGACATTATGTAAGAGGCAACCGGAGAATCTATACCGCCAGATACTAGGGATACGAGTTTCATGTGTTGAATCTTCCCATTTCGATGCCACCTTGGAAATCAGAAGCGTCGTATTCCTCTTCTTCCATCATCATACTGTAGAGTATTCTGACGAACTCCTTCAGTCCTTTGACCTCTGCTCGCAGAGCATCGACCTCTAATTTAAGTTCCAAATCCTGAGTCATGATCAGATGTTGACATTTCCATAGTCGTCCGCGAGTTTTCTGGACATTGTGCGTTCGCACTTTTCACAATAAAGTTGATTTTTACCCTTTCTGACGAGTTCGGTCTTGCATTTGCCACACAGGGAACGAATGACGCCCAGATGGTCGTTCTTTGTCGAAAGTTGAAGCGACGGTGCGACACCCGTTACCTCCGCTCTTATAAAATCTCCCCTTCTTAGCTCTTTGGAAACGTCATCGGTATAGCCAGGAGATATCTTTGAAACGTGGATTGTAGCATAGGTTTCTCCGCCTATTCCTCTTTCTGTGCCTTCCTTAACGAGGACATCCGCGGTTGCCATCGTATTTCTGATGTCCTGTATGCTTGCGTACACTATGTCGCCCACCTTTAGGATGTTGGGTGGATTGGGCGATCTGACTCTTGCGACGCACTCCTTGTCATCCAATTCAAGGATTCCAATCTGTGATGCATATATTATCCCGTTGCTTGCAAACGTTCCTTCAGAGGCCAGATACTCTTCTTCAACAGCGACCTCATCTCCCGGAAATACTTCTTTACAATCTGCCATGTGAAATTCACCTTATGTTAACAACAACAATGTCAACGCTTTTTTTTATTCTGCTATGGAACGTGAATGTATGCGGGATATTATACTTATAGGTTCTACGCGAGACGATCTCGCGTCCTTTCGATGCGACATATGCCTCAACAAAAGGCAATGTGGTCTCCATGTGTATCGAATAGATGGAGGAGCTCAATTCCATCGCTTTATCCAGAAATGGACGATCTGCACGTTTCATCTGGCAGCCAAATGGAGGATTCATGAATGTCGTATCAGCTCTGTATTTAACATCTGAGATATCACATTCTATCAGTTCTACGTCGGCATTGAATCTTTCGACATTTATTTTTGCGACATCCAGTGCAGATCTTGAAACATCGTAACCGTAAACCTTCTTTGCATTCAAAAGATAGGAGCCTATCGCAAATATTCCTGTTCCGCATCCAAGATCATTAATCACTCTGTCCGCAACATCACCTTCGCAAAATGCCGTGAAGAGTATGTCGGAGGCTATCACTGAGGGTGTCGAGTATTGTTCCAATGCGGCACTTGGTTCTTTAAAAGGAAGTATATCTTCAAGTTTTATCTCAAGATCTTTCTTTTTCATTACGGAAATGTTATCACGACTATTGTATAAAGAAGATTTGCATTATGTGCCAGACAATTATAAAATTGATAAATGGTTTATTTGCGTCGAAGGCCTGATAAAATCAGGATGCACGCAGGTTCAAAGCAATGTAGACATGACCCTTGCAGCCCTTGCATCAAGCGTCTCAATGCCACTGACTTTGCTGGCATATTCTGACAAGGCAACGATGTCCTCGTTCTCTATGCATTCAAGCTTGAATTTGCGGGTTCCTGCCATCAATTGTTTAAGCCCTTCTCCGATTCTGTCGTGCCAATAGGTGTAAAGGCCGACCGCGCCCCACGGAATATCTGTTCCCAGACTCTTTTTGGGGAACATTTTTTGGACATTGGATGAGGAAATGAAGAACTGTTCAGGTTTGTCACCATATTCTTCGACAAACCCTGCGGGAAGTTTTCCTGCGGCTGCGAGTTCTGCAAAATGCTTTCCCTTCATCGCTGCAAGAATAGGAGCTCTTGCCATCGCGACAGATTTCACAATTGGCCCTTCTCCAAGATCAGACATGGCGAATGCCTTGTACATTTGGGTCTCGTTGACGAATCCGCCTGCGAACGACAGGTCAGGAACGAACCTGCCCTGTGATTTCAGTATCTTGGCACAGGCTATGACCTGTGAAAAGAGGTGAATGGATGGAGATGACATCTCATTCATCATGGGTACAGGTGACATTCCTGTTCCGCCGCCAGCTCCGTCAAATGTAAGAAGGTCGATCTTTGCATCAGATGCGCATTTCATTGTGAATGCGACAATCTCTGGTTTGTATGCACCGGTCTTCAAGAATACGTTCTTTGCACCCTTGGATCTGAGCTGATCGATATCCTCGAGGAAGCCTTTGTATTCAGGGAATCCGACACGGCTGTGCCTTTCGAAGGTTCTGAAAAGTCCGTCTTTAAATGCTTTCTGTACATTCTTATCTTCTGGATCAGGCATGACGAGATATCCTCTCTTCTTAAGTTCGAGGGCTCTTTCGAGTGAAGTTAGTCTTACTTCGCCACCGATTGCCTTTGCGCCCTGCCCCCATTTTCTCTCGATCACATCTACATTTAACTTGGACATTGCGTAATCATCCGTACCGCCACGCATATCCTCTACGTTGGTCTGGAAAACGATCCTGCCGTTCTTGCCATCCCAGAAATCTGTGTATGAGGAAACTCGGAATGCAAGATCAGGTGAACTTTGGACCTTACCTTTCGCATATATCGCATCACTGTCCATTCCACATACGTTCTCTCCGATGACCTCGCATACACCAGTCATTGCCGCACCAGCCGCAAGTTCTCTCCAATTCCTCTTGGCCACTGCGGTGGAACCGAGGCCTGCAATGTGTACAGGCATGTTCATCGGGATAGGTCTTTTTGATCTAGATCCAACGACGGTCCTTATGTCGGCGTTCTCGAAGAATGCCTTGTCGGAGCTGGGCTCAATGCCTTTTGCAGTAAGGAGCTCGGCCATTATCTGGAAGTGGGACCAGTCGAGGAAGAAATCTTTATTCGAAGCTGCTGTGCTTTTTCCGAAATGTTCAGGGCTTGGATAAAGTATCTCTCTTCCCCTGAAGGCAGATTTACCGACTTCGCAGAGGACATTGCAATCTTCAACACAGATAGGGCACATACCATTAATGGGTGATATGTCAGGAACACGGGTCTTCGTTCCTGTGGTAGACCTAGCATTTTCAATAGAATTCATTTACAGCCACCTTGTAATATCTCGACCGTCACGGTCGATATTTACGTGAGGTGCTAAGTTGAATTTCTAGATAAATACTTACTGATTTTAATACTTTTCTCACAATTGATGCGTTTTTTTTCAAATTAATAGATAAACGATTAGTCATTTTACTTATATACTTGCAATCAGAGTGTCTTTTTTCTAGAACGATGGATAAATGATCGTAAATGGTTTGACGATAGTCTTATTCAAAAAAGAAGTGGGATGGTGATTCTGGTTTCGGACTGAAACATTTCTCACTGATTTTTTCTATTGTTGCGGGGTAATCTTTGGGAATATTTTCGATCAGGGACCGCATGGTCTCTTCGAGTTTTTTTGGGGGTGAGATCACTCTAGCATTAAGGACGAGTTTACCAGGTGTCCTGATATATCTGGAACCATACAGGCCGTCTACTTGCATTGTTTCCTGAACAAGGGACATCTTGGCAGCAGCCTCGGGTGATTCGATTATTACCTTCACATGTACAATGGAGTCGGAGCCGTATTCCTTTGCGACATTTTTCATAATGTCGGTTGCCAAGGCATACATATCGACATCTTCAACAGGTACTATATTGAACGTTCCGGAATACCAGCCGAGCTTCGCCTTTTCAAAGGCAAAACCCTGATTCTTTTCTCCGGTAGGTGTGCGTGTGCTCACTTTAGCGGACAATATTATTCCGACGATTGAATCTATGTTTCTGAGGTCCGCCGATGATGTCTCTATGATCTCGGCATCGGGGAGGACCTTTAGGATTTCCTCTCTTATCGTCGTGATCGTCCGACCATCTACCAGATCCGTTTTTGTGAGAACGATGACCTCGGCCTCACGGATCTGGTGTGCGGGAATTATATCTACAGTATCTACGGTCCTTTCCTTTTTTTTAGAGAGTATATCCAGTGCTCTTACACAATCCACGACAACGGTGAAGGGGGAAACACTGAATTCATCAGGATATAGGGAACGCATGGGAGCAACCACACTGCTCATTATGTTTGTCGATGTACCGATCGGTTCTGCAATTATGACGTCTGGTTTTCCTGTCGTGACCAATGTTCTGGCATTTGATACGAACTCATTGAAATTGGTACAGAAACATCCACCCATGATCTCCCTTGTGTCAAATCCCGCATCCTTTGAATACTCCGTATCGACGAGGACGTCGCCCTGATCATTTGTGATGATGGCGACAGACTTATTGTATTTTGTTTTCAGGGTCTTTGCCAGATTAACAGCCAAAGTGGTCTTTCCAGCCCCAAGATAACCGCCAAGCACAAGCATTCTTGTTTTACTGTCAGATGTCATCGGCGGGAGAATGCGATCAATCGTTATATCAGTTTCATCTCAAAAAGTCATTCGATACCTATGAGATTTCTCTTTTTCATGAAAATGCATCTTTCACACGGGATCGTAAGGATACATTTGTCACCTGCTGCAAGACCTTTAAGAGCTTCGATTATGCCTTTGTCCAGTGGTCTGAGCCCGCTTCTCTTGTTGATGCTCAGTGTCTCACGTTCGGAGAGGGTGAGTTCTTTTGGCAGAATATCTTTCCTTACCAACGAATCAACACAATACTCGGCCTCTTCAACCGAGCAGGAGTCGCATCTAAGACCGACCTCATCCAAGGGCCCGTATAATTCTGCGATCGGATCCACAATGTAGATTCTTCTGTCCTTGCCTATGCAGATGTATATGCCGTCGGGGTCTGATGGTGCTATATACTCCATTCTTGTGCCCCTGATCTTCTCTTCGCTGACGACGATCCAAAAATCCTGAAGATGATTGGACAGTTGATATACCAACTGTTGATACTTTATCCCCAACGCATCTGCCAGTTCTTGTTTGGTCATTGAGACCCCGTTACGTGCTTCTCTGAATAATTTTGTAAGGATGGTCTGTCTCATCTCATGTGTGGATATAGCAGTGTATGTGCTAGGGTCCATGTATATGAGTTCCATTTTACAAGATGTCATACAGGTGTATCGTTAAGTGCAGTATATAATTTGACCTTTAAAACTCAAATATATAAGTACACACTATAACATTATTTTTCAATATACGGGATAGCAATATTAATGAATTAACGATATCATCGCCATACTGGTATGAGCGATCTTCGAGAGGATGTCAAAAGGGCAAAGGTAGCTGCCATCGAGCTTGCAGCTTTGGATACAGTAGTCAAGAATGCTGCCCTGAAGGCCATGGCCGAAGCACTGGATAAAGGCAGGCGGATGATACTCGCCGCCAACGATATCGATATGGCGGCGGCCGAGAAGCTGAAAGCAGCGGGTAAATTGACCGATGCATTGGTGAAAAGACTAAAGGTCACCGATGAGAAGATCACTGGGATGATAGACGGTATCGAAGATATTGCAAAGATCGATGATCCTGTCGGAGAGACAATGTCCACATTGGCGTTGGATGACGGTCTCACGCTTTATCAGGTCAAATGTCCGATCGGCGTCCTGGGCGTTATTTTCGAATCGCGTCCGGATGTGGTACCGCAGATAATGTCGCTCTGTCTGAAGTCTGGGAACGCAGTGGTTTTCAAAGGAGGAAGTGAGGCATCAAACTCCAATAAGGTGCTGTTTGATCTCCTCACAGTCGCGGCTTCATCGGTCGGTATTCCGAGAGACTCCTTTGTGCTCATGCATACGAGAGAAGATGTGAACACGATTCTGAAGATGGAGGGAGACATCGATCTCCTGATTCCGAGAGGTTCAAACGAATTTGTCAAATTCATTCAGAACAACACAAAGATTCCGGTCCTGGGGCATTCATCAGGCATCTGTCACATCTATGTGGACGAATACGCAGATATAGATAAGGCGCTGTCTGTGGTATTGGATTCGAAGATACAGTATCCAGCTGTCTGCAATGCTGTGGAGACGCTGCTGGTCAATTCTAGGATCGCAACGGAATTCTTACCGGAAATGGCACGGTTATTTACAGACAACGGAGTGGAGATCAGAGCCGATGAAAGAGCGATCTCTGTGATGGACGGGGCCGTCAGGGCATCCGAATCTGATTGGGATACAGAGTACAATGATCTCATAATATCAGTGAAACTGGTAGATTCGGTCTTGGAGGCGATACATTTCATAAACAAGCACGGGTCACATCATACGGATGCTATAATCACCGAGAACAAGAAAGC
>Ga0172378_10006996_pt1 | contig 10504 bp, 1 predicted proteins | sample GrowelOW332metaG_FD_119755 | JGI IMG/M metagenome (GOLD analysis project Ga0172378, IMG submission 119755) | Groundwater microbial communities from an aquifer near a municipal landfill in Southern Ontario, Canada - Pumphouse #3_1 metaG | ecosystem: Environmental > Aquatic > Deep subsurface >... | reverse complement strand
TGCTAAATTCAATGGGATAGAAAAAGACGGGAATACCGCGAATTCGGTCAGTCGCCGGATCCACATACAAGACGCGAATGAAAAATCGAGAGCCGCGGATGACAATATAGCCAAAAGGCAACAATTCAGAGAGCAGCATGACACGGAAGAAGCAGCCAAACAACGGATTAAAATTCTGAAGGATGATATTAGCAAAACTAAAGACCCCGCAGAAATTAAAACCTATGAAACAGAGATTAAGCATTATCAACAAATATTGTCCGATAAAAAAGAACGATATCAAGCGGAGCAACGTCGATTACAAGACACGATAGAATTGAATGAGACAGAAGAGCATTTGGATCCCACTTTGGCTTCTCGCGGAATTGCGATGACGGGTAAACCAGTTGAGCATCATAATTTTGGTAGTACTAAAACTGTCGAGCGTGGTCAGCCAAAAAATATTGAAACCAGTCACATATATGCGCCCGTGTCTGCGACAGTTCAGTCTATGCAAGAGAACTTACGGAAAGGGCTTGTGACCCCAGTAGATATAAATCCTGCCAATCACAGAAAAAATAAGGATGCTTCTATAAAAGGAACCGAAGGCCCCTCTATGGAACAAGCGTTGACGGGGAAGAAATTTTCAGCTTCACAAACGGGAAATTTCGGCATAAACGCCTATCCTCAGGATCAGGAATCATCTCAAGAGCAGTCTACTCCTCAGACGGCATATGGAAATGCGATTCACCGTTTGTTGGAAATCGTGCAAGCTAAGAAATGGACCGAGGCAGACTTATCTTCACAGAAGAATCTTGATTTGCTTGCCGCTGATCCGGTAGCACAGCAATTGATATTGAAGGTGAAAGGTAAAAATCAATTGATCCCTGGGGCGTTAGATTTTGCCGATGAGGAAATTAGATACAGAGATGCAAACGAAGAATTGACTTTGGGAACGGAGAAGTCCTTTGGTGCGGCTGTTCCTATGAACGATACTGGGGATAAAAGTTTCTTTCTTAGTGGGACTATTGATAAAATCATTCGTGATAAAAAAACAGGAAAAGTCTCATTGGTCGATTATAAGAACGAAGGAACGTTCAGGCCTTTTATGCATTTTGCGCAAGGCGTTTCTGAAGCTTTATTATTAAACGGAAGAAGGGATGATGCAACAGATTCTGAGGGGAATTTAATTTTCGATAAAGACACTCCGGATGTAAATAATGAAATCATAGTTCAGCACGATCCGGCTACTGGAAAAATATCTAGACATAATATTAATTTAGGGACACCAGAACAGCAATTACGCTTTGTGAGGCTGCGTCAGCAGGCACAAGAAAAACATTGGACTGAAGACCAACTGTTTGCGGCAGCGGATCCTTTTTTCCAAGAGCAGTGGGCAAATGAATATGGGAAGCTCCGCAATCCATCGATGATGACGAGCCCTGATGGCAGTGGCCCTCATTGGACTCAAATAAAGACCAATGGGATTGACTCTTCTTTTCTGTTTGACGATACCGCACACCCCAAGGCCAGCAATACGATATATGGTTTATGGCAAAGCGGTGGGACTAATCAAAGGGCGGCGATGGAGGCAGTGCAAGCTGTGTTCAACGACCCCAAAACACCTCTTTCCTTTAAACAGAAGCTCTTTTTTCAGCTGAAGAAACTTCAAAATCGTGTTTATGATCCGTCCACGACCAACGTAAAAGACGCTGACTCGGTGCGAGAATTTGCGTCAGATATGCTGCTGACAGGAAAAACACAGGATATATTCCCTGAAGTATTTGCCAAATCGAACAAGGACGATTATATTTCTGATTATGACAGCAAAGCCATGGATAGATTTGTAAATTCGTCTGTATATCGGGATTATTTAGGGTCTTTGCCGCAAACGAGCTCAACCGATCTTTCTGACGAAGAGAAACAGGCACTTCTCAATAAAAGAGATGAAGCCTATCAAACATATAAAGACAATCCGGGTTCAACGGATTTAAAAACGGCATATCAAGCAGCGGCAAGATTGGCAGCCCCATATGTTGCTGTTAATGCTTCGGACACCAATGGCAATCCTATTGGGTCTATGGTCGGTGATCAAACAGGATTTATCAGACAAATACGAAACGATTCAGAGTTGTCCGGCTTGTATGATGATTATAAAATGTTCCAGCTTTTGGAAAAAATGGACACGGTGGGCCTTAGCGATGATGATGACGCGAATAATACGGAATTGAAGAAATTCATATCTGGCGCAGAATTAGACGAGGGAACCGATAATAATGGGAATCTCAGGGACGCGCGGGACAGCCTGCGTTCTTTTTTCAACAGGACCCCTTCTTTCAATGCCAAAACCGGAAAGGCCTATATAGATAAGGTAAAAGAATATCACGACAAGAAAAACAAAGGTAGCTTAACCCCACAAGAAATAGAAGGCATGGGGGACGAATTAAACGATTTGTTGCTAGAGTCCCTTGGAGGTATTACCACAGACGATCTATACAATATCCGGGACGTCTATCTGGGGGATGAGCATTCTGAGGAAGGCGGAAAACTGATTCAGAGGATCTTCAAAACGATAGACAACAACTCTGCGCAAGACGAGAAAAAGCATAATATTCTTACCGACAGCAATAAGACGCAATTGAAAGCGGCTATTGATAGAAAATTGTTTGGAAAAAATTATAATGAAGATTTAGATTTCACCATATCAAGATCGCTCGCTCGTTTTATGAACGCTGAGGACTTATATAGCCAAATGCCAGAGGGAGACCTAACCGCGGAGCAGACCAAAGAAAGAGACTTTGGCAACGCTTTGTCTGGTTTGTTTCCAGAAGGACAGACGGGTGAGCTCATCGATGAGTCCACGATGCTTCAGCGCATTTTCGATAAATTCTCTAAGGAGTTCTCGCTCCAAGACAATGGATCGGCTTTCGGGGTCAAATATGGAGAGGCTGCGAGGTCTTTTATTCAACGGCTTTCTCTATATTACAGCAAGGGGACTCAGGGCGACTATACTAAAATGCCGGATGAGATGTTTTCGGCTTTTAGTGCAGATCATGGAGTTCCGAGCTATCTTAAACGGGCGGCTTATATCGATTCTGACAATGGCGCGATTAACTCCAGTTATTATATGAAAGCAGGGATTCCTCTTTCGGCTCTTTATTATACGGGAGCGGACAATGGCCAAGGACATTGGGAAATCTCAGACGAAGATTATCGTCAATCTTTTGATGATGCGAAACACAGTGCTCCGGCTCCTATACAAAAAACACGCAAGACTCGTGTCGGGTCTAAATCGACGACTATCTCACAACCAACAACGACACAAGAGCCTTCGATCGATAATGGGGCCGCAAACAATGAAGGCAATAAACCTAAAATTGGTAGCAATAAGGGGACGATTACTGCAGAGACTGTCACAATCTCTAAGAGCTCTGGTGGAATTATTGCAGAGAAAGGAATAAAATTTGGGTCGATTGACAATCCTATCATTCATAACAACAATAACGGTGATATCATACAGAATATTTATACTTCTGGGGCTATTAATTTAGGTGGAGGAACCGGCACTGGCGGTGGTACGGTGGCCAATATAGGCAATGTGCCGCAACAAAGCCTTCCCGCAGCTCAACGCTATCAACAACTGAAGGTAGAAGAAAATAAGTTGCAACAAAAAATCTTTGACCAGCGTTTGGCTCTTGAAAAGCTTGGCGAAGGTGCCAAAGGCAGTCCCGAATACAAAACCAGGGAGGCAATGCTGGCCAGATACCAGGGGGATCTTAAACGCAACGCTTCAGACAGGCAACAGGTTCTAGCCTCTACTTCAGATACGTCCTGGAAAAAGGGAATCGATAATTACTCATCTCAATATTGGACGGAAGCCGGTTCTAAAAATTCACTGGATTGGATAAAAGCGGCATCCTCTGACAGGAATGGGGCAACAGGATTGTCTTCAGATGACAGGCAAACATTGGCCTCAGCGCGGGCCGCATTAAATCAAAGGGTAGATCTTAGAAATAAAATCGTTTCTCTTAAACGAGACCTGACTGCCTCTTTGAAATATCAAAATGCGACGACACAAGCGAAAGGGAATCTTCAACTTCAAGAATATCAAACGGAATACGCAGATGTCGGTGGGCAGCTTGGAGAACTAGATAAAATAATTTCTGGGTCGGGTAACGACTCACTTAAAAAACTTTGGGGTTCGGCTAAAGACGTAGCAACACAAAAAGACCGTCTTAATATGACCAAACTACAAACTCGTAATGGGGGATCTGAATCCTTATTTACTAGTTTGAAGATGCAAATGTCTGGTCTTATTACTAATTTCACTCAGTTTGGCGCCGCTTATATGATTATCGGCAAAGTCAAAAGCGCGATCACCGAGGTTATTACCGAAGCAGGAAAACTTAACAAGGCTATGACGAACATTGAGATCGTCACCGGAGATAATGAGTCTCAGGCTCGATCTCTCATGAAATCATATGCTGGTCTGGCTGGTCAGCTTAGCGCCACGACCGAAGAGGTCACGACCGCCGCCAACGATTGGCTGAGACAAGGGATGACTATCGCTGATACGAACGATCTTATTACCGATTCCATACACCTTAGCACGTTGGGCATGATTTCGCAATCCGAGGCCACCCAAGATCTCACTTCTATAATGAAAGGCTATAAGCTTTCCGTTTCCGAGGTCGGGGATGCCGTCGATAAGCTTACGGCTGTCGATATGGAATCCGCGTCAAGCGCCGGAGGCATCGCGCAAGCATTGCAGCAGGTTGCCAACGTGGCTAATGAGGCCGGCGTGAGTCTAGATCAATCCATAGGCATGATATCCACTATCACGGATGTCACGCAGAGAGAACCAAGCTCTGTGGGGCAATCTTTACGCACGATGATGGCTCGATTTGGCAACGTCAAAGCGGGCGCCTATTCCAATATGAACATAGATTCTGATAATGAAGAGTCGACTTCTAATGTCAATGATATCGAAAAGGTTTTGAGTAAACTCGGCATTGCGGTCAGATCGTCCAATCTGGAATTCCGCGATTTTGACGACGTGCTTGGCGATGTTGCCGACAAATGGGATACCATAGATAGTGTGTCTAAGAATGCCATCGCTACCGCAATGGCTGGCGTCAGGAACCGAGAGCAATTCGTCGCTTTGATGAGCAACTGGGACAAATATCAGAAGCTCACTGAGGTTTCGGCGAATAGTGCGGGTACTGCTGAGAAGAAATATCTCTCTTATACCGAACAGCTTGAGGCTGCGCAGAAACGGCTTAAAGCCGCTTGGGAATCGATTGCCCAGAATTCTGAGTTCGATAAGTTCATGATTAAACTCACGAATCTTGGAACATGGTTGGTAAAGAACTTGCCTGTTATTGCAAAGTGGATCGTTCGAATAATGGGAAGTTTTCAGGCCTACAAGCTGCCGAGCTTATTACAAACGGGCCTTTTTGGAGATGGCAAAGGTGTTGGCCTGATTGGTCAGATTAAAAAGAGAACGTCGGGTTATTGGGATTCTGTCGATTTAGCAACAGCAAATCGTTTAAATAATAAGGGGAGTGCGAATCTTAATACTGAGTCCATATTGCCAAATATTAACAAAGAACTTACCAATCAGACTAAAAACAATACAACAGCGACAGAAAAGAATACTACAGCTTTGAATAAGGCAAATGGCGTGGCCACTAGTCAACCTGTAGATTTAAACAATAGCGATAATGGAGTTTCACTGTCAGAAGGAACCGGTGGAATGAATACTTCTACAGGGACAATGCCTATCAATCGTGGACGTACATGGGCTGAGTGGTTTAGATGGAAAAAACAACAAGCCGTTCCAGGAAATGAAATTGCAGATCAAAGAGGTTTGGAATGGATCACTTCTGGTTTAAAGCCAAAAGATAAGACTCCTTGGATAGTGCAAGATTTAGAACCCGATAAAATTCAGGCGAGTATTGCCAAAGATGCAGAAAAAGCAGCAAAGAAACAGGCCCGAGCCATTAATAGAAAAGATTATTGGCGCCGGACAGGTGAATATCAGCGTAGTGGTGAATTTGCGTCGACGGCTTTAACAAATACCATCACCGGTATTATTACGGCGCCAACATCAGGTAAATGGACGAATTCTGTGACTGGCGATAGTGAAGATCGCGAACTTTCCACACAAGCTGCGGGATATGCGAAGTTGGCAACGGGAGGCGGCGCTCTTTTAGGCACAGTCGCAGGAAGTTTTTTAGGCCCAATCGGAGCATCTATTGGCGGCGTTGTCGGTCAAGGTTTAGGAGAAGGCCTCAGCAAGCTCTTCATGACCAAGATAGACCAGCAGATTAATACTTTAAAAGATATTGCCGCTAATGGCGAGAAGACTCTTTCGGCGATGTCTTCTTTATCGGATGATGTATCGACGATGACAACCTTGTCTGAGAAGACTTCATGGGACAGTGAAGACTATCAAAAAGCCAAAGCTACGAAAGAGTCTATGGTGACGACGCTTAACGCAGAAGGCAACGAAGAGGCACGGAAAGCTTTTGTCGCACAATTGTCCTCCATTGAAAATGGAAAATATACTGGTAAGACAATTTCGACGATCATGGATGATTATTTAAATGGCAGTGCAACAGACAGAGAAGAGATCGCTTCAGCTTTCAAAATTGCTCAAGGAAAGACATCCGCCGTCGCTTACAAACAGTCTCAGGTTAAAGAACTGTCGGACATACAAACGGACCTAAATCAACAAGATCTTGCTACTTCGGACTGGAGCTATGATGCAGGCATGGTGTCTTTGTTAAATAAAATACGAGGAACAAATTCAAAATATAGCGGAAGCGGTTTCAAAGACGATTTTTCAGCAAAGGGTTTCTTAAAAGATAGTACGTATTATGATACTTCTTCTTTGTCGTCATCAGACAGGCGTCAATTTTATGTTGACGCTCTGACAGAGGCAGAAAAAGAAGGAAATACCAGTTTAGTTACCAAATTAAATACTATTATAGATGACCTTGATGCTTCTTTGGCCAAACAAGAAGAGATAAATGACTCTATCAATCAAAATACAGCGTCTAATGCTGTTCTCGGTACTACTTCTTCTCAATACGGAGGGGCGTCTTTAATCAATCTCAACAAGGCTCAATTAAAAGGCCTTGGCATAGACAAGATTAGAGAACTAGTAGCAGAGCAATTAGCGGCGAATGGCGGTTTGGAAGGGCACGACATTTGGAATGATGCAGACCATTCTAGCTTAACGGATTATGCTAAAAACCTTATTGACGCACAATTAAAATCATATTCAACTATTTACGGCGTGGTTACTGGACAGTCTTATACTTTATCAGAGGCCCTCGGCCTTCCGACCGGAACCGAGGCTGAGCAGGAAACACGCACGGAGACTCTTGAGTCTTTTGCAGATGCTTTAGGAGTTACAGTAGAAGAATTAAAGGATCTTAAAGATACTTACGGCGACACGACCCTTGGAGATTTATTGGCCACCCCTGAAGAACTTAGGACCCAACTATCCTCTTATGCAGATATTTTAGGGCAGATTGCTAGTTCGTCTGGAATTACAAAAGAGACGATCGAAAAAATTATATCCGACTATCCAGATTTGATTCAGTATTTAGGCGATTCTGAGCAGCTTGCTTCCGCTTTAATCAAAAAGACTTCTCAAACAGAGGGATTATATACTTCTCAAATAACTTCGACAGCAATGGGCAGCGACGCTGTATACACCAAAATCACGGACTATTTGAAGGAACATCCAGAATTAAAAGCTTCAGATAATACGACGACGCTGTCTGATTGGCTTACCAATAATGCGGGTGATGCTACTAATTTGAACGATATACTTACTTTATTGGGATCAGGTTCAGATGAAGCAAATAGTTTACTTTCTGTCATAGAAAGCATTTTTAATTACACAATACAAGTACCAGAAGAACAAACTGCTCTAAATAACGCCATCTCTTATCAGACAAAAATGTATGATAAGCAGATTGACAGTCTTACCGAGCAAAAAGACGCATTGTCAAAAATCAACGATCAAAGAGAATATGGAAACAAACTTATTGAGGCTCAATTAAAGCTTGAGAATGCTCAAAAGGATAAAAAACGAGTATATCGTGCAGGTATAGGTTGGTCATATCAAAGCGACGAGTCTGCGATAAAATCTGCACAAGACGAACTTGATGTTCTCAATGTTGAAAAGCAAACAGATTTGCTGCAAACCGAGATTGACGAACTTACGGCGCAAAAGACGTTGTTGTCAGATTTAGCCGATAACAAAGAACTTGAAAATCTCAAGGCTAGTTATGATGCGTGGGCAGAAACTAATGGGACTATAAATTCTGACCAAGCCAAGATTTTAGAAACCATAACGAAATTATATGATAATTATGCAACGATTAATTTTGGCAGTGAGACTGCTAATGCAGCCAAAACAAAAGGGGAAAAAGCAAAACTTGCATTAGAGGCAATGAATCAAGCTTATGAACATTATACCGGAGACTCCTCTAATGCTAACTTAGTTGCCTACCAAAAGGCAGTGAAAACATATTTAGGCTATAATTCGGACTATGAGTTAGAAGGTGGTATGAAAACTGCTTATGAAAAGACGGCTGAGGTGCAGCAGGGGACATATCGATTTAGCTATGATGGTAAAAAACTGAAAGCTGTTGAACAAGCAGATACAATGCAAGATAGTAGTTCTGACGCTGGATATATCCTTAAAGATGCGCAAGAAGGAGAGGGATATGTCTTTTATGCCACGAAGGATGGCGATGTTGTGAAAGAACGTATCGATGCTACGACAGCTAATAAATACGAGGAGTTAAGTTCTTTAGCTGCTGTATTATATTCTTCTCATGGCCCTGACAGCGCTCCTCTTACTGGCCCGGTTCTTCTCTTAGGAGCAAAGGGGAGCAACGAATGGGCGTCGAATAATGGAAATGGATTAAGGTCTGTCAAGGTTTCTGAGGATACCCAAGCAGGAGATACTTCATCGTTTTATACTGCGGCTTTAGGTTCCTTGAGCCTTCCAGGCGCAGCGACACTTATCAACGAGCTTGGGACAGAAGCTATCATCACTCCTTATGGCACGATGACATCTTTGCCTTCTGGAACAGGTGTTGTCCCTGCCGATCTTACTCAAAAGATGTATGACCTTGGCAATGTCTCTCCTTCGATACTCAACGCGCTTGGTGAATATAAGACTTCGCTATCGAGCGGGGTCACGCCGAACAGCACGTCGAATACCACAGACGATTCGTTGAATATTACTGGTTTCACGATGAATGTGAACGCTGATGGGTCCTTCGATCCAGATGCGTTTGTCGAACAGCTCAAGCAGGCGGCGGCGCTGACCAAGAGGAATCATTGATTTCTCTGAAACGCCCCTTGCCTGTTTCCTCATCATGGCGTATAATAACGGTGTCAATGAAACGGCTGTTTCATTCACCATATCCTGTTTCCATAGGAGGCGCCATACGCCGCGCCTCCTTCCCTGCGGGATTCGCCCTGCGGGCCAAAAACGCGGAGCGAAACCCACATCATGATTAACGGTCGAAGTTTTACGGAAATGAACGAGTTCCACAGCAAAGGGAGGATTTATATATGGCAGCGATGACAGAAGCCGAAAGAGAAGATACAATTTCCGTTGATAGCGATATAAAGCGCCGTGGGGACGTGGTTGTAACGAAAATAGCCAATAAAAATCTTTTGATTAATAAAGGGGATCTTTTAGTCGGGGCAGGGGCCTTTCAATCTTTTTCCGGGACTTTCTCTGGAACAACGGAGACGACAAATGTAGCGAATGTCACTCATTTAGGAACAGATAATATCGTGGACGGAGCGCCGTTGGTTGTAAACAGCGCATCGCCATGTGGTCTCAGTTATGGATTCCTTGATGGCACCATTGTCCCTAAGGCTCAGCTTGCATTGCAGGCAAACGAGGCACAACTATCTTATCTCAACAACAGCTCTGGTGTAGCCAAACGTGAAACCGGCACCTATTGGAATAATGCGCAGACAGCTAAGACAGTAATTGATTTGGGTTCATTACCTAGTCTTTTTTGGGAAAACAGTACAGAATTACGAAGTGGCGTTTGTATGTTAGGATGGAGTTATTCATATACATACAACAAAGTTTTGCGCGTAGAAGGAGGGAGTTTCCCAATTTATATTCAAGAAACGGATCACTCTGTCCCTGTGCAGTATGATTGGGATTTTTATTATAGTGCGGGTTCCTATGGTGACAGATATGCCGCTACGTTCTGGGTAGATACTATTATAGATTCAACTACTTCATTAATTACGGCCGCTCATTTAAAAGTGCTTCCAGCTAAAGGTTTTGTCTCTGGCGATGCCGTATATTATAGCATGTTTGGTAGTTTTTGATCATATGAGGAGGGCGGTCTATGTCTGTTTATAAGCCAACATATTGTCATCCTTATCTTACGGCCGTGGATGCTGAAAGCGTTCTTGTCTCATCGGGCGACGACTGTGTGTGGTTGACATGTAAAATTGATTCCTC
>Ga0172378_10006995_pt1 | contig 10504 bp, 10 predicted proteins | sample GrowelOW332metaG_FD_119755 | JGI IMG/M metagenome (GOLD analysis project Ga0172378, IMG submission 119755) | Groundwater microbial communities from an aquifer near a municipal landfill in Southern Ontario, Canada - Pumphouse #3_1 metaG | ecosystem: Environmental > Aquatic > Deep subsurface >... | reverse complement strand
TCAATATTGGTTCCATTATACATAGGGACTCCATCTATTACATACAGAGCATTTGAGCTCTGAGCAATACTCTTAGAACCTCTCATTACTACTTTAGCTGCTCCACCAACTCCGGATGAAGTAGAATTAATAGTTACACCAGCTACTTTACCATTTAAAGAATTAATAAAGTTAGCATCTTTGTTAACTAACAGATCTTCACCATTGATTTGTTGTACATTATAAGTCAATGCTTTAGTAGAACGTTTAATACCCAAAGCAGTCACTACTACTTCGTCAAGTGAAGAAGAATTTGGCTCCATTTTGATAATAAAATTAGTTTTATTACCAACAAGAATTTTCTGACTATTATATCCAATATAAGATACTGTTATTACAGTATTTTTATTTATAATAGGAATAGTCATATCAAATACCCCATCAATATTAGTAACACTAGCTTGGTCAGTTCCTTCTACTATAACATAAGCGCCAATAAGTGTTTCACCATTTTCATCGAGTACTTTTCCTCTAATTTCAATATTTTGCTGTGAAGTCGTATCTTTTGATAAAACTATAGAACTCTTATTTACTGAATAAGAATACCCTAAGTTATCAAGTAATTGATGAAGAACTTCAGAAAGAACTTCATTCTCCGACTTTATAGTAACTATTGTATTAGGATTGACAGAGTTTCCATAGACAAACAGATACGTAGATTGTTTCTCAATCTGATTGAGTACTTTTTCTAATTTAACATTTTCATCATTTAATGTAATTTTAACAGTTTGAGCCCTCATAGGAATGATAGCCAATACTGAAAGAGAACATACTAAAAATATCAAACGTCGAATTTGTGTTTTTACATACATTTTCATTTTAAGAAGATTAATTGTTCATAAGTGGTTAAAAGGAATACTTTATTCCCATTTCTTTTTATATAACACGTAATATCTTATTTACCCTAGAAAAAGTTTACTTTTCCTATTAATATTTCCCAAAATGTAACAAATTATTACTAAATAGTAGAATATTTATCCTATATATAAAATTATCGTCGTTTTTTATTATAAAAACTTCTTTTATTATTTTTTCTCTTTTATTATTTGAATTTTTGAATCATCAGATATGTCTCTATTATAAGTAAATGAAGAATTTCTCTGCATCACCCATAAAGCATGATCTAGACCTTCATTTATTCTTATCTTTCCTGTTAATAATTCTGTAGGAATATTATTCATATCCATGTCAAAAGTCACTCCATAGATTTCTTCCAAATTATCTAGTAATTCTTTAAAATCTCTATTTTTAAAAGATAATATACCTTCCTTCCATAAAAAATCTTCAGAATTAGGAGTTAAGATAGTTTTAAATAATTTATTTTTATATATAACCGTTTGATTTGGTTTAATCAAAATATCTGATAATATATTACTATTATCGTGTAACATTATACTCCCTTTAATTAAAGAAACGAAAAAAGGATTTTTAGAATTAGCACTATGAACATCAAAAATAGTTCCTTTAACTCTTACATCACATTCTTTAGTATGAACTACAAATTGATGCTTCTCATCATGTGTTACATCAAAATAGCCTTCCCCTTCCAGTTTCACATTTCTTTCATCGCCTATAAATTCATTAGGATATCTTAACTTAGCCATAGAATTCAGCCAAACATTAGTTCCATCTGGCAATAGCACATTTACTCTTTGACCTTTAGGGACTATAATTTCACTATAAAGGTTTTCATTTTCTATATTATTAAAAATGGAAATTTTACTGCCTATAAAAATAAATAAAAGAGCTATCGCAGCATAACTTAAATAGGAACGCCATGATAACTTATGTATATTTTTTTTAGAAGTATCGTATTCATTATTAGATAAAAGAAATACATCAAATATTTTTCTTTCTTTTTCAAACTTTTTTACATTTTCTTCACCCTCATCAAGCCAAGCCAAAATTTGCGTATCTTCTTGTCTAGACGATTTATGCTTGAAAAAATTATATAATATTTCTTTATCCATATTCCCATTTTTTATATTAACACACAACTATTATTCATCCCTAATTTATTTAATTAAATTTATTAATAATATTACAAATATTATTGGACTATAATCTTTTAATTCTTTTCTGAGTATTTTTAAAGCTTTACTTATTTCATATTCTACATTTTTAACAGAGCAAGACATCTCTTCAGCTATCTGAGAATATGACTCATCTTTATATCTACTTCGTTCGAAAATCTCCCTAGTTTTTGGCTTCAGTTTGGAAATTGCTTTTAGAACTATGCTAGTAGTTTCTTTTGAAAATAACATTTTAGGATCACAAGCTTCCAAAGATGATATTCTCAAATCAAGAATGCGTTTCTCTTGTAAAGCTATTGTATTCTCTATTTTTTTATGTGTAGCTTGATTTCTTAAAGCATTTAATGAACGATTTTTTACTATAGAGAATGTATATGCAGGAGCTTCTTCTATAGAAATTTCAGTTCTTTTTTCCCATAATGCGACGAAGGAATCAATCACAATGTCTTCAGAAGCACTTTTCTCTCCTAAATAAGAATAAGCAAATCTAATAAACTTATCTTTATGTGTATTGAAAAATGAAGAATACTCATTTAATGTTATTTCCTTTTGCTGCATCTTTTATAGTTTTTTAACGTAGAGTTAAGAAATCAAATTTATATAATTATATTTTTATATCAAATTTTTTAAGGTGCGTATCAATCATATGCTCTGGTACGATAGTTTTAATATTATCTGCTAATATATTAAGGAACTTCTCTTTCACGAAATCCTTACGAATGACGAAAGAAACTTGTCGAGAAGGCTGTGGAGCTATAAAAGGACGCACATTTTTCAACTGATCATTAGTTAATAAAGATAAGTGTAACTCTGGTATCACCGTGTACCCTCCATTTTTATCAACTATTTTAACAAGAGTATCTATACTTCCGGCCTCAAACACCGTAGAATAGTCTGAATGATGATTACAAAAATTAAAAATCTGAGCTCTAAAGCAATGTCCTTCTTGAAGTACCCATAGATGTTTAGTTGGCATAAAAGGAGCATTTATTTCTTTTTGATCATATATCTCTTTTTCCAAAGGAGATGCATAAACACAGAATTTCTCATTATATAAAGGAATTTCTAACAACTCGGGATCCTCAAGTGGAGTTGCTAATAAACCTATATCTATTTCAGCAGCATGTAACTTATCTATTATTACCATTGACTGCGCTTCAGATACTTTTAGTTTTAAACCAGGACTATTTTTACTAGCATTATTTATTAAAGATGGTAGAATATATGGAGCTATAGTAGGAATAACTGCTAATTTTAGTTCTCCTATTTCCATGCCTTTTTCATCTAATATCATTTCACGCATCTGAGAAACATTAAACAACACTACAGAAGCTTGTGCTATAATTTTAGCACCGAGCGCTGTAGGTTCAATAGGATGAGTATTTCTATCAAATATTATTACATCAAGTTCATCTTCTAATTTACGTATCATAGAACTTAAAGTAGGTTGCGTAACATGGCAAGCCTCAGCAGCTTCTACGAAGTGTCTATGTTTATTAAGAGAAACAATATATTCTAATTGTTGTATTGTCATAATTGTATTGATTGTTGTTAATATAGATTTTATCTATACAAATATAGAAATTATCTGTTTGATTAATAAACTATAGTCAATATATTTGCATCATAAAATTAATATAAATATAACTAAAAGATAAAAAAATGAATGCAATCCATTTAACAAAAGATGAGTTTTTAACAAAAGTAGTTAATTACGAGAAAGATGCTCAAAATTGGAATTATTTAGGTGACAAACCAGCTATTATAGATTTTTATGCAGATTGGTGTGGCCCATGTAAAGCTGTTTCTCCAATACTAGAAGAATTTGCAGGTGAATATAAAGATAAGATTTATGTTTATAAAGTAAATACTGAAGAAGAACAAGATTTAGCAGCAGCATTTGGTATAAGATCTATTCCTACATTACTTTTTGTTCCAATGAAAGGGGATCCTCAAATGGCCCAAGGAGCTTTACCTAAAACATCTTTGAAAGAAGCCATAGATAATACTCTACTAGCTAAAAAATAAAAATCAAGGGTTAATTTTAACGATATTATTGTGTGTGTATAAAACTTGTTGTAGTAATAATTACAGCAAGTTTTTTTATGTAAAAAAGTCAAATTGTAAATTCTTAGCAAAAAATTGAAAACATTGACGCATAAAATATTTGATTATCATTATCTTTGAAACATGAAAAAAATATTTTATTATTAATATCTAATTATCTATGAAAAAATTTAACTTATTTTTAATGATTGCAGTATTAACTTCAGCTGCATTTCCTTCATTTATTTTAGCTTCAACCAATAACGATAAAGAGCCTTATATATGTATGAAGACTAAAACTAAATTCACATATACTATATCTATAAAAGACAAGCCAAATGCAGAATATATTGAATATATAACTAAAGTCACAGGTGATAAGAATAATGGCAGAGTATATATAGAGGAGAGTAATAATAAAAATGCTACTACTATTTTTTATGATTTACATAATGGTGATGTTATTTATGATTTTGGAAAAATAACTAAAACTATAATGATGGAACAGTGTGAAAAAGAAGCTAAAAAAACAGCTCCAAAAGAAGCTCCTAAAAATAATATGAGTGAAGAAGAATATTGTAATGAAGCCATGTCTCAAATGGAAAAGATTATTAGTATAACTGGAAATCCATGTATTTACCCCCTAAATATGGAGCCTGGAACTATTCTTGAAAACTCCAAGATGAAATTAAAAGCATATATATTAAGCATACAAAATATAGTTACGGAACGAGAAATATTAGGAAAAGAGATACTGAATACTCCAGCTGGAACCTTTGAGTGTATAAAAGTTAAAGAAAAACATGATAATAAAATTTCAATGAAAAATGAAGCTCATTATACTATAAGATGGTATGTTCGTGGCATAGGTATTGTAAAAGAAGAGAAATATGATAAGCATAATAAACTTACGCAAACTCAAATACTAAAAGAAATAAAATTAGTTAATTAACTCAAAATGAATTATTCAATAAAACTTAACAGAATCACATCTGAAAATGAAATTAACATGTGTGAATCAAAATTCTGGGGTAGTCCAGATATGCCTGAATCCTTTTCTTTTCCCACATATAAAGACGAAATAGGTGATGAATCTGTTTATGAATTTATATGTCAAATAAACTGTCGTGATATAATAAAATTTGATACTGATAATTTACTTCCTCATAAAGGAATGTTATATTTTTTCGCAAGATTAGGATACTATATTGGGAACTTTTTTCCTGATAAACCATTTAAAATAGGAAAAAATGAACAACAAGCATGTAAAGTTATATATACACCACGCGAAGATTATGAAAATTTTTTAGCTATGACTCTAGTAGATGATGATGACGAAGAAATTGAATTTCCTGCTCAACAAATTCATTTTGAAAAATCCTCTCCACTTCTTAATTCTGATTCAAAAGATTATATCAAACTTCTTGGAGATGCAGATTGTAACGAAAAGAAAGTCGAAATACTTAAAGAAAACGAAAGTCTTCTTTTTCAAATTAGTTCTTGTATGATTGATGCTGAAGTGGACTTAACCTTTCCTGAAAATGGAATATTAAGCTTCATAATTCCATCAGACGATTTGACTAAAAATAAAACATTTAAAAATGTTTATCCTGATTTTAGAAATATTGATAAATAATTATAAATAAAATATCTTGAATAAGAAGGTAATTAGTCTTTCGAGACTATTGCCTTCTTTTCTTTTCTCATAATAGCATCCTTATCTAAATCAAAACCTAAGCCATATACTGCAGAAGTAGGAGTAATCGTATGAAAAGCGTAAGGGTCTATACTTTTTATAATCTTAGTAAGTTTATTAATCTCAATTTTTCTGCAAATAACCATTATTCCATGATTTTCTTGTTTAGAATACCACCCAGTAGTATTTAACATAGTAACTCCTCGTTCTAATTCTGTAGATATTCTGGTAGCTAAAGTATCATATTCCTTAGAGAAAATAATAACTTGTACAGATTGACGTACTCCATTCAGTACCATGTCGATTACTTGGGCACAGAAAAATATTTCTACATAACCATATACTACATCAGTAAAAGCTTTATCTGGCAGAAATATCATAGAAGAAGTAATTAACCAATCAAAGAAAAAGAAAAGTCTTCCAGTAGCTATTTGTTTATATTTCGTTATTATCAATATAACTATATCCATGCCTCCAGTTGATCCACCTTGAAGAAATATAGTTCCTATTCCTATACCACTCAAAGCCCCACCAATAATAGCATTCATTAATTGATCATTAAGATTTGATGTCCATAAACTTGGTAATATTTTAAAAAATATAGACATTAAAATAATCATATATATAGTCTTAAAGCCAAACCCTTTACCTAAAATAATAGAACCTATAATAAGTAAAAAGAAATTTAAAATAGCGAAAGATACAAACATTGGAATCGTACCTTTCGTAGCATAATCAATTATAGTCGCGATACCTGTCACTCCTCCCCCTACAATACCTTTTGGAATCAAAAAAGCTGTCCATCCAAAAGAACTAATAAAGCATCCAATAGTACAGAGAAGATATTCTTTAATAGTTATTGCCCAATTAGTACCTTTTAAATGTAAATTTACTTTATTCATTTTTCTTATTTTCAAGATGTTTATAATAACTCGTATCAAAGCCAAGCCCATATACTGCTGAAGTAGGCGTAATAGTATAAAAAGCTTTAGGGTCGATTTCTTTAATTATATGAATAGCTTTGGACTGTTCTGTTTTTCTAACAACACACATCACTGCATAACTTTCATTCTTTGAATACCATCCAGCAGCTTTCACCATAGTTACACCTCTTTCCAATTCCTTAGATAATTCGTCTGCTATCTTTTCATTCTGTGTAGAAAAAGCTAAAATTTGAACTGACTGCCGCACACCGTTCTGGACAACATCTATCATCAGAGCAAATACTACCATATCTACATAACCATAAACGACATCATTAAAAGATTTATCTGGCAATAAAGCTAGAGAAGTCACTACTAATGCATCCATAATTAAAAAACCTCTACCTATAGATATTGAACGATATTTAGCTATTATTAAAACTATAATATCTACTCCACCCGTACTTCCACCTTGAAGAAATACAATACCAATACCTACAGCCTCTAATATTGCTCCTATTATTGCATTTAATAATTTATTATCTACATCAGAGACCCATAAATCCGGGAAAATATCAAAAAATATTGATGATACTATTATACAAAAAACTGTTTTGAAACCAAAGCCCCCACCTAATACTATAAATCCGATAGTTAAAAGGACTATATTTAATAGAAAATAAGTGTAGGCCATGGGTATTCGTCCATCTGTAGCGAATTGTACTATGGCTCCAATACCACTCACGCCACCTCCTACTATACCATGAGGAACTAGAAAGGCTGTCCATCCGAATACAAATATGGCTAAACCTATTACTGAAAAACTATATTCTTTCAAATTAGTTCCCCAATCCATATTTGAGATATTAATCCTACTTAAGATATTTTTCATATAAAGTTTTATATACATTTAATAAAAAAAAATATTTAACACAAAGATAATCTGAATATTCTTATTTTCAACTACATATTTTTAGGACAATTAACTTTATTAATAGTAGGATTATTTTTCTTTCTATTACTATAATTAATCATGACTAAACTCATACAAATAATAAATATACCTAGTACTGAAGGCCAGTTAAAATGTTCTCCTGGAAGTATTATCCAACTAAACACTACTCCAAATATTGGAATAAGAAAAGTCCAAAAATTTAATTCAGACACCTTAACGCCAGGACGTTGAAGAAGGGTATACCAAATGGCAATAGCTATAGAAGACACCATCGCTAGCCATATCCACGTGAAATAAAACCTAAATGGTAGATCTAACGTCCAAACTGGATGTTCAAGAATTTGAGAAAATACAATAATCAAAGCGCCTCCAAATGACAAAGAAAATGCGGCTAGAACTCTAGGATAAATATGTCCAGCTTTCTGAGCTATTATGACATTTCCTACACTTCCAAGGAAATTTTTAATAATAAGAATCGTAATTCCTAAAGATACTGAACCAGTAAATACAGCAGTGTTCTGAGATGAATCTGAATCAGTATTTTTACCAGCTATACTAACGACGATAACTCCTATTATACCTATCAATATAGCTATCATCTTATTCAAATCCATCTTATCATCTTTCATCATAAAATTAGCAGTTATAGCCACAAAAATAGGTCCCGAACCAACAATCATAGCCCCAACAGATCCAGGCACCATATTCAGACCTATATAAAAGAAACTATATAGCAATGTAGTCTGTAGCAATGCTATATTTAGCATTACCTTCCAATATTTAAATGAGGCTCTAAAGCGGTATTTAATATCTTTTATAAATGGCAATATTAACAATCCTGCTAAAAAGAATCGTATTCCTGCGAATTGGAGTGGTGTTGTATACTCTAACCCTATCTTAATCCCAACAAAGGGAGTAGCCCATAGGATACAGCATAAAATAGCTAAAAACTGAGTTGATAATATTATTTTTTTAATCACGTAACAAAAATACAAAATAACTATCAGTTAATTAAAAATTTAGTAAATTGCATTGTAAAATACGATTAAAAACACTCTATATAAAAAAATTATCATGAACAAAGAAGAAATAAAATTTAAAGGATTTAAAGCTAATGGATTTTTGATGCTATTTATTTTACTTATACTAGTAGTAGCTGAAATATTTATGATTAGGGGCTTAGCTTTTGAAAGATTCGTTGCTTTATTTACAGGATTAGCAATAGCAATACCTATAATTATTATATTTTATTTAATTGGCTTTTTCATTGTACAACCAAATGAAGTGCGAGTTATGATATTCTTCGGAAAATATAAAGGTACATTTAAAGACAATGGATTTTTTTGGTGTAATCCATTTCTTTCAAAACTTAAATTATCTTTAAGATCTAGGAATCTTGATATTCCACCTATTAAAGTAAATGATAAAATGGGAAATCCCGTATTAATTGGTCTTGTAATGGTATGGAAAATTAAAGATACCTATAAATGTATGTTCGATATTGATGCTTCAACTGCTGCTCCTATTAATACTAACATCAATAGTCGCATGAATTCATTTCAAAGCTTCGTAAGCATACAAAGCGATGCCGCATTGAGACAGGTAGCTGGTCAATATGCTTATGATAATAATGAAAATGAAGAAGAAACGTTGACACTTAGAGGTGGCAATACGGAAATTAACCAAGAGTTAATTAGTAAGCTAAATGAAAGACTGGATATTGCCGGGATTTCTATAGTTGAAGCTCGTATTAACTATTTAGCATATGCTCCTGAAATAGCTGCTGTAATGCTTCGTCGTCAACAGGCTAGTGCTATTATATCCGCAAGAGAGAAAATAGTTGAAGGTGCGGTAACTATGGTAGAAATGGCGTTAAATAAATTAGCTGAAGATAAGGTAGTAGAATTCGACAAAGACAGAAAAGCTTCTATGGTAAGTAATTTAATGGTAGTTCTATGTGCTGATGAATCAGCTCGACCAATAATCAATACATCTTCAGAAGCTTAAAATAAAAAAACACGGTTTAAACCGTGTTTTCATATTATTTTTTAGTATCTATTTTTGGGTCTAGAGCTTCCTGAACGAGAACTTCTGAATCCTTCGCGTGGTCCTCCACTACGAGAATTATTATTACGTGAACCACCCTCGCTTGATCCTCCACTACGTGAGCTACTTCTTCTTGAGTCTTCGCTACGAGGATTTCCACTACGTGAGCTACTTCTTCTTGAGTCTTCGTTACGAGGATTTCCACTACGTGAAGCACCACTTCTTGAACTAGTATTTCTAGAAGCACCACTTCTGAAGCCACTATGACCACCTCTTCCTCCACGACCATCTTTCGATTTCGCAGATTCTGGTTTGGCATTTTTGAAGTTCTCAAAATATGGATTATCATCAACCACAGAAATTTTCTGTTTGATTAATTTTTCTATATCCTTTAAATAAGGAACTTCATCAGGTTGGCAGAATGATATGGCAATACCTTCTCTTCCTGCACGTCCTGTACGACCAATCCTATGAACATAAGTCTCAGGAATATTTGGTAAATCATAATTAACGACATGTGATAATCTATCAACATCTATTCCTCTAGCTGCTATATCGGTAGCTATTAGTACTCGTATTTTATGATCTTTAAAGTCTGCTAATGCCTTTTGACGAGCATTTTGCGATTTATTACCATGAATAGCTGCTGAATTAATATTATTCTGAACAAGATATTTCGTTATCTTGTCTGCTCCATGTTTAGTTCTATCAAATACAAGAACAGATTTCATATCAGGATTCTGCAACAAATCAACTAATAGTGTGT
>Ga0172378_10006994_pt1 | contig 10506 bp, 15 predicted proteins | sample GrowelOW332metaG_FD_119755 | JGI IMG/M metagenome (GOLD analysis project Ga0172378, IMG submission 119755) | Groundwater microbial communities from an aquifer near a municipal landfill in Southern Ontario, Canada - Pumphouse #3_1 metaG | ecosystem: Environmental > Aquatic > Deep subsurface >... | reverse complement strand
TGCTTTACCTATTCTAGCTAAACGACCTTGTAGATTTTTACAGCTATCAGGCATTGGAACAGATTTAGCTCTTGCTTCATCCCTTGCTTCATCTGCTTTTTTCTTCATTTCTGCTTCCATATCTAACCTACGAATTTCAGCTATTTTTCTTCGTTCAGCATCAGGATTTGTATTTTGTGTTGGTGCTTTCATTTCTTCTGTTAAATCATTAAAATGTTTGAAAACCCAACTTAATCGACATCTAAATTTGCCTGTCGATCCATTTAGTGATGGCTTTTTATCGGCATAATCAATGACGTTTAAAATATCTGCAACGCTATATTTAGAAAGAATTTCAGAAGCTGCATCTTCATAATCATCGAATGAACCAATATGTTCAAGGTTTAAAGTTGAATTCCATTTTTTAAAGATTTCAGAAAATAAGGCTGTTGCTGTATTATCTTTTTCAGTAGCTAACTTCTTTATTTTATTTACTTTCTTTACTTTACCTGAATGTTCAGGAATAATGTCAGATTCTTCCTGAATAATGTAACATTGTTCAGGAATAATAGCATCTTTCCTTTTCGCTCTAGTACACATATCAATAAATCTTCGTTGAATAGATGTCGATGTTATGATATTCCCACCTGAGAGCAGTGCCTTATTAAATAGCCCCACAACTCCGCAGTAACTCACAATTTCATCGACTAAAGTTTCTTTCAACCCAAAATATTCAGCCACGTCAAAAGCACGATTTTCATCCCACATAAGGAAACAGCCTTTATCTCGGTAGATTTCACACAATAAATAATCATATACAGCTACACCATCACAACCAAAAGATTTTTTTAAGCGCTTAACTCTGATATCCTGATATCTATCAGTATCAACTGGGTAATACGAAAAACCTGTCTTAATATTTGCCATTATCTTTTGTGTATTATTTTAGATGTAAATTTAGCAATAATTTTTTAAATTACAAAGTTTAAACAATTGTAAATCAATTATTTAACTTTATTTTTTGTGTATTTTGTTATAAGACTTCATAAATACAAGATTGCCAATTTTAATAACATATTTACGCGTTCTTAAGCTTAAACAAGAGGTTTTGCATAAGCAATTAGCATATTCCTGGCGAATACTTTTAGCATTCAAAAGTCCTTTATCAAAGAGGTCATCATAACCACTTTGTGATAGTAAACATTCATGTTCTTCACAAACAGAAGCTCTACCATATTCAATTTTCTTTAGTGTTGATTTTAATTCTGATAGAAATTTTCTACTTTCTACTACTCTTTTTATTTCTTTATCAGACAAATTAAGGGTTGTAACCATTTTTTGTGAGTTTAAGTTCTTCTTTAATGAATGACAATTGCGTTCTCATATTATCTCCTACATGAACAATAGTCCGATTAATTCTATCAAGCCAATTTACAAGGTAGTTTATTTCAGCTATTTTACTATTTATGAAAGCCTTCGATGTAGATGCTGGGGCGCTTCCTAACCAATCTCCGTTTTCTATAAATACCTTTAGTGTCTGTTCATCTTTAATCTTTTTTACATCAGCGAGTAGCTTGCCTGAACGTGCTAAATACACGTTCAGGGTTGCTAATCTTCCAATAAGAGCATCAGGATCATCGCCACATTCAGTTTCAATGAAATTCTGCATTACTCCACATTCTTCAGATATTTTTTCTAGTTCCATTTTTAAACTTCAATAATTGCTAAATTAGGTGCCACTTCTTTTATATCTTTCAATTGGTCATCAATTGCTTTATCGCGAATATCTTCAAGAGATTGATTTGCACCAGGAGAGAGCAACATAAATGAAACTTCTCTACCATTAACTTGAGCAAATGTTTCTACTTCCAATATTTCAGATTCCAAACCTTTGAAAATTGGTATCTTCAAAGTGAATGATTCAGGTAAATTCGAATTAACAACTTGAGCAAAATTATCAGTTCGATTACCACTTTCTTTAACCGAACGCTCAATCGAACTATTAACTGTTGCCGTAAAATTCATCAATTCATTAACTAACTTCATATTAGAAGCACGATCATTAAAAAACGAACGATTCATCTTGAAAAACATTCCAAGTTCAACAGGTGTCCATATCTTTCCTGTATTTATGCCAAAATCATTATACTTTGGGTGGAAGTCCAAAGTTCCAATAACTTCACCACGATTATATTCATCATGTTCATTGAAAATCAATGATATTTTAATTTCTTCACGATTAACAATTAAATGCGAAAGCTCTTGAGTAAATTGCTTTGTTGAAACTCTTTTTTTAAGGTATTCAAGAGGAACACCAATTGTTCCTTTTAGATACGTTTTTACAGGGGGTTTAATTTCTAGCTGTTTAACGGCTAGTCCTTCCCTGATAATAACTTCTGCTTTTTTAACGCCTTCTGCTAAGACGATTTGTAATTTATCGTTATTCATAATAACATTTATTAATTATTTGTACCTGTTTTTGAACTTACTGAAAAAATTGTAAGCTGTAATTCATCAGCATTTGCTGTTCTGCTATCAACTAAATCGCCTTCAGAATTATAATATGAAACAACTCTTTCTTCTTGGTCAATAAATTTGTAACATAATTCATGAACATATTCAGCTTTTTCTTTAATGCCTTTTAAAAGAATATTTCTATTCTCATGCAATGGAGCTACTTGGTCTTTGAATTGTTTAACAATAATTTTTTTCTCACATTCAATATCATTGATTTCAATAGATGTTTCGGCAAGTTCCTCTTTCATCGTTTGAATTTTTTCGTGTGTGAATTTTTTCATATAACCACGATCTTCAACCTTGTCGCAATTATCTTTCAAATACGACTCTCGTTCAATAGGATTCTGATACTCTTTTCCAATACTTTTTTCCATAGTTTTAAAATTAGAATGGTGTTTTATTAATAATAACATTAACTCCTTTTTTGGCAATAATAACATTCTTACCTGTTGCCATTTCAACTGATTCTTTGAATTCAACTTCTGAAGCGTTTTTACCTGACAAGTGCAATAATATTACTCGACTAACTTTTGATAAATCATTTGCATTAAGCATTTTTATACAATTCTCCAAACTCATGTGAGATTGCAATGTTCTATTTTTAACTGCTGGGTGAATTATTCCTGCTAATACATTTTCATTCAAAATATCGAGTGAGTAATTACACTCAATCATAATATTCGTAAGTCCTTCAAACTTATACTTGAGGTAATAAGTATCTGTTGCAAATAACAACTTACCTATTTCAGGGTGCTCAATCAAATAACCAAACGGTTCAGAACAATCATGCTGAACATCGAATGGTCTGATATAAAAATTACCTGCGTGTAAGCCTTTTAAAGGCTTCAGTTCAATTGGCCTTCTAGTTCCTTTGTACTTTATAGCTTGGGCTGTTCCATGCGAGCAGAACACTTGAAAATACTCCATATACTTTTCAATATATTTTGCATGGTCTCCATGTTCGTGGGTAATTAAACAAGCCTTAACTTTATTGGTTTGGAAGTTCAAAGCCTGCAAGCAGTCAGATACAGAGCAACCGCATTCAATTACGATTGCTTCTGTATCATTCTGCAATACATAGCCATTAGCCTTACTGCCACTATTTAAAACGGTCAATGTCATCTTTGAAACATTGGTGGTACAGGCTGTTCATCGACTGGGCTTGCTGTTAAATTTGGCTTAACAGTTTCAGTATTTTCTTCAGGTGGGAGTGGTTCAGCATTAGCTTCAGCATTTACCTTTTGAGCTACTTTATGTTCATTTTCACTTACCTCATTTAGAGGTATATCAATTACATCATTAATTTCTTCGGCTGTTTGCATACCCATTGAAATTTCAGGCGCATAAGTCCTTACAAGAAAAGCTGCTGCTCTATATTGCAACATAAGTTCCGGCATTGTTACCCATTTTGAGCCTTTCTTATCATACCAACCTTCCTTTTTTGCCATACCAATTGTAACTAAAGCACTTTTCAAAGGTAAATTCGTTTCTTTTTCAGTAGAAAGAGCCCTACATCCCCAACTATCAGTTCCTTCTTTGCCTTCAAATTCATACTTAATGGTAGAAAATTTATCACAAGTGTTCCATGCAGCTATAAGGAACTTAGATGACCAACCGATATTACCATACACAATGTATAAATTCTGCATTACCATTAGTGGCGACATCTTAATTCTATTCGCCATTTCTAAAGCAATAATACAATTACTCAAACCCTTTTCAGGATCTTGATAAATAGCAGGCACTATACTAGATTGACATAAACATCTAGCCATTCGCATAGCCTGTTCAAAATTTGATGGCGAACCAAATACAAGCATATTGCTGTTGTCAGGTTCGACCACTTTAGGTAGTCCTTTCTTTTCTTCCATTTTTAATTAAATTTATTGATTGATAATTTAGCTCCTTTAACAACCTCTAAAGTGATTAATTGAGCATCTATTGTTATTAATTCTGAAACAGACTCTTTATTATCAATAAAGAGTGGAACACTAATATCACTTGCAACAGATAAACCTTTAATAATATCAATTCCAGCATTAACAACAGTTGCTGTATTTTGCTGCTCATAAGGTTTTCCATCAATTATTGCTTGACAGATTTCTTTTTCTCCATCATTAGTAATATTTTGCTCATACATCTTCCACTTGACAATACCAAATAAAGATGAAACAGAATTTTCGACGAGCTCTATCTTCCTTTTTTTGAATGACTGAATTTCAAATTCTATTTTATCGGCATCAGCAACTGCTTGAGCCAAATCAACTGCTTTCTGTTCAAGTTCTTTCTTGAGTGTATCGATACGTTCATTAACACCTTCTTGTGATAGCTGTCTTACAACATTATCTTTTTCTACAACAAGTGCTTCTTTCTTTAACGATAATGAATTATCAACAGGTGCTTTTGGTTTATTTCGCAATTTATTGATAGTTGTATCAATTTCATCTAAATCCAATTTCAGCTTACAATGTTCTTTACTTGCTAAAATTGCCAACTCAAGTTCAGGAACAACTTGTAGTTGAGATTGCAATTCTTCTTTGGTTTTTTTGGCCTGAATAAGTTCATCAGATAACTTTCCAATATTAAACTTAATATCATTAATTCTTTTAGTGTTATTATCAAGATGTAACTTACAACTTTCAGCATCTTCGGATAAGCTTTTAAGCTTTGAAAGTTTATGTTCATTAAAATTTGCAACTGCCTTGTTTGCTAATTCATCAACCATATTCTTTGGGTATGCTTGATGACATTCAGAACAAATATACTTATCAGTTTGTTCAAACTTTCTAGCATTTTCCTGAAGCCATAAATCACGAGTTCTTTCAAATTCTTTTGATAAGGTTTCATTCTTTGGCTCAATCGAATTTAATTCACTTTCAAGACTAATTTTCTCGCGCTCTAATCTGTCAATGTTAAGATTAGAAATACTTGCTTGAATATCTTCAACCTTTTTATTTCGCTCTTTTTTTAAGGAGTTCTCAAGGTCTGAAATATCTATTAAAATTGAATTTCTTTTATTCACAACTTTCATCACTTCTTCCAAATCTTCATTAGATACATTAGCCTGGATTTGATTATCAATTGCTTTAATGCTTTTTTCAATTTCATCAGATCTTTTCCTTGCTGATTCAAAGTCAATTTTTTCGGTTCTCAACTTTTCTTGTTGGTCAATACGAGCAGGTATTTGTTCAAGTTCTGTTTTACTCTTGCTCTTACTTAATGATACTTGTCTTTTTAGTTCCTCAATCGTCTTGCCTTCTTGTAAAGCAGTAAGTACAGAGGGGAAACTTTGAGCAATTACATCATCTGATACAAGTTCTGATATGGATTGAAGTTTTTTACGTCTATCTTCTTGCTTCAAATTCATGAAAGCTGAAATTGATGACAGCATAAACCAATCTTCCATAGAACAAATAGCATTGAGCTTTTCATTAAATTCGCTAACACCACAAGGAACATCATTATAATAACGTTCTTGAACATTACCTTTAAGGACTTCTGTCGAAGTTCCCCTTGGCACACTCCAATCTTCATGCTGAATTCTTTTAACAACTACATCTTTATCATTTACTGATAAAGTCAATTCAACAGAAGTATCAACCTTGTGTAAAATGTTGTTATCATTATCCAAAGGCTGTACACTTATTGCTTGACCTAAATAACTTTTGCCAAACAAACACCACAAGTAAGCTGCATAAAGCGAGGACTTACCTGTTCCATTACCACCGACTACCATAGTCCGATAATCGAATTCAACATCTAGGCTTGATAAACCTTTAAAGTTGGCGATTTTCATCGACTTGATTTTTACTTCTTTTTTCATTTTAAATTTATAAGTGATTGATTAACAGGTATAAAGGTAACTTTTAATTTTAGGACCAGCAAATAAAAAACAAATTATTTAACTGATAATCAGTTATTTAACTTGTTTTGTTTCATTAATTCTAAGGCTAATACCTTATCAATAACGATTTTTCTTCCTGATTGACTAATAGCATCGTCTATGATACCACTTTGTTTAATTTGGTTGGCTTTACTGCTTTTGCAGTTAAAAATCTTCATAATTCCTGCAATACCATATTCATACTCACGATCTTGTTTAACAGGCAGACATTTACTATCTGCAACAGTATTACGAATAAGTTCAACTAATTCACCAGCAGTTAAATCAATAAGCCTTGTGTTATAATCACACATAACTATTCAAATAAATGATTTGTGCTTGCATACTTCATAAACTCGGCAGTACTATGTATGCCTACTCGATTGTATGCGTTTCGGATATGATTATTTACAGTATGTTCTGACAGGCATAAAGTGTTAGCAATAAATTCTTTATCGTGTCCTTTATAAATAAGCTCAAGAACTCTATTTTCACTATCGGATATCTTTGAGTTGAATTTTGGATGGCAGCATATATTTTCAAGAGCACACTCACCTCTTAAAGGGCAAGAAACGTGTTCAAAATGAAATTTACCATTTGAATCGATATCTTTGACATCATCAATATTTCCGCAATTACAAGAAATAAACCTTCTAGCAATTCTGTAACGTTTGAATTGAAGATTGAAATCCAAAGATTTGTACTCTTTCTCCAAACCCTTATAAGCATCAGTCCAGAACTCATACATTTCATCAATAACACAAGAAATCATTTCAGTTGAAGACTCTGTAAATTTTTCATTAACACAAGTTTCTAGATTCTTAAACCATAACTCGTTATTGAATAAGAAAAATTCTATATTTCTAATGATTAACTTATTCATGTCTTTTAAATAGATTTTCAGGTTCAATACCGGTAACTTGCGACAAAACATCTAATGCTTCGTTGTTTTTGGTTTGGCTATCAAGTCTAGCCCAGCGTTCAAGCGTAACCATTGAAACATCTAATTTTTTTCTAATCTCTCTAAAGAGCTCAATCTTCGGATAACTAAGATTTGAGCAGAAATCGGCGAAATTTTGATACTCTAATGTCATTTTTTACAGATTTTTTTATTAAACATGTTTCTAACTAAAACAAAATCACTATATTTGCAGTATGATTTTGATTTTGATTTTGATTTGTAAATATCGTCATTTTAATTTATAATGCCTTTATGTTTTCTTTAGTTTAACTTTAGTTTAACTTTATATAACATTAATTTTGTTTATGACAGGCCAACAAATAAGAAATATTATTACTTCTAATGGCTATGCCTTAACTGATGTAGCTGACAAACTTGGGATTTCTGCTCAAACACTTAACAGTAGATTGAATGCAAAGAATTTCAAAAAAGAGTACGTGATAGAATTGGAAGAAATACTTGGCTTAACAATAGATGAAAACAATCGAAATAATGACAATTTATTTATAAGCAAAGAAGCTTGGGAAGTGATTAAGAGCCAATCTGACAGCCTTAAAACAAAAGATGCACAAATGGATCGTTTGATAACAATAATAGAAAATCAGCTACAAAAACGATGACATCAACTATTTCAAAAAACAAAAACATTACTACAATGAAAAGGATTTTTATTTTATCAGTTATTGCCGTATCATTGTTTACGGCTTGTGAAACACCTGATGTTATTGAACCGAACATCACGCAACCTGAAACTGACGTAAAATACACAGATCTAAATCTGAAAAATTTAGTCGAACTTCTTGGCGAAACAAAAGATTCAACAATGCTAAAACTAGCAAACTTCACAGTAACGGAGAATCAAAATTACTTCACTTCTCTCATAATAAAAACAGAGGACAAAGAATACGTTACAATGTATGACAAAAATGACTGCAGGGTTATTCTAGTACTAGATTCTACAGATAGAGTGTACCAAATAACATTAAGGTCAGAAAAACTTCAAAGAACATTCGTTGATACTGAAATTAATACTATATGGGTTGGCCACATAACAGATACTACTAAATTTGATTCTCAAATAAATAGTTATATAATTGATAATAAAATTGCACTATTCAATACTTATTCATCATACAATGACATAACTAAACAAGAAATTGGCTGTTTTTTTGGATGCAATAAATACGGACAATAATATGGAAACAACACATTATGACAAATTGCTTAAACTTTATAAGTTAGCACTATTAAACAAGCTACAAGAAAACGATATCAAGCAAGTAATTTCAGAAGCCGTTCTTGAAAAGGACAAAATTTACATTGCCGGTAATAGCACTATTGAAGTCGATAAATTCATTAACGAACTTAATACTCTATACGATGATTATCTCACAAGAAGGACAAGCAATAACTAAACGTTTCTTTGATGCTTTAGAACTCCTGTCATCAAATAGAACAATACGTGGCCTAAAAACATTTACAGATGCAAACGATATTAATAGGAGAAATTTAATTCGAGTTAAAAATCTCCCTGAATGTAGTGTACTTAAACCTGAGTGGATAAACTACTTATGCAATGAATACAATATTTCTGCTTCGTGGATAATAACAGGCAAAGGCGACATGCTACTATGATTGAAAAAACTTACAACTGGATCCTGGAAACTGATAAAGCGAATCATCAAGAAGCAAACTTACGATTCCGAGTAAAGTGGAACCACAACAAGAACATCGTTTCTTTTTATTTAGGTCAAAAGGTAGAAGTTTCAAAATGGTCTAAAGAAGCTCAAAGGTGTAATACAAATTCTACACACGGAAGAAAACATATTCCTGCAACAATAATCAATAAGCGAATTAATTTTTTTGAAGAATATGCCGACAGCATCTTTGACAATTGTAACGAAATATCAACAGACGAGTTTAAACTTAAGTTAAACCAGGCTATTGGCAAATCAAGCAAGTACGTTGAAACGATTTACGACAAGTTCGACTTGTTCGTAAACACAATGGGAGATCAAAACAATTGGTCAAGCAGTACGTACAAAAAATTCAAAACTCTAAAAAAACATCTTCAAGAGTTCAATCCAAATCTTTCGATAGATGACTTGACAAAAGATACTATGCAAAAATTTCTAAAGTACCTAATAGGTCTTAATCATAGAAATACTCACATAGAAAAAACATTCAAATTCTTAAGGTGGTTTTTACGCTGGCTTGTTGAAAATGACTACTACAATGGTAAAGCTCACTTATTCAAACCAAATTTTAAAGGTGTCGATGGCTCTAACAAAACATTGATTTACTTAACGTGGAACGAGCTACTTGATCTATACAATCTTGAGCTTAAAGAGCAATACCTTGACAGAATACGTGATGTGTTCTGTTTCTGTTGTTTTACATCACTTCGTTACTCTGATGTTAAGAACCTAAAAAAAACGGACATCAAAGGCGACCATTTTGACATCGTTACACAAAAGACGACAGATGCACTTACAATCGAGCTGAACAAATACAGCAGGGCAATTTTAGACAAGTACAAAGATTCCATATTTGAACAAAACGCAGCTCTTCCTGTAATTAGCAACCAAAAGATGAACCAATATCTGAAAGATTTAGCTAACTTTGCAGGCATAAACGAAAGTATAACTAACGTCTACTATTCAGGGAACAAGAGAATCATCGAGGTTGTTGAAAAATGGCAATTAATATCAACTCACTGCGGAAGGCGTACATTCATCGTTAATGCTCTTTATTTAGGAATACCTGCCGAAGTGGTAATGAAGTGGACTGGCCATGCAGATTACAGTAGCATGAAACCATACATAGAAATTATCGATGACTTAAAATCTAAAGAGATGAACAAGTTCAACGAGGGACCGAAAATAGCAACGGACTAAATAACGGACTAAAAACAGCAAAGTATAACATATTTCAATGGACTTTAACGGAATACAGAAACCGTAACACTATTAATTATCAGCTTATTCGTTTTTTAACGAATTACAAAAAATAAGGGGTTCGACAACCGTCAGCTCCACAAAATTTTAAAATTTATCGCGTAAAGATTCTATGGCAGAAGAAATTACATCCACATCGCTCACCAATACGGCTTACACGGACGATAATATTCGAACTCTCGAAGGGTTAGAGCATGTACGTCTACGTC